>Ga0316225_1000926_pt1 | contig 31819 bp, 35 predicted proteins | sample TBH18015metaG_FD_206010 | JGI IMG/M metagenome (GOLD analysis project Ga0316225, IMG submission 206010) | Freshwater microbial communities from Trout Bog Lake, Wisconsin, USA - TBH18015 | ecosystem: Environmental > Aquatic > Freshwater > Lake > Hypolimnion/Profundal zone | place: USA: Wisconsin... | reverse complement strand
GTCACCCGGGTCGGCGTCATGGCCGCGTTCGGCTGCAACTATCAGGGCGATATCCCGCCGGCTCAGGTGATCCAGACGCTGGAAGACGGTCTCGCCATTGCTGCCGAAACGGGTGCGACGATCTCCTTGTTCTCCCTGGCCGACACGATGGGCTGGGCGACGCCGGCTCGGATCGAACGAGTCATCGGGGCGGTGCGGAACCGCTGGCCGGACATGGCCCTGTCGCTGCATTTGCACGACACGCGCGGCATGGCGGTGGCGAACGCCCATGCCGGGTTGAAAATGGGCGTGACCCGGTACGACTCCACCGTCGGCGGCCTGGGCGGCTGTCCGTTCGCGGGGCAGCCGAAAGCCGCCGGCAATATCTGCACCGAGGAACTTGTCCTGCTGTGCGAGGAAATGGGCATCGAAACCGGCGTCGATCTGGACGCGCTGATCGAGGTTGGCCGTCTGGCGGAAGAGATCGTCGGGCACCAACTGCCCAGCGAACTCATTCACGCCGGCAGCCTGGACGCGTTCCGCCGTAAGGCCGCATAGCTACTTCGGCCGAGCAACGATCCAATGCATCATCGTGGGCCGGTACTCGCAAACCGCGAGCCACCGGTCCAGGCTATCGAGACCCTGCAAAAACGGTGAGGCGTTCGGATCGCGGGCGCCTTCACGGACCCCTTCCAAAGTGTGCGTCGCACTCAAACGGTCCGCCAGCGTCTGGGTGATGGTGGGGTCGATGAAGTCGTGGCATTCGATCAGCAGCATCGTTGCCCGCAAGGCTGGCACCCGCCGCGGATCGATCAGGTCCCGCTCATAACCCTCGCAGTCGCAGATCACTACGGGCGTGCGGCCGCGTGGCAGGATCGCCTGCAACAGATCGGGCGAGCATTGCCCGGTGACCGAAACCCGGCTGCCGACATCGTTCAAGCCGGCGGCCTCGCGGCAGATTTCCTGCGATTGCGCATCGGTGTCGAACGCATGAACGAATGCCGCTGGCAGCAGGCGGGCCATCCCGACGGCATAGTATCCCTCGGCCGCACCGACATTGACGATCAGGTCCGGAGCAGACGCCACGATGTCGTCGATGACCGGGTGTAGTTCAGCCTCGTAAAAACCCAGAAGTTTCGGGAGTAAAGCGCCGTCGTCCCGGGATATGCGTTCAGGCACGATCATTCCGGCGAACGGACCGGATTGCACGACCGAACCATGGTGTTGGATCAGCGCGGCCAGCAAAGTCTGACGGCGTGCGCGTGTGGCCGTATGGGCGATCTGCCGGATCGCGGTGTTCTGGTCATCCTGTGCCTGGCCCACGCCGCGTCTCCAAAAAACCACACAGCATTTTGGTCATGAGCAGCGGACAAAGCAAAGGCGGCGAAGCCTTCGCCCCGCCGCCTGTTGCGCCGCCTCCCTAAACCCGGCGGTATTATTGTCGGGACACAGTTCGGTTGTGGTTATGCACCAGGCCGCCATCATGCCCATCCAGCGTCGGCACCGGGATCTGATGATGAAACCGAGACATCCGCGGGGGGCTGAGGAATAGGCCGCCCGAGGCTGCCGCCACCTTGTTGATGGTCTCGGATCTCGCCCAGGCGTGCTTATGCACCAAGCCGTCGTCCTGACGGTCGCCGGCTGCCGTGCCGACGAACTGCTCCGTGGCGCGGCCAGCGGTCATCATGCCATCGGGTGCATCCGGAGGGGTAGAAGGCATCGTCTTGCTCCTTCATGGCGTCAGTCGGGGCGTGAATAATTGACATTGCAGGCACGAATAAGAAGCCTTAGTTGGCGATGGTCCACGCAATGCTGTCTCTGGCTTCACCGACAGGTCGGTGACTTTGTAAAGGGTGTAAACCATGAGCCGAACCCTCATCGGGCGAACGGTGCGGCGGCTGCGTACCGAACGGGCGCTGTCGCAGCAGGCGCTCGCCGCTCGGCTGGGCATTTCGGCCAGCTATCTGAACCTGATCGAACATGATCAGCGCGCCGTCACGGCCTCCTTGTTGATCAAGCTGGGCGAAACCCTGCGCGTCGATCTGGGCGAGTTGTCCGGCACGCAGGAACGCCAGCTCGAAGTCGGCCTGCGCGAGGCGTTCGCCGACCCGCTGCTCGGTGCCGATTCTGTCGCCGAAGCCGAAGTCGAGGCCCTCGCCGCCGGCAGTCCCAACGCGGCCCGCGCCGTCCTGGCGCTCTACAGAGCCTGGCGGGTGGCGCGCGAGGATGCCAACGGCATCGCGCTTCCGTCCGGCCGCCGGATATTGCTGCCGAACGAGGAAGTGCGGGACTTCTTTGATGATCGTGCCAACCATTTCCCGGTGTTGGAGGAAGCGGCCGAAACCCTGGCCAACGAACTCGCTCCGGATGCGCCGGCTGAAATGAACCACGCGATCGCTGAACGGTTGCGCTCTGCTCATGGAGTCCGTGTCACGGTGCAGCCGTTGGACATGGCCTTGCGCCGCTATGACCCGGCGACCAGAAGCCTCGCCCTGTCGGAATCCTTGCCACGTGAGAGCCGCGGCTTTCACATGGCGTTCCAACTCGCCTTGCTGGAGGCGCGGGAGGCGGTGGAGACCGTCCTGAAGGAAGCCGCGCCATCCAGCACCGAAGCCGCGATGCTGATGCGGATCGGCCTGTTGAACTATGTCGCGGGTGCGTTGATCATGCCCTACGCGGCGTTCCATGCGGCGGCGTCGGGATTGAGGCATGACATGGAGGCGGTTGCGGCCCGTTTTGGCGTATCGTTCGAACAGGCCTGCCACCGGCTGTCCACCATGCAGCGCGTCGGCATGCGCGGGGTGCCGTTCTTTTTCCTGCGGGTCGATCCGGCCGGCAACGTGTCGAAGCGGTTCTCCGCCGCCGGCTTCCCGTTCGCTCGTTTTGGCGGATCGTGCCCGCGTTGGGTGGTCCACACGGCATTCACCCAACCCGGCAGCGTCCAGGTGCAGATCGCCGAACTGCCTGATGGCGCGGCCTATCTGTGCTTTGCCACCGCGGTCACTCAGCCGGTCGCCAAATGGGGCGAACCGCGCCCGATGCATGTCGTGGCGATGGGATGCGCTCTGGGCAACGCCAGTGAGGTCGTTTACGCCGACGGTCTGGACCTGGATCGAGCCCGCGTTGGCATCGGCCTGTCGTGCCGCCTGTGCGACCGGCCCGATTGCGGCAGCCGAGCCTTCCCGCCGCTGGAGCACAGGCTGTCGCTGGACCCGCTGACGGCGGGTGCTTCGCTGTATCGGTTTGAGGCGAAATCGCGCTAACTGGAGCGATATGCGCTCCCGTTAGCGACCGGGCCGTCGTCCCGAATGTAGTCGGGGACGACGGACGGGCATGAGGTGCAGCCGGAATTTTAGTGAGGCATCGGCATCTTGGGGAAGCTCTGCATGTCGGGAATCGGCGCCCATGGCAGCGCGCTGTCGCAGTAGATCTGCATCCCCGGCTTAACCGAAGCCGGGTCTTCCAGCGATCCGATGGGAACCATCGTGATCCCGGCCATCACGTCGGCCGACTGGGTCACAGTGGACCCGCAAGCGGGGCAGAAATTACGATGGGTCGCCTGGCCGGTCTCGCCGACGTCGTCAAACTGCGTCGTGGTGCCGGTGACGGTCAGCGCCGCGGTCGGCACGGCGACCACGCTCGCGTAGGCGGAACCGGTTGATTTCTGGCAGGACGTGCAATGGCAAACGCCAACGAACACCGGATCGGCGGAGGTCGTGTAGCTTACTTTGCCGCAGCGGCAGCTTCCCTTGATTTCGGCCATGGTGGTGTCTCCCTGTGTTGAAACAGATGTCACCTTGTCACGGCCGGAGGCGGAATTCCAGCCGGAGAACGGACGGTCACACAAGTTTCGCTTCGAACGGAGGCAGCATGTCCGGCGCCTCAAATTCCAGCACCCACAGGTCCGGATCGAACTTCACCTGGCGGGCGACATAGGCATCGGCGGCGGCGTCATCGACCGGTCCAGGGCCGGTGGCGCGCATCCACGACAGTTCGCCCGCCCCCGACCGTACCTGCGACAGGACCGACACGTCTTTGTTATGGCGCAGGACGACCAGGACACCACCGGCGTCCGGATCGCCTTTGCGCAGCACCGCGCCGAACCGGCCATCGGCGTTGCCCATGCGCAACGCCATGCTGACCCAGATACCGGCCTTGATGCGGGGTTCGCTCACCGGCCGATGATGCGGCGGGCGATGGCCATGCGATGGACCTCGGACGGACCTTCATAGACCCGCATGGTCCGGACTTTCTGCGCCATCAGTTGCAGCGGCAATTCCTTCGCCACACCCATTGCGCCGAAGGCTTGCATGGCATGGTCGACGATCTCGGTCGCCATTTCCGTTCCGAACAGTTTGACCATGGACGCCTCCATGCGAACGTCCTTGCCGGCGTCGGCCTTGGTGGCGGCATCGTACACCATCAGGCGGCAGGCATGAATCTTCATGGCCGCATCGGCGATCCACCACTGGATGGCCTGGCGGTCGGCCAACCGTTGCCCGAACGTCACCCGCTGCTTGGTATGTTCCACCATCATATCCAGCGCCCGGCGCGACATGCCGATGCACCAAGCGCCCATCTGCAGGCGGCGGACCGTCAGGCGGAGTTGCATCGGCGCATAGCCTTTGCCCTCAATGCCCAGAAGCTGGGTGGCGGGGATGCGGCAGTCATCGAACACCAGTTCGTAGGTGCGCTGGCCACCCAGCATGGGGATTTCGCGTTCGATGATGAAGCCCTTGGTGCCGCGCTCGACGATGAAGGCGGTGACGCCGTCGGCGCGTTTGCCCTCGCCGGTGCGGGCCATGACGATCAGGAAGTCGGCCTGCGGGACGCGGCTGACCCAGATCTTGCGGCCGTTGATCACCCAGTCGGTGCCGTCCCTGACCGCGCGGGTGGTCATGCCGGCGGGATCGCCGCCCGCGCCGGGTTCGGAGATCGCGATGCAGGACTGCATCTCCCCGCGGGCGTAGGGTTCGAGGTATTTGATGCGCTGCTCGTCATTGGCGGCGGCGATCAGCATGTGCAGGTTGGGGCTGTCGGGCGGGAAGGTGAAGGGGACGCAGGTGCGGCCTTGTTCCTCGTAAACGCCGACCAGGGCGGCGTAGGGCAGGTTGGCGCCGCCGTATTCCTCCGGCACGTCCAGACCCCACAGGCCGAGTTCCTTGCACTTGTTGAGCAGGGTTTGCTCTTCGTCGGGCGGCAGGCCGGATTTCTGGCCCGACATCTCACGGGCGAGGACGCCTTTTTCCAGCGGTATGACATCGCGATCGATGAATTTCGCGACGAGGTCCTGGAGCATCCGGTGCTCTTCGGGAAGTTCGAACATGGTGGCGTGTCCTGGTTGCTGAGACGACAGTGGGACGGTTGAAGCACGATCCGGCGCGGGCGTCACGTCTGCGCAATCCGTGTTTGTGTGGACATTGGCAGCACATTATGGAATATTGGCGCTATGCAAGACAGTTCTTCCATTGCCGAGGTTAAAATCCATCTCCGCGCCCGTGTGGCGGATCGCAATCTGATCGACCAGGCCGCCGATCTGGTTGGCGCCAACCGGTCCCAATTCATGTTGGCCTCTGCGTTGAAGGAGGCGAAGAATATTCTGCTGGATCAAACGATGATCTATGCCGATGCAAAAACGTTCCAAAAAGTCATGGACTGGATGGATCACGACACGACGCCGGCCGAAGCGGACGGAATGAAGCGCCTGCTGCAAGCCAAAGCGCCGTGGAACCGTGACTGAGAAATTCGATCCGCCCGTCTTGTTCACGGAAGACCACGATACGTCGGCATTTGATTCGGGGGAGCCTGTGCTGGATGACTGGCTCCGCCATCGGGCGTTGAGCAACCTGCAATCCGCGGCAAGTCGAACCTATGTCATTTGTTCTGCCGGATCGTCGACGGTTGCGGGCTACGCGGCACTGAGCATGGGGCAGATTCTCGCGCAGGAGGCAACAGGTGCGATGCGCCGGAACATGCCGCGGCACATTCCGGCGGTAGTGTTGGGCCGATTGGCGATAGATCGTCAGTGGCAGGGACTGGGCCTCGGGCGGGCGCTTCTGGCCGACGTCGTCGCCCGAGCGCGCCGGGCCTCTGTCGAGGTGTCCGCTCGGCTGGTCATTGTGCATGCGATATCGCCGGCGGCGGAGGCGTTTTACGTGCGTCATGGGTTCACGCGGCTGCCGGTGGAGGCGCCAATACTGGCGCTGGATTTGGTTAAACTGGGGAAGGCTGGCGGCCCGGGATAAGGTCGAGGCATTGCCCCGGAGGCGCCGTCACCAAGTGTTCGATGCGTTGCACGTTTCAAGTGACACTCTTGTTCATGTAAAACGCGGGGTCAATCTCATCGACCTGGAGTTGAGACCCATGCCGATCGATTGGAATGGCTGTTTGGCGGTGTGCACGCGGCCGGAATTCCTGTCCGGTCAGCCGGCGTTGCGCGACGACCCGCGCGTGCCGCCCGAAGCGATCGTGAACAACATGGATGCCGGCGAAACCGCAGAACAGGTCATCGAAAATTTCGGACTTCGCACGCCATTAGCGGATGTGCGGGCCGTTTACGCACACGCAAAGAGACAGCGTGTCGAACATCCTGTTTGACGTAAACGTTCCTCGATCGGTCTCCGGTTTTCTGACCGGTCATTCGGTGGCTTTCGGCGATCAGCGCAGTTGGCGGGAACTCGCGGGCGATTTTCACCTTCGTGCAAACCCGTTTTACCCGATCCTCTGGACCTCCGGGTTCCTGGACTGCGCGCTCACCAACGTCTTAAAAGCCATGTCATGAGAATTAATACCATTTTATGAGACGTGCGCTTTCAATCTTCTGGTCCATGCGAGCCGCCTGCGCTGCGACGGACACCGCCCCCGCCCGCCCAACAAGCGGACAGCCACACCATCTTCCTGGCCCGGCTCGGGGGTGGCGATGCGGTGGGCGGCGAGATCGGTCTCATGTGCGTTGACCGGCAGCCGTGCCGTCACCTTGGCAACGGCCGCATGGTTTCTGGCCCCCAGCGCCTCGGGTGGGTCATCGAGCGGAGGCGGCAACCGGCCGGTGAGGGTCGAGACGAGCTGATAATGCAGGTGCTTGGAAAGATCGATGGCGGGACACGATCTCGGTGAGGTTCTCATCCTATTATGCTAGATTAAAATAGGAAATATGTCAAGATGCCAGTGTTCCATCTGTGCCAATCCCATGATCGCGATCAGCAGGTGGCTGTCTCAACATCATTGGTGTGGAGGGGAAGCACGATGACAAAGCAAAAGGATGTTTTGCACAGAGAAAGATCGAGACATAAACCGAGGCCGTTGAGATTGATCCGTTACCAACCCGAAGATCGCCTTAACGGGCGCTGCCGCCCGAACCTCTCTGCGGCCTCGGATAATCCTCATCTTTCTCTGTGCAAAAGATCTTACTGAACACTGTTCCGTTTTGCCCGGCGCCGCCCCTGGGGCGCGGCTTACGAAGCGCGTCACCGTCCAACCACTAAAACCATAAGTGCCAAACAAACCACGGCCGCGGCGCGCATCTGGATCGGCGCAAACGTTACGCATCAGGTGAAAGCGCAGCCAATTCCGCTCGGCAGGCTTGTTGCAGCACTTCGAGATCGTTCTGCGCCACAAGCCACAGAGTATCCACGGCGACGCGGGTGTATTCGTGGCGCAGCACGTTGCCGATCCCTGCAACTTTTCTCCAGGGAATCTCTGGATGCCGGGCTTTCATTTCGTCAGGCAGGTGACGGCTCGCTTCTGAGATGATGTCCAGGCGTCGCTCGACCTGCCAACGTTTCCACGGTCGGCCGCGAATGATTCCAGGGTTACATTCTCCAGGTCTAACTGAATATAGCCAATCGCATCGACCATGTCTCTCAGGCGCGGTTCAGGAGATGCCGCAATCATCAGAAGACCAGGATGGCGGAATTTTCGATGCGCCCCCGCAAAACGGGATGCACGCTACTACGTGTTATCGCGTCCGTCTTGCAGCCAAGAATGCGGGCGGAGACTTCCTGGATCTCCATGACATCGAACAGGCTCAATTTGCCCCATTCGTGGTCGAAGAACAGATCGACGTCCGAATCCGGTCTGGCTTCTCCGCGAGCGGTGGAACCGAACAAGTAGAGATGCTCAACGCCCAGATGCCGCAGTTCGGCCTCGTGTGCTTTCAGCAGGGTGATGGCTTTGTCTCGGTCCATATGTGGCGAACGGATCCGCAAAGAGCGCCTGCGTGCCAATGTGGAGCGAGACCGTATCCGAGCCCTCTAAGCGATATCGCGACGCAGACTGCCTAAAGGCCGATGCGGCCCGGGCGCTGGAAGGCTTGCGGGTAATCCCGGAGGTCGGAAGGAACCGACCTAAGGTTACGTCAAATCAGTGTCCGAATTTGCTTGGGCTCTACTGCCGCGCGGCCGAACGGCTTCGTCTTGTGCGGCACTCGCCTCTGTCCCGTGTGGCAGAGATGGATGTGCTACCTGGACGGCGCTATCCCGCCTCCCTTTGAACCGTTCCACGACGATCTTCATGGCGCGGTCAATGGCGTCGAGCAGCTCACGATCCGTCATGTCTTTCATCGGCTATCTCCCGCAGGCGTGCCCAGCGCGTGGTGTCATGAACGGTCAATCCAGTCTGTCGTGCCTTGTCAGCGATCAAAACGCCCGTACCGTCGGAATTATCGTATATCTGGGCCGTGTCCGCCAGGGGAAGATACAGGTCGGTCAGGTTTCGCAGGCCTGCCCGGTAGCGGCGGATGATCACGTCTCGCGGAATCCCGTGACCGCCTTCGGCGACCCTCTGCGCCACACGCTGGATCGCGATGGCCGGATCGTTCAGCCAGAGGAAAATGAGGCTCACCCGCCAGCCGTCGTTCTGACATCGCCGCAGGAACCCGACATGCCCGCGCCCCGCGCACGTCGTCTCAATGGCAAAGCTGCGGCCGGCGCGCGCCAGTTCGTGCATACGGCTCAGCATAATCCGGCCCGCGGAGACAGCGGCACCTTCGGGATTAAATGGCGACAGCCCGAGGGCGACGTTATCCGCGTTGATGAACTCCTGGAGTGCGAGCGTGTCCGGCAGTAATTCCATGGCCATGGTCGTCTTGCCGGCGCCGTTCGGGCCGCCGATGACAATGATGTCCTTCAAAACAACCCTTTCACTGCCGCGACGACGCGGGATCTTCCAGGGAGACGATGCTCCTCAGGATGAGCCGGCGACTGTCGAAAGTCCAATAGCAACGGTGCCGGTCTCTGACGGGTGCCTCAGATCGACGCGTCGTCTCACGGCGCGTTCGCGGTAACCTTCAGGCCGAGCATCATCGCCAGTCGGGCGGGTGACCCCGCCGCGCCCGCGAGCAGCATCACCGGGACCGGTGCCGGCGGTGCGAGTTCCACCGTCAGCGTCTTAGGCGAGGTGATGAACGTCGCCACCGCAATTTGAGCCGCTTTCAACTCCGGACCAGTATCCGGTTGCTGCATCGTCGCGACAACTTGCTGCCGAAAGGCTTCCTCATCGGTGCCGGCCATCGCGGCGCCCAGACCCAGCAGCCGATCGGCGAGGGAGGCATCCTCAAGGCGCAACCGGGCATGGCCGAGCCGCGCCTGCGCCAGCGACAACACGTTGGTAGTGGTGCCCAGGTTGGTCAGATCGGCCGACAGCGATAGCGTGCCAAGTTCGTCAACCTTGAGACTGGTATCATGAATGCTGGCGCGTTTGCCCGCGACATCCCAGTCGTAGGCCATGGCGAAGCTGATCGTGGCCTGTTCCAGGCCGAGCTTGCTGAAACCGTCCTGGCTTCTTGCGTCCGGCAACAGCGATGCCTCGATACGAAAATCCCGGAAGGCGATCGCGGCGGAAACCGGCAAGCCCTTGGTAAACGACACCGGCCCGATCGACATGCCACCGGCGTGCATGGCTGGTTTGCCCGGGGCCTGCGCTGTGATGCCGTCATAGTCCACCCGGCCGATTGTGATGCCGTCCAGCATCGACACGGATAGCGATTCGCCATTGATAAGGCGGGTCGCCGGATCACGGATGTCAAATGCGCTCATGACCATACGATCGAGCGTGAAGGCACCGAACTGGCTGCTTTTTGTCGTCAAACCTTCGATGGTGGCGCCCCGCATGACACCGCGGTCGAAACCGGTTCCAGCCATTTTGCGAACCTTATAGGTCAGGTCCACATCAGTTATATTCACCGACAGGCTGAGGCCTTCGGCGTCGTAGTTGTCATAGCCGATTCCCAACATCCCCGCCGCCTCCAACCGCAGCAAGGGTTGTAGATCCGCGAGTGTTGGCGGTTGTGATTTCGGGATTGCCGCTGCCTGGAACGCGGCGAATGTCGGCATTCCCTCATGCAGCAGCGCCCGGGGATACAGGCGCGCTTTATCGACGGTGAACGATGCCTGCGTCATATCCATCGTGGCGGCGTGAATGGATACGCCTGTGATTACGATGGTATCGGCGATCGGTAGCGCCGTATCATCGCCCCAACTGCTGGGGTTGGCCTGCGCGTTCGCCCAGGTTTGCGAAAAGCTCAGATTGGGATTCGATACTTCCATGGAATCGATGACGGCATCGACGGGCTGAGGCGCCGCGTCAGCGCGCGCCGCATGGAGTCTTATCCCGGTGACGGTGGCCAGATGCGACAGGACCGAATAATGCGCGGTGGCATAGGTCACGGTCACACCTGGAGGCAGCCTGGCGATCGACTGATCGAGGGCGGCGCGAAACTGCTGCTCGGGATAGATTTCCAGCCCGTAATAGCCTCCGCCAGCGGCAAGGCCCAGCCCGCCGAGGATCGCGGCCAGGATCGGTGTACGCATCGCAGATTCCCTTATCGTGACGAGCCGGCCGGAACCCGGACCGCGGAAGTATCGGTGTCAGGGTCGCATCGTTCTTGGGTCGTCGCAAGCGCAATTGCGGGAAGTTCCCGGGTTGCGAGGATGTGCGGCAATACTTCATCGCCGGGACGGCGTTTGCCGCTGTCCCGGCAATATTTGTTGTATCAGGCCCCGATAAACTTCGGCGCCCGCTTTTCCATGAACGCCGTGCGGCCTTCCTTGAAGTCGGCGCTATCGAAACAGGTTTCGATGGCGCGCTGGATGGCGCGGTTGTCGCGGTCGTGCTCGTCCTTCAGCATCTCGTTGATCGTCAACTTCGATGCCGCGACGGACAGCGGAGCGTTGTCGGCGATGCTGCGGGCGATATCCAGCACCACATCATTCAGACCTTCTTCCGTCGTCATCCGGTTGATCAGCCCGATTCGTTCCGCTTCCGCCGCATCGATACGCTTGGCGGTATACAGGATCATCCGAGCGTGCGCCGGCCCGACGAGGTCGATCAACCGCCTCACCGCATCCGGTGCGTAAGCGATCGACAACCGCGCGGCGGGAATGCCGAACTGGCTGTCCGAAGCGGCGATCCGGATGTCCGTCGCCATCGCGATCGCAAGACCGCCACCCATGCAGAAGCCGCGAATCCGGGCGATCACCGGCTTCTTGAAGTTGATCAGCTTGTTGCGGCCGATCGCGTTCGCCGCGTCGTAGGCCGCCTGAGCATCGGCGCTGTTGCGGTTCTTCTCGAACTGGCTGATATCCGCGCCAGAAACGAACGCCTTGTTGCCGGCACCGGTCAGGATGACGACGCTGACGCTGCTGTCCTCGGAAAATTCGTCGAGGATATCGCCAAGCCCGGTCCACATCTCCATCGAAATGGCGTTGCGCTTTTCCGGCTGGTTGAAGGTGACCAGGCCGACCCCGTCATCCTTCGCCGCCAACATTTTTCCGCTCGCAAAGGCCCGTGTCTCAGCGTGATCCGGCAACATTCAGATAACTCCCTTTTGGCGCATGTCATCGAGTTCGGCATCGGAGTATCCGACACCTTTCAAAATTTCGTCGCTGTGTTCCCCGGGGTCCGGCGTGTGCAGCCGGATCGCCTTGGAAAATCCGGAGATGTTCAGCGCCGAAGCAACGACCTCCGCCTCACCCACATACGGGCTTGTCATGGGCGTCGCCATCCCCAGATGTTTCACCTGCGGATCGGCGAAAACCTGGTCGATCGAATAGATCGGGCCGCAGGGAATGCCGTTGGCCTCGAACAGTTCGATCCAGTGGTTGGCGGGCATCGTCTTGGTAATTTCACCAATCGCCGCGTTGATCGCCTTGCGATCCTTGCTGCGGCCAACCTGGGTCTTCCAGTCGTCCCGCTCCAGCCAATCCTTCCGGTCGATCGCCTCGCAGAACCGCGAAAACACACGCGACGAACTGGCGGCGATGTTGATGTGGCCGTCGCTGGTCGGGAAAACGCCGGTCGGGATGCCCGTCGGATGATCGTTGCCGGCCTGTCCCGCGACTTCCTGCTCCATCAGCCAGCGGCTGGCCTGGAAATCGAGCATGAAGATCTGCGCTTCCAGCAGCGACGTGGTGACCCAGCGGCCGACGCCGGTGCGCTCGCGATCGAACAGCGCCATCATGCAGCCGAGGGCCAGCAGGTTGCCGGCGGTCAGGTCGTCGATCGGGATGCCGACGCGCATCGGGCCGCGGCCGGGCTCGCCGGTGATCGACATCAGGCCGCCCATGCCCTGCGCGATCTGATCGACACCGGCGCGGGGACCGTACGGCCCATCCTGGCCGAATCCGGAGATGCTGCCATACACGATCCGCGGATTGATCGCCTTCACGTCCTCATACGACACTTTCAGGCGGTGCTTGACGTTCGCCCGCATGTTTTCCAGCACCACGTCGGCCTTCGCCGCCAGCCGCATGAACGCCTCGTGGCCTTCCTTGGTCTTCAGGTTCAGGGTGACGGCGCGCTTGTTGCGGTGCAGGTTCTGAAAATCGAAGCCATGGCGGCGGCCGGCAACGTCCTCGCCATCGGACGCGGGTGGCTCGATCCGGATCACGTTGGCGCCCCAATCGGCGAAATGACGCACCGCCGTGGGTCCCGCGCGGGCGAGGGTCAGGTCCAGCACCGTGATGCCGTTCAATGGCAAGCGGGTCTGGCTGGCGGCGAACATCGCCTTGTCGGCGGGGCTTTCAGGCATTCGTTGGTTCCTTCCGGGACGCGTTGGGATGATCATCGGCTGGTCTGATGGTTTGCTCAAGAGCGGAAAGCAGGAGAACGGCGATGGGGACGCGATACAACGCATTGGCAGGCCAGAGCGTGGAGCGCCTGGCCGCCCTGAGTGACGGCCTGTTCGCTGTGGCGATGACGCTGCTGGTGCTGGATTTGAAGGTGCCCGCGGGGCACGCCATTGAGACGGATCAGGCGCTGCTGGAGGCGTTGCGCGAACTGGCTCCACGCCTGGTGGTGTATTTGATGAGCTTCCTGACGCTGGGTATTTTCTGGGTTGGCCAGCAGATGCAGTTGAGCCATTTTGCCACAAGCGACCGGAACCTGACCTGGATTCATCTGGTGTTTCTGTTCGCGATTTCCCTGATGCCGTTCTCCACGTCGCTGATGGCGGAGTTCATCACGCTGCGGACGGCACTGTTGCTGTACTGGCTGAACATTTTTGCTTTCGGGGCGATCCTGTTCGCAAGCTGGCGCTACGCGATCCGCGCCGGTCTGGTGGAACCGGACATTTCGGCGGCCATCGATCGTTCAGTTTTGAATCGTATCGTGATTGCTCAGGCCCTGTATGGGTTTGGAGCGGCGCTGTGCTTCGTCAGCACGTATTGGAGCATCGCGTTCATCATTCTGGTGCAGATGATTTATGTCGTTGGGCCGCGCAGGGGGATTTTGTCGCGAATTTGACACGAAAGCGTTCTGTGAACAAAGTGCCGCCAATCGGTATCGTTCATTTCCGTGCAGGCGGCGGTTGCTTGATGAGTGAGGTAGAGACTTTCGGCCTCATGCTCGGCATCATGGTTGGTATGTGTTGGTGTTTGAATAAAATTGGCCGGAATTTGGCGGATCGGCGGCACGCCAGGAGAATCGTGACAATTGACGGCCAGATCTATGTTTGGAGTCCTGTCGCTTATCGATATTTCTCTGATGGCGACGGAGGCGACGGCGGCGGCGGGAGTGGCGACGGCGGACATTGTGGCGGCAGTGGAGACGGCGGTAGCTGTGGTCACTAAGGTCGATCGAAGAGGGTTGCCTTGCCGCCGATGTGCCAAGTTTGTTTTGAAAAGCGCCGATTGGGGATATACATCGTGTAAATCCTAACTGGGGCGCTCGCAATGAGCCGCACTGTCTTGTTCCAAACCAACCGTTCCCAGGCAGTTCGGTTGTCCAAAGACGTTGCCTTTCCAGTAAATGTAAGGGAGATGACGATTCTGCGCGACGGGGTTCGCCGGATCGTTGTGCCGGCCGACGCCGTTTGGGACGACTTCTTCGACGCACCCGGGATCGACATCGGCGAACGCGAACAGCCACCGGTTCAGGCGCGCGAAACGTTCTGATGTTGCGCTATATGTTGGATACGAATTTGTGCATGCGTGTCCTGCGCGACCGCCCCCCCAGGACTGCGAGATCGTTTCAACCGGGAGGCGGACGCATTGTGCATCTCCACCATCGTGCTGACCGAACTTTTGGTGGGGGCGGAGAAATCGAACCGGCCCGCTGAAAACAGACGAGAAATTGACCGGTTCACCGGTCGCCTCATCGTCCTGCCGTTCGACGACGCCGCGGCGGCCCATGCCGCCGAAATACGGGCAAACCTGGAACGGGCCGGCCGAGGGATCGGGGGCTATGACACGCTGATCGCGGACCATGCCCGTAGTCAGGGATTGATCGTGGTAACCGGAAATTTGCGCGAATTCAACCGGGTAAAAGGATTGCGGGCCGAGGATTGGTTGGCCGATCCGCTGCCGCCCTGACCCGTATCACCGCGCCATCAGTTTCCGAAGCGTCGGCCTGTGGTGACCCAGAATGTTGCACAGCACGTATCGAACCCCCGCCGCCTCCAGGTCCGCCAATTTGGCCGCCACTTGCTCCTGCATGCCGAACAATGCCGCCTCGGTCCGCGCTTCCGGCCGGTCGGCCCAGGCGAGGATATGCGAACCCGTCTCCGCCCCCGGTGCACGCGCCGCATCGATCATGCGCTGATGGCCGACCGCCCGCCGGCGGAACGCGTCCTCGATCTCATCGGCGGTTTCGCCAATATACACGTCCCGGGCGACAGCGATCATCGACGGATCGAACTGATCCCCGGCCGCTTCCCGATAAACACCGATCCGCTGCGCGATCGTTTCCACCGGGGTAAACTGGTCCAGTAACAACCGCAGTCCGCGAGCCGCCGCCGCTCGGATAGACGCATCGCGCCCTGCGCTGACCCATAGCGGCGGATGCGGCGCCTGCAACGGCGGAGGCTCCAGCACCACGTCGTCGAAATTCCAGAACTCACCGTGATGCGAAAAGCGATCCCTGGATGTCCATGCGCGCGTCATAACATCCAGGGATTCCGCAAACCGAGCCTCGGCTTCCCCGGCATCCATTGCGAAGCCGTGGAACTCGTTGTGGCGGTAGCCGCGCCCGATCCCCAGGTCCAACCGCCCTCCCGACAGCACATCCACTGTCGCCACCTGTTCGGCGAGCAACATCGGATTGTGCCACGCCAGCACCATCACCGCGGTCCCCAGCCGCAGCGTTGTCGTGCGGGCGGCAAGCCACGATAACATGTGCAGCGGCGCCGAAACCTGTCCCCAACCTGTAAAGTGGTGTTCGGTCAGAAAGCAGCCGTGATACCCCAGCGCCTCGGCTTCCAGTAGGAAGTCGAGGTAATCGTGGTAGCCCCGGGCCGGATCGGCGGGATCGGACTGGGCGCCGCCAAACAGACCGAGGCGCATCGGCTAGCGCGGCCGGTCGCGCAACCCGCGCAGCGCCAGATAATACCCGAGCACGCCAAATCCCGTGACCATGCCCAGGCTGACCGTTGCCGTATCCGATACCGGCCCGCGCCGCACCGGGTTGGAGATATGCACCTCGATCACCGGGAACGTAATCTGGCTGATGGCGGCGGTGAACGCCGGATAACCGCGCGAGAAACCAGCCGGGTTGATCAGCGCACCGTCAAAACCCTGTTCATTTGCGGTATACAACCGGTTGATGACCTCGCCTTCGATGTTCGAGTGGAAGATCTCCACCTCGATATCCAGTTCGGCGGCATATTGAACGATGTGCTCGTTATACTGGTCCAGCGTCATCTTGCCGAAAATCTCGGTTTGCGTTTTGCCGCGCATGTTCATGCCGGCCCCCTGGACAACGAGGATTTTCATGACGACGCTTCTCCCTGACGATACAATGACGCGGACGGTAGGCGACCGGCCAAAGGCTGACAAGCGCCGCCCAAGGGGGAAAACGAATGACCGACAACGACCTGATCGAGGCCTTCTGGCAGGCGCGCCAAAAAGGCATCTATTTTCCACCCGAGTACTACGACAAACTGACCATCGATCAGGCCTATGCCGTCCAACTGGGTCTGATCGAACGCCGCCGCGCCGCCGGAGAACGCCAGATCGGCTGGAAGGTCGGCCTCACCGCCCCGGCGATCCAGCAGCAATTCGGCTTCCATGAACCCGTCTTCGGCTGCGTGCTGGACAGCCAGCCGTCAGGGCATGTGTTCGCGGCGGATGAATTGATCGCGCCGGGTTTCGAGAACGAATTGTGCATGCGTCTGCGTGTCGATCTATCCGGCACCGTTAGTCTGGACGAAGCCCGCGCCGCGATCGATGTGGTTTATCCGGCGCTGGAAATCATCGAAACACGCGGGCCGTTCACCGAACAGATCGCCCTCGCGCTGGCGGACAACGCGCAGCAAAAGACGGTGATCCTGGGCGCGCCGGTGACATTACCCGCCGATCTGGCGACGATCGAGGCGCGTGTTTCCGTCAACGGCCAACAGATCGGCACCGGCACGGGCGATGCGGTTCTCGGTAATCCGCTGCATTCTATTGTGTGGTTGGCCGGTAAACTGGGCGCCTACAGCCGCGGGCTAAAGGCCGGAGAGATCGTGATGACCGGGTCGTTTATCCGGCAATTCCCCATTAGCCCGGGAGATCGGATAGAAACTGTGTTTTCCGGTGTTGGAACCGTCGGCACCGCGATGCGTCCCGAGTAAGCGGCTGGCCCGACTGAGGGCCAGCCAACTTCTTACTTTCGAACGACGGTTAGCTTGACTTCCACATCAATCTTCACCACTATCCTCAGCAAGAGCCTGAGACGTTTCCGCATCTCATTCTCCTCGTAAGCGCCGGCCGGGCCTATTCCCGGCCGGCTTCTTCGTTTTAGGGTGGATAACTGAACAACCGGTTAACGCCGGGCCTATCCGCGCAAAAAAAATAACGGCCACGCAAAAATAATGGGCAGGGCTAACGGGTCTTGCCCTCCGCCCCAACCCTCCTTACTGGGCACCGCACGTAACCGTCAGGACCCGTACCCGATGCCCATGATCCGCGCGCTCCAACTTCTCGCCGACCGCCAGGTCGCGTTGATGGAGCGTGACGCCCCCGCCGCCCCCGGCCCCGACGAAGCCCAGCTTCGCGTCCGCGCGGTTGGCCTGAACCACATCGACGTCTGGGGATTTCGCGGCATGGCGTTCGCCAAGCGCCTCTACCCGCTGACCGTCGGCGCCGAAGCGTCGTGCGAGGTTGTCTCGGTCGGCAGTAACGTCACGACCGTCAAGCCGGGCGATCGCGTCGTGCCCTATTCCGCCCTGACCTGCGGTACCTGCCCGGCCTGTCTGCGCGGCCGTGACAACCTGTGCGAGAACGTCGCCGGCGTTCGCGGCTTCCATGTCGATGGGTTCGCCCAGGATCTGACCAACCATCCCGCCCGGTTGCTGGTGAAAATCCCCGACGGCGTCTCCATGCAGGACGCCGCCTGCGTTTCTGTCGCCTACGGCACGGTCGAGCACATGCTGTTCGACAACGCTCATCTGGAACCCGGCGAGACCGTCCTGGTCCATGCCGGCGGCTCCGGCATCGGCAGTATCGCCATCCGCATCGCCAAATCGATCGGCTGCACCGTGATCACCACCGTCGGGTCCGCCGACAAAATGGAAAAAGCCAAGGCGCTCGGTGCCGACCATGTCATCAACTACCGGGAAGACCGGTTCGAGGGCGTGGTTCGCAAACTGACGAAGAAGAAGGGTGTCGATGTCGTGTTCGAACACACGGGCGCCGATACCTGGAATGGCTCGTTGCTGTCCATGAAGCGGGGCGGCCGGCTCGTCACCTGTGGCGCGACGTCGGGACCCAGCGCCAGCATCAATCTGATGCAGTTGTTTCAGCAGCAGTATCGCATCACCGGCTCGTTCGGCTCTCCCATGACCGCGATCGCCCGCGCACTGGACCGGATCGCCTCGGGTGTGCAGCCCGTTATCGACACCGTCTATGGTTTGCAGGATTTCCGCGCCGGGGTGGACCGCCTGGAAACCAGGGATGTGTTCGGCAAAATCATCGTCGAACTCTGATCCCCATGCGCCGCCAACTGAATGTGTACGGAGAACGCATCCTCGGCCGTCTCGTCAAATGGTCGATCAGGCTTCTGCGGCGTGCGAACCCGGACAAGGCGTCTGACTTCGTCGGCGGTCTGGCCCGCCGGATCGGCCCGTGGCTGCCAACCCACCGCATCGGCCAGGACAATCTGCGCGCCGCGTTCCCCGACAAGGACGCGGCCTGGATCGAGGCCACATTGGCCGACGCCTGGGAAAACCTGGGCCGCGTCGCGGGCGAATACGTGCATATGGCTCGGATCTGGGACTTCGATGAGAACCATCCCAATGCCGGCCGGATTCAAACCGATAGCATACCTTTGTTCGACAGGCTGCGAACCGACGGCAAACCCGCTTTGTGCTTTTCCGCCCATCTGGCGAACTGGGAAATCCCGGCCATCGCCGCGTCGGCGCACGGCCTTCCCTCGGCCGTCGTCTATCGCATGCCGAACAACAAGGCCGTGGCGAAAGAGATTATTCGCATTCGGGCACCCCTGATGGGGCGGATGATTCGAACCCGGGCCCAGGCAGCGCTGGAAATGGCGGCTTCCTTGTCGGCGGGCGAGCATTTGGGCATGGTCGTGGACCAGCATTTCTCCCGCGGGGTGGATGTCACGTTCTTTGGCCGCCGCTGCAAAGCCAATCCCTCGGTTGCCCGGCTGGCCCGGCGTTTCGACTGTCCGGTCGTCGGAGTTCGGGTCATTCGCTTGCCGGAGCACCGGTTCCGCATCGAGGGTTTCGGGCCCTATGAACTGCCCCGAGATGCCGAGGGACAGGTCGATGTTCCCGCGACGACCCAGATGATCACCACCGTGATCGAGGGATGGATACGTGAAAATCCAGGGCAGTATTTGTGGTTCCATCGCCGCTGGCGTTGAAACCGTCGCGGGGATCGGAGTGGGCGACACAGGATTTGAACCGCAACGGCAGTTGTGATAGTGTCAATACGTATCAAACGGCAGGGCGCGGCGAGTGAATGAAATCAAGGCGCTGACGTCGCTGCGCGGGATCGCCGCCATGATGGTTGTCCTTCAGCATTTTTCTGCCACCGCCCAGATGCACGCAGCGGTCAATATTCCGTCGCTCGTGCCACATGGCTACATGGCCGTGGATTTGTTTTTCGTTCTCAGCGGCTTCATCATGGCCTACACCTATAGCAGTGACTTTGCGTTTCGCGGCAACCTGGCGATGCCGTCGTTCCTGCTGAAGCGAGCCGCCCGCATTCTTCCCCTGAACACCGCCGTAATAATGGTCATCACGCTCGGTGGGTTGGTGAGTTGGTCTCTTGAGGGAAGAAACATCTTTTTTGAGAGTTCCCATCTTTCATATGATATCCTGTGTAACTTGTTGCTGCTGCAGGGGTTCGGCTTTGGGCTCAATCTCAACGGCCCATCGTGGTCGATTTGCACTGAGTTTGCGGCTTATCTCGTGTTTCCCGTACTGCTGGCATGCGCGTTGTCCCGCCGCGCCATGATTGCGTGGACGACCCTGCTGGTTGCGATAACCGTGCTGATCGTTATGGCGCTCAATCATCCACGGCTCGGCCTCAACCTACCGTCGGTCGGTGATGAAATTACGTTGTGTTTCGCGCAATTTGTCCTGGGACTGTTCACGTTTCGGGTGACCCGGATCCCCGCTTGGCGGGCACGGTTGCAAGGCGATTGGCCTGCATTGCTGGCGGCGGGCTGGGTCCTCGGATTTTTGTGTTTGCGCCTCGATCTGCCGGCGGCGCTTGGATTTCCCGCGGTTGTCGCCACGCTCGCCTGCAATAAGGGCAAAGTCGCCGACCTGTTGGCGACGGGCGTGCCTTACTTCCTCGGGGAAGTTTCGTTTTCTATCTATCTGATCCACAACCCGTGCCGGTCGGTGGCGTTGGAGGTGCTTCGCGCACTCCATCCCGCGCCGCTCGCGATGATTCCCGCGCTCGGCTTCGCGCTTTTGGCGTCGCTTCTGGTCATACCTTTGGCATGGGTGGCGTATGTGACTGTTGAAAGGCCCGGTCGGCGCCTGGTGCGGAACATGGCCGCAATGGTGGCTCGCCCGGCCGTTTGAATGCCTGTTCAGAATTTTGCGACGAATGATCGCGGCCACCATGGGTGTGATCATCTGCTATTGGAACCCGGGGAGACCACCTTCGATGCGCGTAAGCATTTTCTGGTTGCTACCGTTCATGGCACTGTCGCTCCCCGCGCTGGCTGAGTCCGCGGGGGAAGGGACGTCTACTGCTCTAGCGCCGCTTCGATCTCCGAGCGTGCCGGAGACCGCTCTGCCGTCGGATTACCTGCGGGCCGCGCAAAATGCTTTAGCGGCCGGGCGTGTTGGTGAAGCGCAAGAGGCATTGGAGATGGCGCAGACGCGAATCCTCGATCGTTCCGTTCCGATCGGTCAGACGAATAACCCGAGCGACAATCCGCTGGTCGGGCAAATCTCGGAGGCGCGGCACGCGCTAGCGGCTCGGGATCGAGCCACCGGAATGAATTTGATCCAGACGGCGATTGGATCGGCTGCTGCCCAAGGGCTGTAGCGCAAGGCTTGTGATCATGTCGTCTGATGATCGCTGAAATCGGGACACCATATCGGGCAGGCACATGGTGTTTGGGGCGGTCTCCCACCAGCCGCGGTTGAGGCCGGCTCTTCGACAGAGCGCTCTGTCATGCGACGCGGGTCGGCATCCGAGTTGCTTATTATCGAAAACCAAGACGTGGATGGTGCGCCTTCTTGGCGCACCATGACGACATCAGGATGATCCGCGTGTGTCAGTGTCAATGCGGGTTGGTGTCAGTATCAAAGGCGTTGGTATCAGTTCACCAGCGGTTTCTGTCGCCGCTGGTGAACTGATTTTAGACTACCGGCGCCACCAGCCCCGCTTCTTTTCCGCTGGCGGCTCGGCGTCAGCGCCGATCAAGACCGGCTTGACCACGGGTTCGGATGTCGGAGCGTTCGATACGGCGACCGAGGCGGTCGTCTCGTTGGCCGGTTCCGGTGCTTCAATCGTCTTCGTCTCTGTCGTGGTGATCAAAATCTCACCCGCGGGCTCAGGGGCCGACGTGTTAACGATTTCGATGTCCGGTTGGGCGATAACGGCCGGTTCCGGTTCAATGGTCGTGATTGCCGGCGCTGCGTCCTCGATAGAAGGCGTGGCGAGTGCTTCAGGTGCAGCCGCGGGGACCGGCTGATGATCGGCCGCCGGTTCCGCACTGTCGGCTTCCGCTTCCGTGCTAACAGTGACCGCGCTGACAGTTTCTGTATTGCCAAGTTCTGCTTCCGCTTCCGCAATGCCAGATTCCGGGCTGACAGGTTCGAAGCTGCCAGATTCGGGGCTGCCAGATTCGGGGCTGACGGCCTCGTCGCTCACAGAATTCTGGCTGACCGGTTCCGGTTCAGGAGTGCTGACAGGTATCGGCGCCGACCTGGCCAAAGGCATGGCTTCGGCCGCGCGTTCCGCCTGATCCATCACGTCGAAAATGTCGAACGCGCGGCCACCGAACGGGTCGGCCGGGGTCGGGCCGGCATAGATCGGCACCAACTCGGGCTGATCCGCACCCGGCACGGCGAACGGTGACAATTCACCCTCGTTTTCCCGACGGCGGCGGCGTCCACCGCGGCGACCGCGACGGCGGTTTCGGGGATCGTCATCGGACGTTCCGGGCGCTTCGCCGTTTTCGGACGGCTCGTCGCCAGTGGTCTCGACGTTGGCTTCGCCGGCGTTCTCGATGATCTCAACCGCAACGATCTCTCCGGCTTCGGCCACAACGGTCTCATCGCCCTCGGTCTGCTCGCCGGTTGCCTCACCGGTCGTGCCCGCTTGCGGTTCATCCCGGCGGCCGCCGCGACGACGACGGCGACGGCGCTTGCGTTGCCGTTCGGCTTCGTCACCACCGCCCGCGGCCGCATCGGCGGCACGGTCTTCGGCGGTATCTTCGTCGGCTTCGCCACCAACCGTCTCGATATCATCGTCATCGGAACGGGCGGCAACCGGGCGGGCGGAGGCCACTTCAGCCTCCTCCTCCTCTTCATCCTCATCGTCCATCGGCGGCGGCGGCATGAACGACCGTTCCGCCGTCACCACGACGGGCATTTCATCGGGCGAACGAGTGCGCACCTTTTCGATGCGGAACTGCGGCGCGATCTGCGCGTCGTCGGCGGCGATGATGACCTTCATCGCGTAACGGGCTTCGATCTCTTGCAGCCGTTCCCGCTTGTGGTTCAGCAGGTACAGCGCGACCGCGGTGTTGGCATAGACGATGATCTCGGCCGAACGGCGCTTGCCGCCCTCGTCCTCGATCCCGCGCAGCACATGGATCGCCGCGTTTTCCGTGCTGCGAACATGGCCGGTGCCCCCGCAATGCGGGCAGGCGATGAAACTGGTTTCCGCCAGCGAGGGACGCAGGCGTTGCCGGCTCATTTCCAGCAGGCCGAAATGGCTGATATGGCCGACCTGGATACGGGCGCGGTCGTTCTTCAGCGCGTCCTTGATGCGCCGCTCGACCATCGCGTTGTGACGCTTGGACTCCATGTCGATGAAGTCGATGACGATCAGACCGGCCAGATCGCGCAGCCGCAACTGGCGCGCGACTTCATCGGCTGCCTCCAGGTTGGTCCGCAGCGCGGTCTCTTCAATATTGCGTTCCCGCGTGGAACGCCCGGAGTTCACGTCGATCGCGACCAGCGCCTCGGCCTGGTTGATCACCAGATAGCCGCCGGACCGCAACTGCACGGTCGGCAGCAGCATGGCGTCGAGCTGTGCCTCGACCTGGTTGCGGGCGAACAGCGGCTGGCCGCCGTCGCGCCAGAGCTGAACCTTCTTGGCGTGGGACGGCATCAGCATGCGCATGAAATCGTGAGCCGCGCGCCAGCCTTCCTCGCCATCCACCAGGATTTCGTCGATGTCTCGAGAATAGACGTCGCGGATCGAGCGCTTGATCAGGCTGGCCTCTTCGTAGATCAGCGTCGGCGCCACCGACTTCATGGTGTGCTCGCGGATGTCGTCCCACAGCCGCAGCAGGTATTCGCAGTCGCGCTTGATCTCCGGCTTCGGCCGGTTGGCTCCGGCGGTGCGGACGATCATGCCCATGCCGCGCGGAATATCGAGCTCCGACATCACCTCTTTCAGGCGGCGGCGATCGGTCGCGGATGTGATCTTTCGCGAAATGCCGCCGCCCCTGGGGGAGTTGGGCATCAGAACACCGAAGCGTCCGGCCAGCGACAGATAGGTCGTCAGCGCCGCGCCCTTGGTGCCGCGTTCTTCTTTAACCACCTGGATCAGCAGGATCTGCCGGCGGCGGATGACTTCCTGGATCTTGTAGTTACGCATGAAGCGCGGCGTGCGGCGTTCGCGCTGCTCGTCGCTGCTTTCCTGATCGCCGCCCCCGACGGTCTCCGGGGGAGGCAGCGTTTCGATATGGTCTTCGTTGCGGTCGTATGATTCATTTTCGTCGAAATCGGCTTCGGCGACGATCCGTTCGCTTTGAATCGCCAGCGGTTGCGCGGCGGCGGCGATCAGGGCCGGCATGTCGGGCTTCGCCCAGGCCTCGGCGTCGTCAGAAACGGCAACCGGAGCCACGGTTTCGACGGCGGCAACAGGTTCGGATGCAATCAGCGGCGGGTTGGAGGCGTACGCCCAAGCCTCGGCGGCAGGCTCCGCAACCACCGGTTCCGCAACCGCTTCAATGATAAAGGGGGCGGGTTGTGGTTGATCGGATGCCTGGCTCAGCGCCAGTTCCAGGTCTTCCTCTTCGTCTTCCCGGCGGGCTTCCTCAGCCTGCATCTCGATCAGCCGCTGCCGGTCGGCGACGGGAATCTGATAGTAGTCGGGATGGATTTCGCTGAACGCCAGGAACCCATGGCGATTGCCGCCATATTCGACGAACGCGGCCTGAAGGCTTGGTTCGACCCTGACTACCTTGGCGAGGTAGATATTGCCTTTGAGTTGTCGCTTCGTCGAAGTCTCGACGTCGAAATCTTCAAGTCTGGTACCGTCCAGCACCACAACGCGGGTTTCTTCCGCGTGTGTGGCATCGATCAGCATGCGCTTCGTCATTGAGTCCTGAACTCCGGTGGGCCGCCGTAATGCCGATGCCGGACCTTCTTCGGGTCTCAGTCATCAGCCGGCTTGCAAGGCTTGCGGGAAGGGGCCCGCCCGAAGGTTCAGGAAAACGATGGAGATCGGGACACGCGACAGCGATGCCACCCAAAGAGCGGGGTGAAAGTCCAAAATCGGACGGGCATGGCGCGGCGTGGTTCATCAGTCCCTGGCGTTCGGATGGCGCGTTCCTTGTCGAAACGCTGCCCCGTGTGAAAGTCGTCACTCGTGCTGACCACTCGGCGGACGAATCCCGCGGCAATCAGACCCCGGCGCGCCACATATCCAACATGGCGGGCGCGACGCGGACGGCGATGCGGTCACGGCGAGGCGGATCCTTCCCAAAACTCGCCAGCCAGGCTCCGACCAGGCCGATCAAGGGATCACGCGCCGCCGGAGAAGACCAAGGGGATCGCGGAGGCCCGCCATCCCCGGATACATCGCCGGAGTGGTCCGACCATGACGCAAACCGCGCCCGACCGCAAGCAGATCGTATCAGCACGCCATGAACCCGCCTGAATCAACATATAAGGTGTCAATCCGTATCCAATATGTTAAGAGGAATCATGGATGTGTCCCCGCCCGTCATGCGTCGCCTGCTGCTGCGCCGGTTCGTGTCGGCGGCGCCGGTGTTCGGCACGTTCCTGTTGCCCGCGTCCCTGATGGCAGCAACGGGGCACGGCGCCAGGGCGGCCAAACCAGTCCCGAAACGGCCCGACTCCGGCGGCGGTGTCAGACCGTCGGTACCGCTGGTGATGCTGGACCCCGGCCATGGCGGCAAGGACCCGGGCGCGATCGGTATTTCCGGCACCTACGAAAAACATATTTCCCTGGCGACCGCGCTGGAACTGAAACGTCAACTGCTGGCCACCGGCCGGTATCGCGTCGAACTGACCCGCACCCGCGACGTCTTCATTCCGTTGGAGGAGCGTGTGGCCCGCGCTCAGCATCACGGCGCGGCCTTGTTCGTCTCCATGCACGCGGACGCCCTGTCCGATCATTCGGTGCGCGGAGCGTCCGTCTATACCCTGGCGCCGACGGCCTCTGACGCGCAGACCGCCGCCCTGGCGCGGACGGAAAACAGCGCCGACCGTTTTGGCGGACGCGCAATCCCGTCAACCTCGCCGGAAGTCGCCCATATTCTTGCCAGCCTCGTGCGGCAGGAAACCAGGGCCGGGTCGGTGCGAATCGCCCGCGACCTGGTGGGTAGCCTGGATCAGGGCCTGCCGATGCTGCAAAACCCTGCCCGGCATGCCGGTTTTGTCGTGCTGAAGGCGGCCGATATCCCGAGTGTCCTGGTCGAGATGGGGTTCATGTCGAACGCCAGGGACGAGGCCGCTTTGCGCAAAATTGATCATCGTAGGTTGGTCGCGCAGGCGATGCAGCGGGCGGTGGACGCCTTTTTCACCGGTGCCGGTCAAATGGCGGCTTTGCAGCGGCCAGGGACAGACGTCGAAACCGGCTGAGCAGGAACAACCTCGTTGCCAGGACGGTGGTGAATTAAACCCTGCTTGTAGCAATCTCGTTGCTGGCGATTTTGGGCAAAAGCGCTCATATCGCCGCCATGACAGGACCACTCACCGCTGGCGATCCGCTGGCGCCCTCCGATCGTGGCCGGCGTGGCAAGCCCGCGGCGCCCGAACCAACGCAAGGCGCCAAGCCGCCGAAGCGGCGCGCCAACGTCGTCGTGCGTGCGATTCGCGGCCTGTTCGGTGCGATCCTGGGGATGCTGCTGCTCGGTGGGGTCGCCGGCGCGGTGGGCGGTTACATGGCCTACGAGCACTTCAGCGCCGACCTGCCCGACGTTGACGGTTTGCGCAACTATCAGCCGCCGGTCATGAGCCGCCTCTATGCCGGCGACTCGCGGCTGTTGGCGGAACTGGCGTCCGAACGGCGGATTTTCGTGCCGGTCAGCGCGATCCCCGATATCGTCAAGCGGTCCTTTATCTCGGCCGAGGACCAGAATTTCTACACCCATCGCGGCATCGATCCGCTGGCCATCGCCCGTGCGGCTTTGTTCAACCTCGCCCATGCGGGGCAGGGACGGCGTCCGATCGGTGCGTCCACCATCACCCAGCAGGTGGCCAAGAACATGCTGTTGGACAACCAGATGTCGTTCTCGCGCAAGGCGCGGGAAGCCATCCTGGCGCTGCGGATCGAGGACAGTCTCAGCAAGGAGCGTATTCTGGAGTTGTACCTGAACGAGATCTATCTCGGTCTCGGCTCCTACGGTGTGGCGGCGGCGGCGCAGACCTATTTCAACAAGCCGCTGGATAAACTGACGGTCGCCGAGGCCGCGTTCCTTGCGGCCTTGCCCAAGGCGCCGAACAATTACAATCCATTCAAATATCCCGACGTGGCGCGTTCCCGCCGCGATTATGTGCTGGATCGGCTGGTCGAAGACCATGCGATAACGCCGGCGCAGGGCGCCGAGGCGAAAGCCGCGCCGGTGATTCCTTCTGAGTTCCGGCGTCCGCCGCCGATCCCCGGTGCGGACTGGTTTACCGAGGAAGTGCGTCGCCAACTGATCGCCCGGTTTGGCCAGGATACCACGACCCAGGGTGGCCTGATGGTCCGCACCAGCCTGGACCCGGCGCTACAAATAGCGGCCGAGACCTCGCTGCGAGACGGCCTGATGGCCTATGACCGCAAGATGGGCGGCTGGCGCGGGGCGGTGGCTCACGTCGCCATCCCGCCAGCGGATTTTGAGACGAAATGGCCCACCGCGCTGAACGAGCAGACGCGTCCGCCCGGAATGCTGCCGGCCTGGAAGCTGGCGATCGTGGCGGGCGTTTCTGATTCCGAGGCAAAAGTCGAATGGCTGAACGCGGCAGCCGAACGCCGCGCCGCCGTCCTGGCCCTGCCGGACACAAACTGGGCTCGGCCGCTGCGCGACGGCAAGTTGGGGCCGGTCCCCAAACGTATGAGCGATATCGTTCAGGTGGGCGACGTGGTGATGATCGACCCGCCATCGGTGCAACCCGCGCCGCCGTCGGGACCGGTGATGCCGGTGAAGGGCAAGGCGCCCCCACCGCCGCCCATGCCACCGCCGGCAAACCGAGCAACACTGCGGCAGATTCCCCTGGTGCAGGGCGCGCTGGTGTCGCTCAATCCGCAATCCGGCCGCGTGCTGGCGATGGTTGGCGGCTGGAGCTACGAGCAAAGCCAGTTCAATCGTGTGACCCAGGCGAATCGCCAACCCGGGTCCAGCTTCAAGCCGATGGTCTATCTCACGGCGCTGGAGCAAGGCATCTCACCCAGTCAGAAATTCCTGGACGCACCGATCGTGGTGGATACGCCGGAAGGCCGCTGGCGGCCGGGCAACTACGAGGGCACCTTCAGCGGGCCGACGTCCCTGCGGGTGGCGTTGGAGGAGTCGATGAACCTCGTCACCCTGCGGGTGGCGCAGCAGACCGGCATGCAGGCGATCGCGGATAATGCCATTGCCTTTCACATGGTGGATTCGATGCCACGGGTGTTGCCGGCGGCATTGGGGGCGGTCGAAACCACCGTGCTGCGCGAAGCCGGGGCGTATGCGTCCATCGCGGCCGGGGGCAGGGAGGTCACGCCGACTTTCATCGACAGCGTGCAGGATCCGGATGGCCATGTCGTGATGCGGACCTCGGGCATGGATTGTTCCGAATGTTCCGACCCGTCCAAGCCCCCGGCCGTCGCCGACGGGCGCGCGCAAATCGCCGATCCGGACAGTGTATCTCAGTTGATCACCATGATGCAGGGTGTCGTGCAGCGCGGCACCGGCACCCTGGCGGGGAAGGGCCTGAACCGGCCGATCGCCGGCAAGACCGGCACCAGCCAGGAATTTGCCGATGCATGGTTCTCGGGATTTACGCCTGACCTCGTGACCGTTGTATGGGTCGGCTACGACAACCCCGCATCGCTGGGCAATAACCAGACCGGTGGTGCGGTGGCCGCCCCGATCTGGCACGATTATATGGCTATCGCCCTGGCCGGGCATCCCGTCCTGTCGTTCCCGGTGCCGCCGGGCGTGACAATGGCGGCATGGGACACCGGAACCGGCACGGTCACCGACGCGTTCAAGGACGGTCAGGTCCCGGGTGCCTCCGGCCCGATCGGCGGCGGCTTTACCGGTGCCGCGACGGCCGACGGATCGCCCGCACCGCCCACCATCGTGCATGGCGGGGTTGATAACAGCATGGGCGGGCTGTATTGATCCCGGCCTTCCAGAGAGCATAGTCCACCCATGTCCGCCGAATCCGACGCCCTCAACGAACAGATCAAGCAGTCCGTCGCGCTGCTGAGGAGGCATCTTTGACTGGGATGTCGCCGAAGGCCGCCTCGCCGACCTGAACAACCGCGCCGAGGACCCGGCGCTGTGGAACGACGCCGCCGCCGCGCAAAAGCTCATGCGCGAACGCAACCAGATCGGCTCGGCGATGGAAGGCGTGTTGGCGCTGGAGACCGAGGTCTCTGACGCGCTGGAACTGATCGAAATGGCGGAAGCCGACGGCGACACCGCGATGGTGGCCGAGGCGATGAAGTCGTTGCGTGCGGCCGCTGACGAGGCCAAGCGACGGGAGATCGAAAGCCTGCTGTCCGGCGAGGCCGACGCCAACGATTGCTTCATAGAACTGAATGCCGGCGCGGGCGGCACCGAGGCTCAGGACTGGGCGATGATGCTGATGCGCATGTATATGCGCTGGGCCGAAAAGCACGGCTACAAAGTGCAATTGCTGGAAGAGAGTGAAGGCGAGCAGGCCGGCATCAAATCGGCGACTCTACAGGTGACCGGACCCAACGCGTACGGATGGCTGAAGACCGAGGGGGGGGTGCATCGTCTGGTGCGTATCAGTCCGTTCGATGCGAATGCGCGGCGGCAGACCAGCTTCGCCAGCGTGTGGGTCTATCCGGTGGTGGATGACTCGATCGAGATCGACATCAATCCGTCCGACCTGAAAGTGGATACCTACCGGGCGTCCGGCGCGGGCGGGCAGCATGTGAACAAGACCGACAGCGCGATCCGGATTACGCATCTGCCCACCGGCATTATCGTTGCCTGTCAGACGGATCGCTCGCAGCACCGTAACCGAGCCAACGCGATGGAAATGCTGCGGGCGCGGATGTACGAGGCGGAGTTGCGCAAGCGGGAAGCGGTGACGGCGGCTCAGGAAGACGCCAAGACCGATATTGGCTGGGGTCATCAGATACGGAACTATGTGTTGGCGCCGTATCAGTTGGTGAAAGACCTGCGGACCAGCGTCGAGTCCGGCAATCCGAACGCGGTGCTGGACGGGGACCTGGACGATTTCATGGCGGCGGCGCTGGCGCAGCGGTCAGGCGCGACGCGGTCGGAGGCGAGTGCCAACGCGCGGTAGTAAGACGTGATTGACCGGCGAAGAGCCCGGTGTACCGGGTTCGCCGGCGCTATTCCTTGCCGGTTCCAGCGATCTGTTCCCTTGCAAATTCCGTGCGGCACGCCGCATCAAGCGGCGCTAGGTGATCTTGTGCGATCTCCCACAGGAGGGGCGGAGAAACCTGCCGGTATTCGTGCCGTAACACGTTCCCGACGCTGGCAATCTTGCGCCAGGGAATGGCTGGATACCGGGCCTTCATCGGTTCAGATAAACGCCGGCTGGCCTCAGATATGATCTCGATCCCACGCTAAACGATCCATTGTTGTTCCCAATCCCGCTTGAACACCTCAAGCGGCGTCGTGCCTGCTTTTTCACGGATGTGTTCGATCGCCTCGATGATATCCGCCAAATAAGGGAGGACAGACGAGGGTGGCATCAGAACACGCGCAGCGCCGTTGCCTCGATGCCAGGACGCAGGATCTTATGGATGCTGTCGCGCGTCATCACATCGGCCGGCCGGCCGAGAATCAGCGCGGTGCGCTCCTGCACCTCCATAAGGTCGAAAAGTCCGAATTTTCCTTCCTGGTAGTCAAAGAACAGGTCAACATCGGAATCGTCCCGCGCTTGGCCGCGTGCGGTCGAGCCGAACAGGTACAGGCTCTGAACACCCAGTTGCATGAGCTCGGTTTGATGAGCCTTCAATGTGGCGATAGCGTGATCGCGTTCCATACGGGCCATTGTAGCAGAGGCGCCACGACGATGCGGCACGCAATCCGAACGCGTTGCTGGATGCCGGCCTGGATGCATTTATGGCGGCGGCGTTGAACGATCCGATCCGGCTCGGGCGAAGGCAAGTGCCAACGCACAATAGAAGTGAGATGCCAGGCGCGGTCGGTTCGGACCCAGTCTATGCCAAGGCCCCGCGAAGTCCGGGCTCGGGAACCGGACGGCCCATTTCCACCGCCGCCTCGATCCAACTCTCGATTGCCCCGGCTACGTTACGGGCTGCCTGCTCATCGGTGTCGCCGTCCGAGATACAGGCTGGCAGGTCAGGGACAAACGCCAGAAACCCCTCGCCATCCACGTTTCGGAGGCCGGCAGCTTACGCCATTCACGCGACAGACGCGCCCTATATATCTCTGATAGTCCGGTCCCCTGCCGGGTTCCGCCGCATGTGTTCGAGGGTATCAGCCAAGAGCATCTCCTCCTGGCTTTGAGTATGATACCAAAAAAAGTTAACAAAGCGTCAATGTTCTGCTGTAAATATGCGCCTGGTGCAAAAATATAGTCCCAATGTGCTTGGATGGCGCTTAGGGAAAAGCGTCTCGCTCCGACGCCACAGAGGGGGGACGCGTTCCATGTTCCGATTGTTGCGCAGTCTCATCGGCGACGCGGCAGGCTCCGTTTAAATGGCTTCTTCATCGCCGCGTTCCTGCAACGTGCGTCGTTCCAGCCGGGCAGCAACCAGTTTTATCGAGATGAAATTTCTCGCGCGGCGCCGCAACGCGGTTCAGCCGCACCCAATGCCATGCGGTCCTACCGCCGAGAATCCAACCTCGGCTCCGACCGTTCCGGGCGCACGATCACCGGTTCCTGGCGCCGGATCGGGCGCATATGCGGCGGCGGGGCCGGCCGTTCATACGGCTCATGTTCGTCATACAGGTCTTGCGCCGCCGGCGGGATCGGCGGCCGATCACTGACGGACGGGTCGCGGCGCTTGGTCTGCTGCGCGAGGGGGGCATAGACGTCCTCAAAATCCATCTCGCGCGGCCCGACCGGCAACCGCAGCGCGAGGTGGCGGATTTCCTGCTGGATTTCGTCAAGCCTGGCTTCCATTACCTCCAGGCGGGATTTGACCCCCAGGACGCTGAACGGCATGAACAGGAACGCGAGCCCATACAGCAGCGCGGGGACGAGGAGCACCATGGGCACCCACCAGGGCACCCAATCGGGGAAGGCAAACGGCATGTTCATGCCCGGCTTCTAGCACCAAAAAGTCGCGGC
>Ga0316225_1000915_pt1 | contig 32104 bp, 29 predicted proteins | sample TBH18015metaG_FD_206010 | JGI IMG/M metagenome (GOLD analysis project Ga0316225, IMG submission 206010) | Freshwater microbial communities from Trout Bog Lake, Wisconsin, USA - TBH18015 | ecosystem: Environmental > Aquatic > Freshwater > Lake > Hypolimnion/Profundal zone | place: USA: Wisconsin... | reverse complement strand
TTACATGTTCATATGCCTGTAAGACGCCTTTTAAGAATTGGCGCAATTCTTCAGGACTTAGGCCTGCTGTTTCTGGTGATACCTGCAACTCAATCCCGTCCGTAACCCAAAGATGAGTGCGAACTTCAATTTGTCCAGGTTTTTTACTGCGTTCAGGCAAAGGCATTGGCTCACCAGACAACACCTCGCGAATCCGCTCAAGCGATATACCGGCTTCCGTTAATTGCTTAATACGAAGGATCTTCTCAAGGTGGAAGCTCAAATAATGAGCTGCACGGGTTTGTCCTATTGGTTTGTCTAATAAGCCTATTTGGATGTAGTAGCGCAGCGTGCGGGAACTTAGCTCGCTAATGGCGCATAACTCTTCAAAAGTGTATTTTTTGTCTTCCATGAAAATATATTAACATTAATACTGTAAAAATCAACTGTAAAAATAAAATATTTTGATAAATTGACAAATAAACCGCTTTAGCTCGGTTTTTGAGCTTTTGGTTCGCTAATCTGGGCTTTCACACAGTCAAGCTAATGGAGTTTTTATGCCCGTATTAATCGAGGGTGTGTCGGTACTAATCAAAAAAGGCTCTATCTATGAGCGATATCAAGGTGGTTATGGGCGCTTTGTCTATGACCTCCAGGACCAAGCAAGCCTTTGTGAGAGCGATCAATTAGTGCGAATTGGTTTTGATACTCATGAATTGGCTAGGCAGTATTTGCAACTATTGGTCGCTAGGGGATTAAAAATTATGTTGTTGAATGAGGAGAACCCTAACAATACTGATGCTATGTTGGTCGACCAAGTTTTTGGCCCTAGTTTTCGAGTCTATTGGCTCGACTTTATTCACTTAGACGCTAATCCAGACACTACACAAAATAACAAAACTAACAGGAAAAAAACTCAAGATCGTATATCTGAAAGCATCACCATTGCTGCAACAGATGAAGAGGTGGTAATAAAAGAAGAGGTGCGAGTGATTGGGTGGAGCAAAGATGAGATCGCATTTCCAAGTGAATGGGAGTACAGGAAATCTAAATCCATGGAGCTCGAATTCATGCGAATGGCTGAGAATCGTAGCTCACTTACTCATTGAAAAGGCATTCAGATGAGTGAGATAAATCGAGAAAAATGGTTGATGCAAGCAGTGGACCATATCTTGCCGATATTTGAGAGAGCAGGCTACGCAATCCCAATAGTTAAGGTATCCGTAGGCTTTCCAAGCACGGGGGGAAAGGGGCGTCACTTAGGTCAGTGTTGGTCTACTAAATCTGCGGAAGATGGCGTAAACCAAATTTTCATTGCACCACATTTACAAACCCCACTAGATTTTTTAGACACACTAGTTCATGAGTTAGTGCACGCTGTTGATGATTGTGAAAGTGGTCATGGAGATAACTTTAAAAAGATTGCATTAGGGGTAGGGCTGAAGGGGCCAATGCGAAGTGCAGGTGCTGGCGAGTTCTTAAAACAAGACTTACTGCGAATTGCTGAAAAGCTAGGTAGCTTTCCTCATGGCAGGTTAAGACTGCCCGTGCGAAGTATGCAGAAGGCACCAAAACGTCCTGGGGCCAAATGTACCAAGTGCGGTTATGAGGTGGTAATGCTTAAAAGACATCTGCATTTGGGGCCGCCAATATGCCCAAAAGATGTGGAGGGTATGGAGGCAACCGGGGAGTGGGATGAATAGGTATGCTAAAAAATATTTTTTGAGTGAGCTTGACAAAACAAATTTTTCTGGAGTAATATGAATTTATTAGTTATAAGTCCGCACACAAGTATGTGAGCACTTACTAACCTGCTCTTTAAAATTTAGCTCTTTACTACCGAGTAGTATTTAAGGTCCCTATATAGCAATCCACGGTCTAGTGGAAACTGAGGTTCTTCATTTATTAACGGGTGTTAATAGGGTTAAAGAGGTAATAAATGCACTAGATGACATGCTGATGTCAGATGGTGGACAAAGTGAGAATTTGCTAATAATGTCCATTGATCGAACAAAGCGACAGTTTGTCGATTTGTTCAAAGCTAACATTGTTAGGTACTGTCTGACAGTATTCCGTAAAGTTACGGAATAGCATTGCTGTAAAGTTACAGGAAGTCTGGATTTGGTCTAATCGGTACAGGTAACGATTACTAAAATTAGAGAATCTTAGTAAGAGTGAATTCGATACATGTATCGAAAAGGTATGAAACTAAAAACCGGATAGATTTCTATCCATTTTTTTAAAATGATGTATAGTTAATAACATTGGAACTAGATATGAAACTGAAAAACTTAGATGTTTACACAAAAAACGCAGCGATCAGAAGCCGTGGACCACGTCAAACCTATAACTATGGCTTTGGAGATGAGACACGAGGATTTGCTTTGGAAGTAAGTGGCGGCAGAATGATTGAAAAATCAAATCGTCGCAAAATTTTTTACCAATTGTATATTTAATAACATTCTAACTAGGATAAAATCATGCACATACACATGAAAAACAATAGCCTCACATATAGCCAGCATTTCTTGAACGACCGCATGCATCGCAGCATTGGGGAGGATGTTATCCAAACCATATTAGAGATGGGGGAGTTTAAGTATGACAAACACAACGGGAAGGTCTACTACCTTGGAGATAGGTCATTTCATAATATGAAACGCTCTGGTATGAGCAAGCAAGATATTGAGTACTACCGCAAAAAGAGGGCTGTGCAGATTGTTGTATCAATGGATGGCGTATTAATTACAGCAATGTATGCCAATAGTAGCCGCACCCATCTGCATTAGGATGAGAGATCTATGAAATTAAGTGCCGAAATAATCTATCAAGCATTTTTGAAGCGGTTTGAAGCAGACCCCAAAAGGGGTGGACAAGCTCATATCCCAAATTGGATTGATAGCAATACTCGTAGAGCGCAAAAAATCGCACAAGAAGTAGTTGCAACATTTGAAGGGGTAGCGACTATTAGGATTGCCGCAAGAAAGGTTTATGAAGTGCGCTTCCCAATTCTAAAAACTTCTGAAGATTATTCTTTGGATAAGGTTGCGGTTCTATTGGATAGTTATGCAGGCCTTATGGAGTTTGGTGATGCATCAAGAGAAAATAGATTAACTCATTATGCATATGCAGAATTAGAAGGGCTATACACAAATAAAAATTTCGATATACCTGCAGAAATTGCAATAGGTTTACGAGATTACAGAAAAGCAGAAGAAATCTCTTATCAAATAGCGTGTCAGGGATTTGATAGGTCAGGAAAAGCTTTTACACCAGCCGATGTTGCTCAATATATGGCTAAATTAGCAGGTGTGCATAGGGCTCCAATAGATGTGTACTGTGGCAATGGATTGGGCCTTCTTTATGGGGCTAGATGTTTGAATGCTAAAGAAGTGCGCTTGGTTGGGGACGAAAAAAGAAGCAAGGCAGAAGGACATCAGTATCCCGAACATCTAGCAATTGCATACAAGCAGTCTGAAGTGGCGATTAATAGAAATGCTTTGTTAGAGCGTATGTTGACAGAGTTTGAGTGGGTTGTAGGAATCCAAGAGGAAGAGACGCCTTCTGAGTCATTGATTGTTAATGCCGCGCTAAATGATTTGCCATTCTTCCAGAATGAGAGTCAAGTAAATGACGTTGAAAATTTAGACTTCTTATTGCGAGCAGGATATAAAAAAGTAGTGGTACTGGTCCCCAATGCATATTTGACAGGGGGAAGAGGTGAAGCTACTTCATTAAGTGTATTTAAGCATTGCTTGGCAAGAGGGCTTACAACTGTTATCCAGTTACCGATGGGCGTGATTGGTGCCGCACATGAAGCTTTTTCAGTATTGATATTTGAGCCTAATAAATCCGTTACAACTATTGATTTCAGGGAAATTAATCCTGGGGCTGAGACCGGTATTAATAAAGTTTATCGAATTGCAGAGCGTGGCTTTGGAATGCCGTGGCGTAAAGTGGAGTTGAATATAAAAGCTTTTGTTGATGATGGCGGAACTCCACAGCAGCTTCGCAATCAAAAGAAAGTAAGCGAAATTTTAGAAACAGGGCTGCCTGTTCAGAATCGAAACAAAAGAAAAACAAATCTGGTGTCATTTGAAGCAACTAGATTTATTGAAAGTCCTTTAAGTGATGATTTGTTAACGAGGTTTGAATTTGTGCGCTTAGATGAGATTGTCAAAATTTATCGTGTACAGCATATGCAGCCAGCGCTTGCAGAAGACGGTATTGAATATATTGAGATTGGTGGAAGTGATATAGGGCCATTTGGAGATATAGATATCACAAAAGGCTTAAAAAAATATATCAAGGCAGAATCTCAGGAAAGGTTAAATCAAGCCGCACTAAAAAAAGGGGATTTATTTCTTTGTATTAGAGGTTCGGTTGGCAAAGTGGCGATGATGGATCGTAATAGTGATGTGGCAGTAGCACCCAATCAGAGCTTTGTGAAGCTTTCTTTTAGGCAAGCACCAAAAGAAGGGGAATTAAATCCAGAGATTTTATTTTGGTGGCTAAATTCTGACGTGTGTAAAAAAGTTTTAGAGTCCAGAGCACTGTCACAAGGTGTTCCTAGGTTATCAATCATGGATGTTGCGGAATTGAAGATACCTATAGGATCTAAAGAAATGCTGATGCTAGAGTATCAGAAATATATTAAATGGAAGAGTGATGCGATGAAATCACTTGAATATCAAAATAGAGCTCATGCAGTGAGAATAATGGCTTTTAATTAATAGAAAATTAAAAAATGATTGAAGAAAAAAAAGGCAAAGATTTATTCATAGTAGATAACAGCGTTTCTGGATGGAGCGGACTACGCTATTTAGGTGACTGGACTGGCATTGCAAAATCTTTTGATATTGCTACTGGTTTTTTTGAGATTGGAGCACTACTTGAGCTCGATGGTAAATGGCAGTCATTAGATAAGATAAGAATATTGATGGGTGCTGAAATGACTCGGCGCACAGGTAAGGCCTTGCTAGAGGCTGTTACAAAATTGGCCGCAGATAAACTAGATCAAAGCATTGAAGAAAATAAAAGCCCGAATCCCTTCCTAAAAGGGGTGCCTGCAATTTTAGAGGCACTTAAGTCAGGAAAGATCGAGTGCAGGGTATACGACAAAGATAAATTCCATGCTAAAGCCTACATCACACATGCTAAGTTGGATGTAATAGGATCTCAAGCTTTAGTTGGCTCTAGTAATTTCACTAAACCAGGCCTTACAGACAACATCGAATTAAATATTCAAGTTCAAAGTGCAAGAGAGGTTTCTCAACTGCAAGAGTGGTATGAGACTCATTGGGCCGACGCTAAGGATGTATCAGATGCAGTTATTCAAACAATTGAGAGACATTCCAAGCTGTACTCACCTTTTGAGGTATATGCAAAAGCACTACAGGTGTTCTTCAAAGGCCATGAGCTGACTGATACTGAATGGGACGAAACAAGATCAAAAATGTTTCCAAATCTTGATCGCTATCAAAAAGAGGCTTATTGGGCATTAATGAAAATTGCGCGACAGCATGGAGGGGCTTTTTTGTGTGATGGGGTAGGTCTGGGAAAAACTTTTGTTGGCTTGATGCTGATTGAACGGCTTGTGCTCCATGAGGGAAAGAGGGTCGTTCTATTTGCTCCTAAAGGTGCGAAAGAGGGGGTATGGGAGCCTCATTTGCGGGAATGGTTAAGTCATATAGGCGGTGTTAGCGGCGGCGGAGATTTTAGTAATTTAGTAGTTTTTAGTCACACGGATTTAAATAGAAAAGGTGAATTCCCAGAGAGATTTAAACGCATAACGGAACTTGCTGATGCAATCATTATTGATGAAGCGCATCACTTTAGAAATCCCGGTATGCGCGGAAATGAAAAGACTGGAAAGGACCCCTCACGCTATTACAGAATGTTTGACCTACTTGACAACTCAATTAGGCCAAAATCTTTGTTCATGCTTACTGCAACCCCTATTAACAATGCATTAAGTGATTTTAGATTTTTGGCGGAATTGTTTACCAGGAAAGATGATTCATATTTTGCAAGAACGATGGGAATTAATAGCTTTAAAGGCCACTTTATTCAGCTAGAGAAAGCATTGAGAAGTAAAGTAGGCCACGATCTAGTAGATCTAGCCGAGGATATGACGGAAGTGAATGATCTTTTGGCATCCGACCAGATATTTCACAATTTGGTAGTCCAAAGAAGTAGAGCTTACGCCCGCGAGAGTCAGCTCAGAGAAAAAGGTAAGGCTGTAAGTTTCCCTGACAGAAAGGCTCCACAGGTTGCAGAGTATTCCATTAAAAAGACATATGGAAAACTTTTAGACATGTTTGAAAAAGCATTTACTAGATCTAATCCATTGTTTACTTTGCCGATGTACTACCCCTTGTCCTGGTATATGGGTGAAGATGAGACTGTCGACCCTTTTGAAGAAAATCGACAGAAGCAAATCGTTGGCTTAATTCGAACAAACTTTTTAAAGAGATTTGAGAGTTCAGTCGTCGCTTTTGAAATGTCATGCAATAGATTAATGAGAAAAATGCTGGCATTTGTAGAAGTTCATGTTGAATCTCCTGTTGAGAAAAAAAGGCTAGAAAGGTGGAAGCATGAACATGCAGAAATATTAGGATTTATTACTCAAAAGGAAATAGATTTGTCAGGTAGTTCAGATTTAGATGCCGAGGAAGAAGATGTCATTCCCCAGGAAATGTTGGATGCAGTAGAAAAGTTAGATCGATCAAAATATAAAGTAGAGGAAATGGTTGCAGAGGCTTTTTTAGATCTAGACCAAATCATTCACTTTTTACAGGAAGTTGGTAAATTTGAAGCTAAGCATGATGACAAACTTCAAAAACTTATTAGGCTTTTGAAAACTAAAGAGCTTGAAGGTCAGAAGGTTTTGATATTTACCGAGTTTGCTGATACAGCAAGATACTTAGAGCGAGAGCTAATTAATGCAGGTATTGAAGGTGTTGAAGAATTAGATAGCGGAAGTAAGAAGAGCCGTGCAGATGTCATTCAGCGATTTGCGCCTTATTACAACAGATCTTCCTCTACTGAATTAATTGATGCAGGCCGGAAAGAGATAAGGATTCTAATCTCGACTGATGTACTTTCAGAGGGCTTGAATTTGCAGGATGCCTCAAGGATGATTAATTACGACATTCATTGGAATCCTGTAAGACTAATGCAAAGGATTGGGCGCGTCGACAGGAGAATGAGTCCTGAAACAGAAAGAAAGTTAATTGCCGATCATCCGGAAATCGAAAGCTCTAGGGGCAAAGTTAGCTTTTGGAATTTCTTACCACCGGATGAATTAAATAGCTTATTAACTTTGTATAGCAAGGTTACACAAAAAACACTATTAATTTCCAAAACATTAGGAATTGAAGGCAAAAAGTTATTAACTCCAGATGATGACTTTAATGCCTTGAAAGATTTTAATCACTCCTATGAGGGCACAAAAACTGCAATTGAAGATATGAATCTAGAGTATCAATCATTGCTAATTAGCGATCAGTTGCTTGAGGAGAAGTTAAGAACGTTTCCAAATTCAATTTTTAGCGGCAAAAAACAACTAAACAAGCAATTAAAGGGCGTCTTTTTTTGCTATGCACTTCCAGCATTAGATAAGGAGAGGAGTGAATTTACGGAGGATGCTGGAACTGCACGCTGGTATTTATATGACCTCAATAGACAGGTAATTCTTGAGGAGCCAGGTGAGATTATTCAATGCATTAAGTCTGATTCATCAACCCCTAGAATTTGCAGTATGAATGAAGAGTCCATAATTGAGATAAAGCAGAAGGTTGATAGACATATAAAAAATACCTATATGAAGAGAATTGATGCCCCCATTGACGTAAAAGCAAATCTTAGGTGCTGGATGGAGTTAAATTAAGAGTAAATCATGACAATAGATCATCGAAAAGCGCTACTAGGTATCAAAAGATTTGATCAGCTAATTGTTTATCTAAGAGATGAGCTGGGCTGGCCAATAAGTCGAGATTCTTTTGATGATGTCGATGATTTGTTTTATGACTTTAGTCCTGAGGAGCTAGGGATAGACCCTAAAACTGCTGCCAAAATTCAGGAAATCAAGAGACTAAGACCTCTTTCCGCAAAACAGCCATGGGGAATATTTTTTGTTAAATTTGAACCAAAAAAACTCCCGGTTGTAGTTTTAAGAAAGATATTAAGTCAAGTTGCTCTCAAGCGGAGAGAGTCGGCCAATAGTCCTGAGCGGGCGGCATGGTCAGCAGATGATTTACTTTTCATTTCGAATTACGGTGAAGGTGATGAGAGGCAAATTAGTTTTGCGCATTTTTCTCAATCCTCAACCCTCTCAGATTTGCCTACTTTACGGGTTTTAGGTTGGAATAATTTAGACACTCCGTTGCATCTTGATGCCGTTGCTGCAGAGCTAACGCAAAATTTACGCTGGCCAGAAAATGATCAGGATTTAAACCAATGGCGACAATCGTGGAGTAGGGCTTTTAAATTAGGTCACAACGAAGTCATTAATACAGCCAAAGTACTATCAGAAAGATTGGCTGAATTAGCATCAAGTATCAGGGATCGAATTAAAACAACGCTTTCTATTGAGAGTGAAAATGGTTCGCTTACAAAGTTAATGAAAGCTTTTCAAGCTTCCTTGGTGCATGATTTAGATGTTGATAAATTCGCTGATATGTATGCCCAGACGATTGCCTATGGACTTCTTTCTGCGAGGATTACAGACCCAACTAAAAAAACTGTAGACGACTTAACGTTTCATATGAAGACTAGCCCATTTTTGAAGGAGCTATTGGAGGCTTTTTTACATGTAGGCGGTAGAAAGGGTAAGGCAGGGGAGGCCGGTATAGATTTTGATGAATTGGGAGTTGGAGACGTTGTCAACTTATTAGATAACGCAAATATTGAAGCGGTTGTTCGGGATTTTGGCGATCGAAATCGTCAAGAGGACCCTGTTATGCATTTCTTTGAAGGATTTCTTCAGGCTTATGATAAAAAAATTAGGAAAGATCGAGGCGTTTTTTATACGCCTCTGCCATTAGTCACATATATGGTTCGTAGTGTGCACGAGGTTTTGCAGAATGAGCTTAATCTCGCGGATGGCCTTGCTGATATTTCAACTTGGAGGGATGTACTAGAAAAATATCCAAAAATAAAACTTCCAAGCCAATTAAAAGAGGGTATGAAATCTATTTCTCTCGATGAACCATTTATTCAAATATTAGACCCGGCAACTGGAACTGGAACATTCTTGGTGGAGGTAATAGATGTAATTTTTAAAACACTCTCAAAAAAATGGTCTGAACAAGGGTACAGTCAATCAAAACAGACAATGCTTTGGAATGATTATGTTCCCAAGCATCTCCTTACTAGGCTTCATGCATTTGAACTGATGATGGCGCCATATGCTATTGCGCATATGAAGATATGTCTAAAGTTATCCGAAACTGGGTATGAGTTTAAGGCTAATGAGCGGGCAAGAATATTTTTAACTAATGCATTGGAAAAACCTAAAGCACAAATATCAATTATTGGTCTAGATGCATTAGCCAAAGAAGCAAAATCTGTGAATGAGATCAAAAAAACCAAGTGTTTTACCGTGGTTATTGGTAATCCACCTTATTCAATTCAGTCTGCGAATTTATCAGATGAACAAAGAGGGCTTGTGGATAGATATCGTTTCGTGGATGGGGTAAAGATTAGAGAACGTGGCGCATTGCAGTTTGAAAAAAATATTCAAGATGATTACATCAAATTTTTTGCGCTTGCTGAAGAAACTCTGGGCGTATCACCTCTGGCTATTATGAGTTATGTTTCAAATGGAAACTATCTAGATGCTTCTACATTAAGGGGCTTAAGGGCTAGCTTATTTCATCATTTTGATAAGCTATATTTTTTAGATCTTCATGGTGATGGTACGGGTAAAAATTTACCGCACTCAGAATCTTCTGATGAAAATGTTTTTGATATTCTCCAAGGGGTTGCAATAGGGTTATTTGTCAAGTCTCCAGGTGGTAATAAAGTAATTAAGCGTTTTGATTTGGGCGGAAATCGAATAGCTAAATTCAAATTTCTAAATACTTATACATTTCTTGATAACAAATCAGAAATCCTAGATCCAATAACGCCAAATTATGAATTTTCAAAAAAAGATTTAGAGTTTGGTGCATTGTGGGATAACTGGGTAGATATTCCATCAATTTTTAATCAATATTCCGCAGGCATTATTAGTGCAAGGGACCATGTTGTTATCGATGACAATAGGCCTGCATTAGCCGAGAGAATTACGAGTATACGCGACTCTCAATTAAGTAACCTAGACATCCTTGAGAAATATGGAATTCCTGATAAGAAAGGCTGGGACTGTAATAAGGCTTTCAAGCAACTTAGAGAGATCGGCGATATCAATCATGAGATTCATAAAATTGACTACCGACCTTTTGATAGTCGTTGGATATTTTATAACTCAAGCCTTGTCTGGGGCAGAGCTTGGCCTACTATGCAGCATATGCTTGCACCGGATAATTTATCTATAGCACTTTGTAAGCAGCTGAACAAAAGGACAGATCCTTGGGTACATGCTTTTATTTCGGGTGGTTTGGGCGAATCAAGTTACGTATCGAATAAGAGCAAAGAGGTCACTAGTTTTTTTCCAGCATTTTTAATAAAAGAAAGTGGTGGAATATTCGGTCACGAAAAATTACCAAATATTAATCAAAATTTTTTCCAAAATTTACATCAAACACCGAAAAACTTTTTTAAAAATTCGCCTGATTTGCTCATTCCATATATTTATGCAGTTTTATTTTCAAGATCATACAGGCTAACATTTAGGGACTTTTTAGCAAGAGAATTTCCTAGAATTCCATTCTCTACTAACCCTTCGATATTAGAAGACCTAGCAAAGCTTGGTTCAACTTTGATCAATTTACATCTTCTGAAGCAAGTTGAATTAAATGAATCACTTGCAATTTATACGGGCCCGATCGACCCTTTTGTTGACAAGGTATCCTGGGACAATGGTATGGTCGTTATTAATTCTGCATCAAGCAAGTCAGGGAAGATTACTGAAGAGGCCATCGGATTTATGAATGTTCCAAAAGAGGTATGGGACTTTCATATTGGAGCATATAGAGTATGTGATAAGTGGCTTAAAGATAAAAAAGGCACCATACTTTCTAGAGGCGACATTGATAGATACCAGTTGATCATTACTGCAATTTCAAAAACAAACAAATTAATGGACCAAATTGATGATCTAATTTCAGTAAATGGAGGGTGGGCCGATTTTCTTTGAACCTAATAGCGGTTAAGAAGAGACTTTATTTGAAAAAATACAAGGCTCTGCATTTGAAGGTGCGGCTAACATTGGCCACCAGAATGGATGACCACTCCAGCCTAACTCCTTACTTCCGACCTGTTGTAATAAAACTAATGCAGGTTTAGCCCTCGCCGGATTGGTAATCATTTGCCTAAGGTCTGGTCCGCCGATAATTGAAATACCAGACTTATCACCAGATTTTTCTCGAGATAGCTTTCTTCCTGTCTCTGCAAGAATTAAAATTTTCCCATCACCTTCATCTCTTAATTCAGAATAGTATTTAATTAGGCTGATCATTGCATCCCAATCAAAACTAGCGCTATCAAATTTAATCGTTTCTCTTATTTTTTGTATTAAGCTGATTGCTGTTTCTTCATCAACCTCTGAAAATTCTCTTGAATCTATACATTCACTGGGAATTAGTTGAGTAATGGATTTTTCTACTCTTTTTAGGTCTGTTGCTGAAACTGTATGAAAGCTTGTTGGAAGATAGATGCCAGATGGTTTGATTGCAACAATATCGCTGAGAAGTATCTTGTTGGGTGCACAAGGCCTCACTTTCCTAGCCTCATCAGTTCTTATAAAGACCACGCCTTTATCGTGTGCACCAGAAAGAAATGCTTCTCTTAGTGCATTTTCAAATTCATTGATTGTATAAAGTCGATCAAAAACATCTCTAGATGTATAGAATCGGGTGACGGCTAGATCCCTCCTGTCTCTTGCACCATACATTCTTGAGTGCTGCAAAACCGTATCGGCTTGCATCGTTTTAGGATTTCTTCCGTAATAAAAAGATAGAAGGTTCGGAATAGTGATTCCTCTATCCAAAATATTTCCTCCAAGGAAGATGTTGTATGGGGTTCTTAGTCTTAGCTCTGCTTTGGAGTCTAAGAGAGCCATCACATCTTTATCGGAATTGACTGTTTCTCTGACTACTTCATCATTTCTGAATGCTTCAATAAAATCTGCAAATGCTATCTTGGGGTCTGGCATTTTCCCGCCATCTGCAATTACCGACTTTGATAAGTTGAGATATGCTGTGTCGAATAGAGCCGCAAGTTTATTGGGGGCATTAACTGCCGCATCAATAATGGCGTCAAAAATCCACTCAATTACCTGGTCTTGCCAAGAGTGGGCTGATTTCATAGTGTCATTATGAATAATCATGGCGTATTTTTTACGCTTTTCCTCACCTTGTTCTTGTTGCCATCTTCTTATGCATGCACCCAAGACAAATGAAATGATGGCTTGAAGCAAGCCTTTGACATTTTGCGATTCAAGAATTCTTTCAGGCTTAATCCTTCTCTGATCAGGCTTTCTCAACGCATCTTGCTCATCCTTTGGCACTTCGACTATTAAGTAGTGTCTTGGATCATTTTCACCGTGGTAGCCAAAGAAATCATCCCCTCCAACATATTTACTGTGTATTGGAAGTATTTCTGTGAAAGCAGGTTTTTTAGGTTTGAAAATGCAATTTAAATCATTGCTATGCTCATATTCTTCAGGCTGAAGATATAAGGAATAGGGCGTTGCAGTCACTTGAAGAAAGGCAATATTCGGGCAAATTCTTCTTAAGTGGTCTATTTGCTCTGCAATTGTTCCTTGCTCAACATCAGGATTTCCTCTTTTTTGAACAAATCTAACGCTAGCTAAATCAGCCTCGTCATCAATCAAAAGAATGCGCCTATTTTTTTGATCGCTAAATTGGGTTTCAAAAAAATCTATAACTCTTTTTAAATTATTCGTTTCTTTTTTTGCGACTATGACTAGTTTTCGTTTCAATTCACTTTTAGTTAACTTGCCTGGTATCTGCATGATGTCAAAGACAATTAATTTGTCGTCTTCGATAAATGAAGCAAAGTCATCATTTAGTCTGGCAACAGTTTGAGCAGAAAGAGTTTTAGTGCCTTTAGTAAGAACGATTGCGATTTCAAAATCAGCATCAAATGATCGTGCAATAACACCAACAAAACCCCTTGTTTTGCCAGACTGAATTTTACCCAGCAACATGCCAGGTCTATCACCTGTTGTGGATACGACATTCAGCTCTCTTACAACTCTTTCTATGCAGTTAGAAAGCTCGGCATCGTCACCTCTATTTTTTTTCAGAGTATCGTAGAACATGTTGTCATCTATGGGGTTATATGGGTCTTACATTTAAGCACAAAATGGTATTAAATCCTTTGTTTAGGTCTATTAAAACCCAAAAGAAAGCGAAAGAGCGTTGATAGGCGCATAGGGTGATACAGTGGTCGGCTATTTTGTCTTTAGACATTAAAATAATGAGCATTAATCAGGTAAATAGGACATATGAGTAAGCGAAAAGTTGCATCCTTATTCTCGGGATGCGGTGGCATGGATTTGGGATTTGAGGGTGGGTTTACAGTTCACATAGACTCACTTGCCCCTTCAGAGAGCAAGCTGCTAAAAAAAGCCAATACAAATGGCTATGTAGCCCTGCCAGAAACGTGTTTTGAAACTATCTTTGCTTGCGATGTTTATCTTAAGGCGATGGCTGCCTGGAATGTATATTTTGGTAAGCGTAGAGATGTGACGGATGTATTTCATGCAGGTAGCATTGTTGATGTTGTTAAAGATATTCGTTCTGGCAAAAGAAAGTTGCCAGGAAAAGTCGATGTAGTTACTGGTGGATTTCCATGCAATGACTTTAGTGTTGCCGGTAAACGCCTTGGCTTTAAGTCAGATAAAAGTCATTTGGGCAATAAAAAACTCTTAGAAGAAAACGAAGATCCTACTGCTGAAAATCGGGGCATGTTGTATTACTGGCTCAGAGAGTATGTTGCCCAAGTAAAGCCAAAGATATTCTATGCAGAAAATGTTAAAGGCTTAATATCTCTTGGCGATGCCAAAGAGATCATTGCCCAAGACTTTGCATCTATTAACGGTAGCTCTTACTATGTGGTTCCAGTAAAGGTTTTAAAGGCCGTTGAGTTTGGCATTCCTCAAACCCGCGAACGTGTCATTTTCATTGGGATTAACAAAGATGCCATGAAAGCTGATGTTCGAAAATATTTAGATAAGCATGGAGAACTGCCAAAGCATCTTGACCCTTATCCTACACAGACACATGGTGCACCAGCGCTAGATGGTATTAAGACAAATCCAATCGCTACTACTAAGGCTGCATTTGCCGGCTTGAAGGAGCCCGAGCTTAGTGCTGACCTCTCTCAGCAATCTTTCTCAAAGGCAAAGTATTTTGGTAAAAAAGTTCAAGGGCAGACTGAGGTTACTTTATCCGCTCCAGGCCCGACAATTAGGGCAGAGCATCATGGCAATATTGAATTTAGAAGATTATCTGAAGAAAATGGTGGAAAGAATACTGCAGAGCTTAAAAAAGGTTTACCTCAACGCCGCTTGACTGTCCGGGAGTGTGCACGTATACAAACCTTTCCTGATGAGTATGAGTTTGTAATTCCTAACAAACTTTCTGCCTCTGATGGGTATCGCCTCATTGGAAATGCCGTCCCACCACTGCTTGCCTATAGGCTTGCCCAAAGGCTTGATCAAATTTGGGACGAGATGTTTAAAAAATCTTAAGCGGCAAAGACAAGAGAATGCTTATCGATCTTGGAGATGAGAAGGTCAGCAAGGGCAGTAGCAAAGGCATCTTGCCCAATGCTCCTTGTATCCATCGATTTAACATCCAAATAAATATGGTGAAGATTTTGAATAAGTGCAGTTTTATAGGTACTTAAAAAGTCTTCAACATTTTGAAACGTTCTTTCATAAGGGCGTTCAAGTTCTACGGCAAGTACTATAGAGCTATTTGACAGCGCATCCATTGCGCCTTGAACTGATTGCGGCACTGTAATTGGAGAGGCATTAAATTCAGGAAGTATTATTTGTACTTGCCCACCAGCCGAATAATCATCTCGGGTTGTATATGCTGAATGAGTTTGGATGGCCCATTCAAAAAGACCGTTATATTTTGTTGAAGATGTTTTGTCCAATATTTTCGGAAATATTAAAAAGGCGCACTTTAGAAAATGTGCTTTTCTGTCAGCTCGCATATTGGTAAATTTAGTTAAACCTGTTGAGCCAACTGGGAGTGATTCATCAGTTGAAATCCACCAGGGAGTCTCGCCATTACGTTTGGCTTTATCTGACATCCATTTAATAATTTTTTCAGAGTCGATGCCATTGGTCGAAAAAATAATGTCATCGACAGTCCCAACTTTTTCAGCTCCATTGCCAAACATGGAAGATTCTTTATTTAAGTCAATATCTAACTGAAAGCGTGGGGAGTGTGTAACTACAGGTGTTGCTACACAGTCAAAATAGTCTTTGCAGCCTATGTCTCCGGCGCTTCCAATCCAATACATCAGGAAGATCTTTTTTAGGTTAGGTAGCATTGTGCTTGCTACAACGCTATTTCCATTAAATTTTCTATTCGATGTGGCACCTTTTAGTTCTATTCCAACACCTGAGGCGGCAATACTAACGTCAGGAAAGGCATGACCTTTGTGATGAATTACTTTACTGGGGTCATACCCAGATTTGAGCATCGCCTCTTTTATAAGGGACACCAAAAAATCTTCACTTACTGTGGAGTCTGAGTAGGAAGGTGCTACTCCATTTTGAATGGCTGCCTTACCTAGGGTACAGGCTAGCTCAAGGACTTTTGATATTTCTTCGATTGTTAGGGCGCTCATGCTGTAGTTGCCTGGGTATAGATAATTAGCACATCGGAACTTAGCGTCTTGAAGAGTGAGGAGAGTTTAAAACTACCAAAGTCTACAAAATCACTAGATCTATCATACACAAGACAGCGATAAGAATGGGTGAATAATTGTTGGCGAGGCTACCCAATCTTATCGAGATACCTAGCTCTTATTAAGAATTAAGGATAGCTCTTAATTCTTCTGGCTTTAACGCAGGCTTTTTTCTATGGATGATTGCGTGACAATTTGCGCATACAGGGATTAAATCTTTTATAGGATCGATATCTCTTTCTCCCCCAACTTCACTGAGTGGCTCTATGTGATGAACATGGCAAAAATCTTTACCAATTTCACCGTATTTTTCTAGGAAAGAAAAGTCACATATCTGGCACTTATATCCAAAGTGCTCCAAACACAAAACTCTCTTATAAGGATCGCGCTCAAATCTATTAACAATAGTTGATACTTTCTTGCCAAAATAAGGAATGCGGTCGGAGTCTGGATTAACAACGCCTTCATTTCCAATAGATTTTGGATCATTTGTTAATTGAATTAATAGTTCTATAGCAAATTTATCTGCTTCAATTTCAATATTGTCTTTAAAGCTGATTACGCTTCCAGTCCCAAGGTATGTGAATTTAGGGTTTGAGCTATCCCATCTAGCGAAGAAATGGGGGATTAATTCTTTTGCTATTAACTTTTTGAAAAGCGGTTGCTCAGAGTGAGTATTTGTTTTGCCAAACCAAATTAGCTGCTCAGTCTCGGTATCAAATGAGTTTTGAAAATCATGACCAGTCCTGCCTTTAGCGTCAATGTTTAAAAAGGCAATTAATTCATCACCCTCTCTAACGTAACCAGTATCCCAATTTCCACCTTTTGGTTTATGGCCTTGGTTTGGATAATAGTTTTGCCAAATTTCATCTCGAGTATATTGGGTAAATTTGATAAATTCCATAAAACTACCTTTCTGATCACAGAAAGGTAATCTTACTTATTAATTGACTATTTAGAAATAAGCTCAGTCTTTGAGCTTAGTAATGCGATAAGGCGTGCATTTAAGCGTTACGCTTCCAAGGCTTTCCGTAAATAGGGATCAATATCTCCTTGAGTCATTAGCCACTGCTTATAGTCGCTAGGAACATCCGCTAGCAATAAGCCTTTATGTTTGCCAAAAGGCATCGCAGTTGGTGTTCTAGCTTTTTCAGATTCGGCATATAAATCTTCAACAGTTTTGAGGCCTAGCTGCTGACAAATGTGATCAAGAATCACGGCGCAAATACCCACATCTGCAATGGCAGAATGAGCATTACGTAATTGCTCACGTGCTGTATCGCGCTCCAAGTAATACATAAGCGCACTTTGATTGTGGCTATCTAAATCAGGCCATAGCTTGCGAGCTAGAGCTAGCGTGCAGATACGTTTGATATCAGGTTTGCCAATCACTTCCCAGTCAAAGTCTACGTTATGCCCAATGATGTAGTCCACATGTCCAGGCAAGGTAAAGCTGGCTGCTGGTGGGCAATCAACCAATTCTTCATCCATGATGTGATGGGTAGCAAGTGCACCCAGGGTAATGGGTTTACCAGGGTTATAACGCTGTACAAAAGGGTTAGTAACAATAAAGGGCTCAATGGATTCAAGTTCTACCCAAGCAGCTTCAATTAATACGGGTTCTTTAATGCCTGTAGCTTCGGTATCGAAAATGATTGTTTTGGACATAGGTAATTGGATTTGGTGGTTATGGGTGTCATTATGAGCGTTACTTAAAGTAACGCTTAGAAACTATCAGTATTGCGACTCGCATAGTAGGCTTATCGCATGAATTAATAAGTTGGATTCTTATTGATTAAATGGGGTTCTGAGCCGCTAGCCCGGTTTTGCTCTCCTTGCCGCCTTGCAAAATCCAGCTTCTTCTCTAATTCGTGATCACCGCCGCCAATAGGGCTAATAATATTTCCGGACAATGGCTGCAATGACTTTGGCATTGGCTTTGATGGGGTTTTGGCTAAAGTGTTTTGAACTGTCTTTGCGTACTCGTGCTGACTCTTTTGCTGTTGATTTTTTACTTGTATTGGAGATGGGGCCAGGGGCTTAGGTTTTGGTAGTGGTTTTGGAGCTGCGGCATAAGGTGCTTTTTTTGGCTTTGGAGTAGCTTTTGTCTTAACTGGTTTTCTAAGTGGGGCTACTGGAGCAGCTTTGGTCACGGGCGCTTTAGTTTTAGGTTGCCTACTAATGGCTGCCCAAGTGTTATCCATGATCATTTTCAGTAAAGCCAGTTGATCTTTTGGGTTGGTAATTTCATATATGCGCAAGATATTCTCCTATTCATATATTTAGTGCTCTCAGTAGGGTGATGAGGCAATCTGACTAAAGATACTCATTGAGCTCTGCTAATAGCACAATGACAATTAATAGCGTCACTTGATAAAGCCAGATTTTGTATAATTACTAGCCTCTGTAATAGCCGCATCTAGTTCACCATCTAGTACTGCAATCTTTAAGGTCTTAAGGGCTTGTATTAAAGCCTCTTTGTTTACGCAAATAATGGCATTACTACCATCACTAGCCAATGGCAATACCTTAGAGCCATACTTCACGGATAAATGAATGAGCCCATCAGGTGCTATCCAGTGCCATTCCTTAATTCGTTTAACTGCTTCCACAGTCATACGCTCACCTGTTTGTTTATTGATATAGGTACGCAGCTTTTTTGGGGCATATAGTTGCCCACTCATTTTGGCCTCAAAAAGCTCTAATTGCTCATGAATTTTGGCAACTAATTTATTGCGTCTGTGAATGATCGGGCTTGCCTTTACTGCTTTCTTGCTAATTGCTAGTTGTAAGCTACTAAGTGCTGTCATCTCCTACTCCTGAAGTATTTTTATAGCTAATACAGTAACTTCAGAGATGAGAAATTCCTACCGAAAAAGGCCACAAATTCAGCCTTGTAATCCATTGAAATCTATGAAGAATTCATGAATAAAAAGGAATCAATTGGTTTTAATAAATATCTGTATGCAAAGTTATCAGACCATCAAAGACATCAAGCTAAGAGATTCTTGGCTTAAGGCAAATGGGTATAGCCCTAATACATTTTTTAATCCAGATTTCCAGGCAGACTACATTCGAGCAAAAGCAGCAAGCAAGCAACTAGTCAACGACTGCTTTGATTTATTGACACAAGAACAAATAGAATTACTTCAGGCATTTAATAAGAAATCAACTCAAAGGCGCATGTATCAAGTGCTCAATTTATATAAGAAGATACGCAGGCAATTACATAAGCAAATAGAGAAGTAGCAAGGTTAGCCCACCTAAAATGGCAAAAACGCGGGTTGTAATACGTCGGCTAATGAGCCCGCACTTGGCATAACTGCTCTAAAGGTTATGCGCTACAAGTAGGCCGCAGAATTCCCTGTAATTGAGGGTTTGGAGTTTTAATCCATCTGTCTCCAATAAATTCTTTTAGAGTCGTGTTGCTGAGGAACTCATCGAACCAATCTACACGTAAGCGGCGGCTCATAGTGCTTTCCTGGCGCTATAGCCGTCGTTTGACTAAAGAATCTATCAACCAATCCTGTCACCAAGCTAATCATGTTTTTTGTGTAATATATAAAGAAATAAATGTGATGAGCGCGAGCGAAATCACAGGCGAAAGTAGTTCGCCTTATCCAGTAGTTAACTTATAGATGAGTAATCGAATTTCTTGATACGGAGAAAGCTATGCCAAGTTCCTATGAAATAGTTGAAGAGCTGCTGACGGAAGTTAGTGTTGATAGCGAAGACTTAGAGCCTGGTGAAGATGTTTCGCCTTTCCCTGAGATTGCGCTATTTTTTACTGGGTTTGACTACGACGAGCAATATATTGACGAAGATGATGAGGAAGATATTCCATTAGAAGATCGCCGGGATGTCGAAAAATATACTTTGTACATCCACAAAAATAGCTCACAAGAAGATTTTGTTTTTCCTGTTTTAGAAGATGGCTCTGAGCCAAGCGATGATGAAGCTAGGGATCTGCAAAAGATTTACTTGATACATGACTTGCATGATGATTCATGGCATCAAAATTGGGATGAAAGTGATGATGTGAGTTACACCACTGATCAGATGGATGGAGTGCTAACTGATCTGCATGAACGTTACTTTTAATAATGAATCCGTGGCTCTTATGCCACGGATTTAGTCATTTGAACCATGGTTTTTCATGGAAATTCCACAAGATAAAAAACCTCACAAAATGCGCTAATTCATTAGTTCAGTTTGTAACCCATTGAAATAGAAGAAATTCACTAGACCGTTGTATTTTCGCGGTCTCGGTTGCCCATCAGCAACATCAGAAAATATGCTTATAGCTAAGTAAATATTACTTTTAGGAGCTAGCTATATGGCACAAGCAAAGACATTTAAAGCGGAAGAATTGGAGCAAGTACTCAATTACGTAAAACTCACCAAACATGCCCAGCGTAATAGGGCGATATTGCTGTTAACACATTGGGCTGGGCTTAGAGTGGGTGAGGTAGCTGCATTACGCATGTGCGATGTTTTAGATGCCAATATGAGCGTGAAAAGCGAGATCCGCTTAGCTCCAGAGCAAACCAAGGGCGGACATGCTCGTACCGTATTTGTTAATGAAAAGCTGAGGGCTGAATTACAAGGCTACGCCAATAGCTTAAAAACCAGGGATCCCCAATGGGCATTCTTTCCTACCCAAAAGTTTCCACGTAGAGGCTTTACCGCTAATACGCTTACTCAGCATATGAATGCAATCTATAGGCAATGCCAAATAGAGGGAGCCACAAGTCACAGTGGACGTAGAAGCTTTATTACGAACTTAGCTAGCAAAGGTATTGGGGTGAGAGTGTTGATGAGCTTAGCGGGTCATAAGCACATCAGTACTACGCAAGCTTATATTGATGTGAATGACGATATGAAGCGCAGAGCGGTAGAGCTTATCTAGCTTTGCTAGGCCTACCTACTTTACGGGTTTTAGATTCAAACTTAATGGCATGCCTACAAGTGGCATCAGTAGGATATAACCCACGTGCGGCATTTTCTGCAATCAGCTCTGCTTTAGCTACTAATTTGCTGGCTAGGATTTGTAAGCGTATTTTTTTATCAGCTAGGTTTAATTCGTTGGCATCGGGATTTCCCTCATCATCCAATTTAATATGATGAGCTGGAGATAGGTCAAGTTGATTACCAATCATCCAAAGGTGATATCCAGATTGGTACATCTTAAGCGCCATAATCCCCAGCTTGATTGTAGGCTCGCGCAACTTAGAACGAATGAGTTCATATTTGGGTTTAATTAACCTTGGTTTAGTGCTTACAAAATTACCGGCTCGAACTATGGCATTAATTTGCTTTAGGGCCATTTGCTTGGTTTGATTAGTTGGTATGGCCAGTACCAAACACTCTGGGTTACCCATGTCTTGCCACATCTTTTGTGATTTGGCGGATATATTGCCATTAATAAGACTAGCGTCACCAGAATTACTCAGGATAAACGTTTGAGCTTTTGCTGCTTTGATACCAAATAGAGCTTTACCGCGACTGTCCCACCAGCGGCTTTCTGGAATGCGCCAAACATCTCCAAAATCTTCATAAGCCTTCACTAGTAGCTTCCAGTCTTTTGGCGCATTTTTGGGTATGGCTTTAGTACCTTTTTTAGCCCATTCACAAACCAGCTTATAGCTGGGGCTGAGCTTGAGGTAATCCACTAAAGCGTCATAGCGCCAATCACTAGCAGCAAATATGCCAGTCTCCTCCCAGCGGCTTTCCTGGGCTTCAAAACGGGGTAATTTCTGTCGAATTGCCATATTTAAATATTACCAGAATAGTGATCTATATATAAGGTAATTTTTATAAAAGGTAATAAATCATATCCTACTTACATAGCAATTTCGCTATGTTATTTGGGAGATTTAAATGAAAAACAACTATGTAAAAACATGTAGCTGCTGCGGTACGCAATTTAGTAGATTCAATACACCCTTGATTAATATTGCTCACAAAGAAGAGTTAGAGGAACTCATGGAGGAGCAGGTTGAAGAGTTAGAAATGAAGGGCAATTTCGAGTTGTTATGTAACGACAAGAATGTGACTGCTTTTTATTATGAATATGCAAATGCTGCTGAGGAAATGTATAGCAATGATTTGTGCGATAGCTTGTATGAAATTGCTTGTGATTTTTATGAGGGACGGTTGACTGAGATAGATGACTGTGTTTTTGAAGAGGAGTTTATTTAAAAATTAATGCTAGCTATGTTTTAAAGCATAGCTAGCTTTTTATTTGGAGAAAGATATGAAAAAAGAAATTTATAGTGCAATACCGATGGATCGTTTTGGGATTAGAACATTGGCCGTCACTCAACACGAGTCTTTGGTTGAAGCCCGTGAAAAGTTTTTAAATGATCCAGACTGGACATGGTGTGGGGGTAAAGGTAAAAAATTCATGCATAAAATGCTCAAGAAAAATCTGTTGGATGAAGATGCATATTTTGATGCGCATATTGATGAGGCTGTAGATACTAATCAACGATGGAATGATTTTATTGATGATTGCATAATTTTTGCAGTACTGGATGAGGTAATTACTAATAACCCAGTGCAATTATTGCACCCATCATGCGCTGAAAATGTAAGCCATCCAAAAATGCCTCCACTCAAGCTAAGGCTCTCAGTAGTTGAGGGGATCCACAGTCTTAATTAATAGCAAATACGGCGTTACTTTAAGTAACGCCTATTTCACACAAAGGAAAATAATATGAAAACAGAAATGATTAAATTTAACAAAGAAACTCAAAGTCATTTAGTTATCACTAAGTCATTAGTTTGCCAGGCTGATGATTTAGCTGAAGAACATGAGCAATTTAATGCAAGCTATATTGTCGGTGGTCGGCTTGCGCTATATGAGCTCTTAGGTAAGATGTTTGATTTATATAAAGCTTTAGAAGCATCTCCTGATAAAAAAGCATCAATTGGTGAAATGAAGCATAGGTTAGTACACGATCACGGGATCCGTGTGCAGGCAAATAGCTCTGATGCTGGAATCCTGGTGCGCTATATAACACGAGCAGAACGTAAAACAGCGCATATATATGCTCGCGTTATTGAGCAGGCACTTAGTAACCAAATTTCATCAGATCAATTTGTTGAATATATAGAGCAATGTGGCGGGATTGAGCAAATGCGACTATCTGGAGTGGATCAAGCAAATGGAGCTAAAAATGTACAGACCTTAAAAGATAACCAAGAGTTAGCATGGAAATATTGCAAAGCAAGGGAGGAATTACCTTTCTCATCTTTTCCCTTAAAAGGTCATTTTGAATATCTGGGTAAAGAGAAAGTCTGGTTTGAATATTATGTCTGCGCTAATCGTGGTAGTAAGCGCTATGTAGTTGCAAACATTCCAGCCGACGGAGCATTTGAAGACCGTGCAATGACATTAATTGGTAATAATTTGGCTACGGCTTCACCCGATATTGAAGAAAAAGTTGAAGAGCTTTTCGTAAAAGCAAATCAAGCTCATAAAGAGCGAATCACTAAAGAAATGCCTGGGCTGGCAAAGGTCTTGGAGACAAGGGAACAAGAAGAAAGGGATATTGAAATATAAATATCTAGTACTTTAGAGCGGTGAGGCATTGAAATCACCGCTCTAAAGTACTTTGCTCTCATAACCAGAGAACCTAAACACACCCTAAAACTAATAAAAAGTCTGGTATTGAGGGAAATGGTGAGGTTTAGTCATTTGAGCGTTACTTTGAGTAACGCTTGTGAGATTAAAAAAGCGTGTAGTCAGCACTACACAGTTTTGGTCCAGTTTCAATTAAATATAGCTGAGTTATCCTTGGCCACAGGTTCAAGTCCTGGCGGCACTATAAAGCCAAACCCAATTTAGAGATATCTGGGGTTTTTTGAGCATTTCTTTAGGTAATTTTCGACCCGTTGCTAAATGTCAATAATTACTATATTTCTTATTCAGCAGTTATGCCTGTAAGACGGATAATTTCAGCCCATTTTTTATTTTCAGACAATATATATGATCCAAAACTTTGAGGGCTTTGACTTGGTGTAACTATATTCCCAGCCTCCTCAAACGTTGTCTTGAGAGCTTTGTTATTGAGGGCATTAGTAATGCCCTGAAATAATATATCAATCCTATCTCTGGGTGTTTTAATCGGGGCCCACATTGCAAACCATGATTCCTGAATAGTTAGCTCATTCTTCATAATTTCATTTAGTGTTGGTACTTCTGGCAATTGGGTTAGGCGATTTTTGCTCGTAACAGCCAGTGCGCGTACTTTCCCTCCTTTAGCTAGGGGTACGGCAGTTCCTGCTATTGGAAATGCAAATTGCGTATCCCCCCGAAGTAGAGACGTTGCTATCTCTACCGATCCTTTTAGTGGAATATGAACTACCTTCAAATTGTTCAAAGTCACGAAAGTTGCCCCTGCAATGTGGGCTGATGTGCCTATTCCACCCGATCCATAATTCATTGAGCCTGGACTTGCTTTGGCAGCAGCGATCACTTCCTCGGCTCTTTTATAAGGTGAGTCTGCTGAGACCACCATTACTGTTGGGAACGAGTACATATTACTAATCGGAGCAAAATCTGTGATGGGGTTTATAGAAATTTCTGGCTTGATAATTTTTTGAATTAATTGAATATTCGAGCCAAGCATAAGTGTGTAGCCATCAGGGGTTGATTGGGCGGCATATTGGGTTGCTAGTACACCCCCTGCACCAACTTTATTTTCAATAATCACAGTTTGTTTGAATATTTCCCCCAGATAAGGTGCAGCTTGTCTTAGCTGTATATCTGGACCTCCTCCTGCCGCATAAGGGCAAACAATTCTAATTGGGCTATTAGGAAATCCTGTTTCACCATAAGAAACAAAAGGAATTAGTCCAATACTTGGAATGGTATGTAAAAACTCTCTACGCCTCATTATTGGTCCCTATTTTTATTTATTCATATCAATCACAATCCTACCCTTAGATTTTCCTGCCAATGTGAGATCGAGATGCTGCGAGAGTTCAGCCAGGCTAATGATGCTAGCAATTTCTTTTAAATGGGCTGGGCGATATTCGTTAGAAATTTTCTTCCAAATTTTTTCTCTTATATCCATTGGAGAGTTTGCATTAATACCAATTAGACGTATCCCTCGAAGGATAAATGGTATGACAGTAGTTTCTAGTTCTGCCCCGCCAGCATTACCAAAGGCGGCAATTATTCCGCTAGGTTGCATTACCCGGGTGAGCCAAGACAAGGTAGGTCCGCCAACAGAGTCGATCGCCCCGGCCCATAGAGATTTCTCAAGTGGCTTAAATTTTCCATCTGATGGAATTCTATCTATTACCTCGGAGGCCCCAAGATTTTTAAGAAAATCCGTTATATTTTGTTTGCCACTCATAGCAGTAACTTGATAACCTCTTTGCGATAGGATATCAATTGCAATAGTCGCCACACCACCAGTTGCGCCAGTAACTAGTACTGGGCCATTTATCGGTTTTAGGCCATTTAACTCCATTAGGTCAATAGATAAACCTGCCGTATAACCTGCAACACCAATAGTTGCAGCTTCAAGCAAAGTAAGACCATCAGGAATTTTCATCACCCAATCAGCATCAACGCGTGCATATTGAGCATGTCCGCCGTCATGATCAACGCCAATCCCATGTCCATTTACCAATACCTCATCGCCAGGAGAAAATCGTGAATCTAGTGATTCAATCACCACGCCAGTCAAATCTATGCCGCCGATTCTTGGCCATTCACGAACAATATTATTGAGTCCTTTTGAAGCCAGGGCATCCTTATAATTAATGCTGGAATATGCCACCTTAATAACTACATTTCCTGGGCTTAGAGAGGCTATTTGAAGTGATTCAATTTTTCTGGTAATGAAGCCATCGACAGAGTGAAGGCGAAAGGCTTTAAAAGTTGTATTCATCTTATTGTGCCTTTATGTTGGCTTGCTTAGTAACTTGTGACCACTTAGTGGTTTCTTTTTTAATATGCTCGCTAAACTCTGCTGGGGTACTTCCAACAATCTCAACGCCTTGTCTTTGTAAGTTTTCACGAACTTCGGGATCTTTAAGAGCGATCTGTATCGCACTATTAACTCGTTCGATAATGACATTTGGAGTTCCAGCAGGTGACAGAATGCCCCACCAAGCATAAGCCTCCATTGGATAGCCTAACTCCTTAAGAGTAGGTACGTTAGGAGTGATACTTGATCTGGTTAGCATTGCAATGGCAATAGGAATTGCATTGCCTGCTTTAACTTGAGACATAACTGGACCATAATTATCAAAGCTTAGCTGTACTTGGCCCCCAATAAGGGCTGTTGCGGCTTCCGAGCTGCCTTTATAGGGAATATGTTGAATATTACTTTTAGAGTCATATTTAAAAAGCTCGCCAGCTAAGTGAGCACTACTTCCATTCCCGGGAGTTGCATAAGAAAGGCCATCGGGAGTTAATTTTGATTGAGCTATTAAATCGGAAACATTTTTAATATTTGAATTTCCTGGAACAAATATATAAACCGGAACCTTAGTGATTAGGCTTACGGGTTTCAAATCTTTTTGAGAGTCGTAAGGTAATTTTTCGAATAATGCAACATTAGTTGCTAGGTTAGCCGTACCCATCAAAAGAGTGTGGCCATCGGCAGGCGCTTTTACAACTGCAAGGGTTCCGGTTTGCGTGGAAGCACCAGGTTTATTTTCTACTATGATCGGTTGGCCAAGTAATTGACCTAATTTTTGGCTAATTGCTCTTGCTGCAGAATCAGTGCCACCTCCTGCCGCATAAGGGACGATGATTTTAATGGGGCGATTAGGGTAGCTGCCAGTTTGCCCCCAGGCAGAAATCGAGCCCATCAAGTAGAGAAAAAAAGCCGTTGTACTAAATTTGATTTTCATAAATTTTCTAAAATGAGCGAATCACTAAAAGGAAAGACCTGCATGTTTAAAGGTATTTTTGGCAATATTGAGCTGATGAATCTGGCTGGTTCCCTCATAGAGGCGAAAGAGGCGTACATCCCGATAAAATCTTTCAATAGGATTGTCGGCAATATAGCCATATCCACCTAACATCTGAACGCAACGATCAGCAACTCTGCCGCACATCTCCGAGGCAAAATATTTGCAGATTGAGGCTTCCATGGTGACATCCTCACCCAAGTCTCGTTTGCGAGCAGTTTCTAAGATTAATGCTTTAGAAGCATAAATCTCAGTTTGGCAGTCTGCAATCATCGCCTGTACTAACTGAAAAGTACCAATTGGTTTATTAAATTGCTGCCTGGAATATGTGTAATTTACGATTTCATCTAGCATGCGAATGGCTGGACCAATACAAAGCGCTGCTAAATGTATGCGTTGTTTATTTAAAACCTTCATTGCAGTTTTAAAGCCTGCGCCTTCTGCTCCGATGAGATTGCTAGCAGGAATACGACAGTTTTCAAAATGAACTTCGGAAACTGGTGATCCTGCTTGCCCCATTTTTTTGTATGGCTTACCAACACTTAGCCCAGGAGTATTTTTTTCTACTAAGAATGCAGATACGCCATCAGCTTTAGGTTTGCTTGGATCAGTTCTTGCCATGACGGTAAATAAATCTGATATGGGTGCATTTGTTATAAAGCATTTGGTACCATTTAGAATGAAATGTTCCCCATCTTTTCTTGCTGTGGTTTTTAGAGAGGCTGCATCAGATCCCGCTTCAGGCTCAGTAAGAGCAAAGCAGCCAGTAATTTCGCCGCTAGCCAATTTAGGCAAGTATTTCTTTTTTTGCAATTCTGATCCATCTACAACTAACCCTTCTGCTCCAATTCCAGTATTAGTGCCTACACGAGCACGAAAGGCAACAGAACATTGAGATAGCTCTATTGCTGCTAAAGCCAGCTCTTCTGTGGTCATACCAAATCCACCATAGGCTTCTGGAATTGAAAATCCGAATAATCCAAAATTAGCCATATCATGCACGATGTCTGCAGGCACTTCATCTAGTAGAGCAACCTCTGCTTCTCGAGGAATAAGCTTTTCTTTACAATATTTTTTTAGTGAATCTAAAAATAAAGAGAATTCATCTTGATTGCGAATCATGGTGTACCTTCAATTAAAAACTAATTTTTCCATGAGGATTCATTATTAAAATCCCCATAACGTCTACTAACCCATTCAGCGATTAAGCAAGGACGCTCTTTACCTTCCTGTTCCATAGAGACATTCCATGTAATTTGTACACCCCCTTTAAATGCATCTAGCGACAGAAGGGTGAAATGAGCACGGACTCTTGCATTGACTAATACTGGATCTGTAAATCTAACTTTATTTGTTCCATAATTAATGGAGAGTGTTACGCCATCAATAAAAACGGTATCAACAAAAATTCGACTCAATAGTGAGAGAGTTAAAAATCCATGAGCAATTGTTACCCCATACGGCGATTCCTTTGCTGCCCTTACTGGATCAACATGGATCCATTGATCATCGCCACCAGCCTCAGCAAATAAATCTATACGCTCTTGAGTAATTGTCTGCCAATCAGAAGGGGGGAACGGTTTTCCAATCCATTTTTTTAGTTCATTTAAGGAACTGAGTTTAATTTTGTGCATGTCATCACTCATTTAGATTACGTTACCGGATTTAAGTTCTGAAATTTCTTCTTCACTTAATCCAAGTTCAGAATAAAAAGAAATATTGTGTGCCCCAGCTTTTGATCCGCTGTGGGGAATATGCTCTTTAACGCCAGAAAAGCGCGGAACAATACAAGGCGCTGGAATGCTCCCTAAATCCTCATCAGGTAAGCGAATGATTGCCTTACGGTCTTTGAAATGAGGATCGTTAAATACATCACTAATGTCATAAACTTTTGTAAAAGGTACATCATTTTGGTTTAGAGCTAGAGCTAATATCTCAAAATTCTGTGAACCACACCAGTCAGAAATAATTTGATCTATTTCGTCCAAGTGCTTTAGGCGCGATTGATTATTGACAAACTTTGGATTCTCCAACAATCCATTCATTTCCATTGCTAGACATAGCCGCTTAAATATTGGTTCAGACGAGCCAACTAAACTAATCCAAATCCCATCGGATGTTCTATAAATATTAGAGGGAGCTGTATAGGTCGCTCGTGATCCAGTGCGCCCACGAATGTGATTTAGTTGTTCGTATTCAACGGCTAGAGGATCAAGTAAACGCATCATTGCTTCTGTTGCAGATAGATCAATTTCCCTGCCGATCATATTTTTCGATCGAATACTTTCAGTCAATGCAGCGGCTATAGAAAATGCACCAAATAACCCTGAGACTACATCTCCTAGTGGATAATTCATATGCTGAGGGGGGCCATCGGCCATGCCGCTTAAATTTGTAAAGCCACTCATTGCCTCAAATATACGTGCAAAGCCTGGCCTTCTGGCATAGGGGCCAGTCTGACCGAACCCAGTAAGACGTAAAACTATCAGCTGAGGGTTGGCTTGATGCAATGTATTGATATCAAGACCCCACTGATCAAGTGTGCCAGTCCTAAAATTTTCCACTAATACATCAAAGGAGGGCAGCATTCTTAAAAAAATTTCTTTTCCCTCGGGTTTTCGCACATCTAGGGTTATGCCTTGTTTGCCTCTATTGGTAACTTTCCAATATAAGGAATGATGATCCTTCATGGGTGTAAAGGTTCTTAAGGGGTCACTACTTGCAGGTAATTCAAGTTTAATTACATCAGCCCCTAGGTCAGCACAAAGGGTCGCTGCAAATGGGCCAGCAATTACAGTAGCCATATCTAGGATCCGTATTCCTGATAGAGGACCTTCAGTTTTAAACTTTGTCTCAGTCATATTCGTATCTCTTTAAAAATGCTTTAAAAAAGAATTTCCATTGAATCAGAGAAAACTGGTGTTATCAGGCTGTTTCGCCTAGCGAAACAGTTGTTAAAATATCTTGCACCACATACATAAAGCAACCAGGATGTAAAGGCCTTAAAAGGAGTTCAAGGATGATCGATCGCCAATTTGCAATTAATCTAAGTAGGGGGCTTGAGGTGTTAAGAGCATTTAACCCTGCAGATCAATTGTTGGGTAATAAGGAGTTATGCGAGAGAACTTTGCTTCCTAAAGCAACTGTTTCGCGTCTCACTTACACACTCGAAAAACTGGGGTACTTACTTAAGGTAGATCGCTTGCAAAAGTATCGTCTGGGTCCCGGAGTTTTAATGCTTGGTTATCCCATGTTAGCTGGCCTAGAGATTCGACATCTTGCACGTCCTCATATGGAGCAATTAGCCAGAAAAACAAAGTGGACCGTAAATTTGGGGATGCTCGGGCGCCTTGAGGTTATATATATAGATGCAATGAGACTTGATCGTCGGAATTTTCTAAAGCCAGATATTGGAAGCAGTAGACCACTCTTAACGACCTCAATAGGGCGAGCATTGTTACTTGCATCCTCCGAAAAAGATCAGAATGCTATTCTTAACAGAATAAAAATTTCTTATCCTTCGCAGTATCGCAGGGACTTGCATCACTTTAATCGAGATAAAATTTTTTATGAAAAAAATTCATACTGTCTGAGCTTGGGCGATTGGGAGCCAAATGTTTGTGCTGTATCAGTGCCACTTAGAGTGGGTAGTAGCGATGATCCAGCTATTGCGCTAAATTGCACTCTAAGTAGTTCAAACTTCTCTCAACGTGAAATTCATCAGCAGATCATTCCCCATTTATTTGAAACAAAACATAACATTGAAAAAGATAGCGGAAGAATTTTTATCAGCAGAAATCGCTAAAAATAATAACCTTTGAGGAATTCTCTAATGAATTACGAATTTATTGAATTAAAAATTAATGACGGCATAGCATTTATTTTTCTTAACAGGCCAACAAAACATAACGCATTAAATGATGAGATAAGGTATGAACTTATAAATGCCCTTGAATTAGTGTCAAATGATGAAAAAATTTATAGTGTTATCTTAACTGGAAATGGGACGAGTTTTTGTGCTGGCGGAGATATTGAGGCAATGGCTAAAAGGCTTGAGTTTCCAGCTGGTGAGGTGGCAATAAAGGGCTGGAAACGGCATCAAGAAATTCAACGAATGATTACGCTCTTACACAATATGCCAAAACCAATTATTGCTGCAGTAAATGGACCGGCGTTTGGATTGGGGGCTGATTTGGCGCTAGCGTGCGATTTCATCATCGCTAGCATAAATGCATTGTTTTGTTGGTCATACATTGATAGGGCAGTCATTCCGGACGGTGGTGGAATGTATTTTTTACCTCGAAGAGTTGGAGTAAGCACGGCCAAAGATTTAATTTATTCGGCAAGGAGGGTTAAGCCTGATGAAGCATTAAAGATTGGCTTGATAGATCGCTGTTCTGAGCCTGATGATTTACTCAGTAATGCTGAAAAATGGGCCAATACATATAAAGATACCGCAAAGCCTGCATTCATGCTAAGTAAGCGAATTGTGAATAAAAGTCTCGAGTCCTCTCTTGAAGATATTTTTTCTCAGAGCAATATGGCGCTTGGTATTTGCTTTAGCTCTGTAGAGCATCGAATATCAGTCGAAAAATTTCTTACTAAAAAATAGATTAAGTAATACGCATATTATTTAATAAGAACTTTAGAGCAATAAAGTGCTACACGGTTGTTCCAAAATTCCTTTGGTTTTCAAAACCAAAGAGTCGGTCAGTAGTTCCTCTAATTAGATTAAATCCACTACACAAAACGCTACACACCGATATTTAGGAGGCATAACTTCTTGAAATCCTAATGGTTTTCTTTGGATGTCTGCTCTCATAACCTGAGAACCTAAACAGGACCTAAAACTAATAAAAAGTCGGGTATTGAAGGGAGTGGTGAGATTTGGTCAATTGAGCGTTACTTTAAGTAACGCTTGCGAGATTAAAAAAGTGTGTAGGCGGCACTACACAGTTTGCCGATTGGCAATACTAAATTATTGTCTGAGGGGGCTGCTTTCGGCCGAGGCTGTGTAAAAACCCCTAACAATCTTACTTTTTTTGTAAACACCGCATGGGCCTCAAACGTTAATTCAGTATCACTAATTAACGGATATTCATGAAGATGAAACGATTCATTACCGGCC
>Ga0316225_1000893_pt1 | contig 32657 bp, 30 predicted proteins | sample TBH18015metaG_FD_206010 | JGI IMG/M metagenome (GOLD analysis project Ga0316225, IMG submission 206010) | Freshwater microbial communities from Trout Bog Lake, Wisconsin, USA - TBH18015 | ecosystem: Environmental > Aquatic > Freshwater > Lake > Hypolimnion/Profundal zone | place: USA: Wisconsin... | reverse complement strand
ACGGACCACCGTCATTTCTCCTTAATCCCTCGAATCACTCCTCAAAAACCGCACGCACGGCGTGTTTTATTCTATACTTTTGGGGTTTTGCAAAAAAACCCGACCATGACCAATCCATTCGTAACCCCCTCATTCCCAAGCATTTACCTCTATCCTGTGCCCCTCGCCGGGTAAAGAAGCGGAGTTCTTTAATAACGGGGTTGCAAGAACGACGGACTGTCGTCCGTCACGCATCCTGCTGTTCTTGCCCTCCGGGGGCCTCATCGGACGGAGCCGATGACCCTAGCGGGCACCCACTGGAACCTCCTCCTTTCGTCGGTCGGTTCGGTCCGCAGGAGCGGACAGTGGGTGGGGGAGGCGCGTCCGGCGCCTTAGGGCATGGACAGAGCCATGCCGTGGGAAGCATGGACGGAGCCATGCTTTTGAAGGTGGGCACGGAGACCCACCTAGGGAAAAGCGGGTGAACGGAGCCACCCCGCTGGAGAATAGGTGACCCGAAATGACCGGGAACAAGCCGTCCAGCACTGTTTAAAAGTGCCCAAGGGCGTTCAGAACCGCTCATACCTGACGCGAGTGTGGGGCAATCCGCTGAAAGCGACGAATTAACTGGGAAATACCATAACGAAACCCGAAGGCTGCACAGTAACCGGAGTCTGTGTGTAGGCTGACTGAAGTTCGGTCTCCAAAATTCCATAATTGACCCACAACCGGCGGTGCTTGAACAATAAGTGGAGAGTAGATGACCAATGAACGGAGTTTAACTGTAGTGGGACTGAAAATGCGCATTAGAAACACCTACAGAAACCAAGGCTGAAGGGTAGCTAGAGGTTCAATAGAGGGCAGATGTAGCATCACTGAAGTTTGCTTGGCACAATTCCCCAAAAAAAGGTCAAAACAACCCTTGATACCCGAAAGAAAACTCCGAGAAAGGGAACTATGCCCACAACCAGAGTCAGCCAAATAAGAGTCGCCAACCTTGCGACTTGGGCACGGTCAAACCCAACCGAGATGTCCGTTTCAACGGGCAGATGGAAAGGAAACCATGCACATTGAGACAGTAGCCTACGAGATTGAATGGCGAGAATTCAACCGGGTGTCGAGAGACACACCCGTAAGAATCCCCGAGAACCACAAGTGTATCTTCAGCGCCTTCGAGCCCGGCATAAGGCACGCGAGAGCAGAAGAGCAAACCACCGAAGCCATACTCCAACAGATCAACGAAATTCTAGCGGCATCCTCAACTGGGAAGCACCGTCAACGGACAGTTCGAGCACTCTACCTATATCTGAAGGCACGGAAAATCGGGAGAGGAGAGAACGCATGGGGTGGAAAACCACGGACTCAACAGCCAGAAACCACTCAGACGGTCGCCCCGACAGCGAGTCCAACCGCGCTGACAGACACCCCCCAGAACCAAGCCCCCAAACCTGCCCCCCAAACAGGCGCAACACAACAACAAGAACCAGACACCACACAGGGGCCGACAGAACCAGCACCCCGACACAGCCCAAAAGCACTACTCGCCATGAAAGCGATAAAAGCGACGGCTGAGAAATTCGGGACAGGGGAAAATCTGGAGCGCCACATCCAAGAAGAACGAATAGCGCGGCTACTAGCAAACCAAAACGGCACCAATACAACCCAACAACCGAACACGACTGAAACTTCAACGACCAGCGACAACCAAAACACAACGTCATGACCAAAGAATACAGACACAACATCGTCCTATTCGCCTCCGACAAAGGGGGGATCGGGAAATCGACCTGCACGATGCACACCATCGACGCGCTTAAACAAAACGGGATGCCATTCCGCGTCGTCGACGCAGACAACGCAAACCGCACAATACACAAAGCCTATCCGGAAGCAGAGATATGGGATCTTGTAAGACCCGCAGAAGAATCCGACACACTCGTCGCACACGAGTTCGACAAAATCCTGCTCCTGCCCGAGAAGGCGGGGAAAGCCAAGATAACGCTGGTGGACCTACCCAGCTCGCAATCGGCGGCGTTCAAGCGCTGGGTCCGATATCAAACCACAGAAGACCTAAACGAACTGGGTATCCGGCTGATCATCGCGCTAACCACATCCCAACTGGCGGAGCACATTGCGGGAGCGATGGCCTGGGCACAAGCCGCAGAGGAGAAGGCGGAGTACATCGTATTCGCCATGCAAAAAGGAGCCGAGGCCAAGCTGGAAAAAGCCAGCGAAATTGCAACCCAGCTGGTCGCGCTGGCAGAAGACCGTGTCATCTACGTACCGTCGCTGCCGTCGCAATTTGCCAATGAATGGCGAGCCAACAACGTGCTGCTCTCGACCATGCTGGAAAGCAAGGTGCCGATCGGCATCCTAACCAGCGTCATCGTCAAACAACGGATGAAAACTCAGTATCGAATGATGAACGACGCCATAGGCCAGCACATCAAATGGCTCATGGGTGAACCCGACAAGAAATAATAGAATGCCGGAAGAACCGCAGACAAGTACCGAGAGACTACTGGCAGCATTGAGCCCCGATGGGGCCAGTGCAGCATCGGCTGCGCTCCAACGGATGGGAGTCACCAACCCCAACGACCCACTTCTGGAAATGCTCCTGCTGGTCGCCCTCGCCGGGAAGAAGGAGCGCGAGACCATCGACGGCGTCAAATCCGCGATGCGGGAAGGCACCAAGCTGCTGGAGGAAACCATCAAAAAGGCCAAGGAGGAGCGGCAAACCGAGGAGGAACAACTTCAAAGAATAGAGGAAATCCTCAAGGAGAGTATAGCGGCGGGTGAAAAATTGGTAAAAACGGGGCTTTCGGACATTGGGGATAACCTGACAAAACGGCTGGAGTGGGCAGGGCCGAGGCTGGAGAAGGGGACTCAGACTCTCGAAACTGCAGCGGCCGCCATCACCCGACGAGCCGCCGAAATCAACCGTAAACTCCGGACCAGAACACTGACCGTCGTGCTTTTCACGATGGTAATCACCTGGCTCGCGCTGTCGACTTGGAGCGTATGGTCCATCTGGCAAGCCAACCGGATTCGCGATGGCGTCAGCAATGCCGACGCCGAAATCATACGTTACATCCGCAGCCAGAAGGGGACACTTAACCAAGAAGACGCCGACACACTGGTTGCCATCCAGCATGCGGGGTGGAAACTGCAAGCGTTCCAAAGCCGCGACGTGGTCGGCACCTTCTATAATGGCATCTCCCTTAAAACCCCCAAAAAGACCGAGGGGACCTTCGAGAACGGCAACGAAACCATCCTCTGCGTGGAAAAAACCCAGTAAACCGCTGACAACCAGGTGCGAACCCCGAAAGCCGCCCTGGTCCTTGGAATGATACGCCGACTCACCATGAGCTTTGCCATTTTCTGGACCGCTCAAAGAAAGAAGACAAACAAGCGAACTTCACCCCGCGACTTCCACGATCGGCTGCGGGCGCACAATGCACGTTGCGCCTTCGGCCTTGTCACGGCCAAGGCTCCGACAGCCTGGCAGGTTTAGAAAAATCAGCCCTACCGGAGGGCCGCATAATCTTGACAGGACTCGCGGACCTAGCTGGGCCTAGGCAAAATCGCCACAATCCTCCGGCGGCACAACGTTTTTGCATTGCGCGCGTGACCGTAGCCATGTGTTGCGAAAAAAGGACCGGATCGAATGCCAAATCCGCCGTTCGCAGGCAAAACCTAACAACCTAACCTCACGACGTTAAATTAGAACGGGGCCATAACTCCATCTTGCCGATCCCCGGAATATAGCAAGCGGCCCCTAGATTGCCAATCCTTTCTTATGAATTGAGAGAAAACGGCTGCATAGTATGGAACTCTTCCATGCGCATCATCTGAACCCGCCATTGCCCGCGCCAATTCCTTGAAACTCAAAATGTCGTTGTTATTTCGCATTTGCGCCAGCGCCCGAACAAAAAGAGTTCGATCAATTTCCTGGCTAGGGGCATAAGCTAATAATCGAAGAAATGGAATGTCATGAATAACAAAGAATCTCGGTGTTTTATCCATTATCAAGGCGTTCATTTGCAATAGTCTATTTGCGGCACTTGCACTAATTGCTTTGACTTCGTCGTGAACCTTATCGTTGACCAAGTTCACACACTCCTCAATGGCAGACTCGATCTCAGCGAAAAAGCTGGTAGGTCGTCCACCCGTTTTATGAATGCTCTTGTGCGACAACGCTACACCTGCAATCAAATCGATTTTTCCAATGATTCTTTTCTTTTCAAGATCGCTAATATCGTTTCCCAGAGCATTCAACTCACTAACGACGGAGGCATTTATGTGTAGGATCAAATTGCTGCTGAATGTTTCGCTAAGAAGCTTGCCGTTGCGATCCTTAAAAAACCTAAAATATAGAGGGGGAATGCCGTCGACGACGCCTAACATACACAAAAGTCGAAGCATCTTTTCGGTAGCCTTTGTTTGTTCCGCAATTTCAGCAATGCCGCGAATCCGCTCAGGCTCCGAAAAGACCACGCGCACACCGGAAGAACGGTCGCGTATTTGGCTCTCAATTTCTGAAAGACTAAGGAGTGCCCCCGCGAGCCTGCCTAGATCATACTTGTGAACATCCGCAAGAAAAAAATCCGTTTTGGTAAGTGTCAGCGCCTTGGGGAGCGCAGCGGTGTCCGGCGAAGGTTCTACGGCGACAGTCAAATCGAATCCTCTGTCAGAAAGGGAGCGTAATGTAAGGCGGTCATTCCTCAGCAACACCTTTCGACGCAACTCGCTAAACAATATGCTTAGCAAGCTGAAGTCTTTAGCCAAAAGCTCAGATGCTATGGCTTCCGGAATAACAAAAATTTCAGCGCCTTCCTTTCCTGCGCAGACGTCATGGACAAAAAATCCGCAAACCGCATTCTTGTGATCTCCGCGATTCGCCTCTAGCTCTCCAAAGAAATCGAATTGTTCGAACAAAATCTCAGGCTGATGCCGACTATAACATAGTCCGTTGGTAACGATGAAGAGGCATCCTCCTACATCATGCCGAGTGATAATTGGCTCTTCACTCTTTACGTCGATAAAGGTGCCTAAATCTTCGATTCGCCGAAGAAGAGATGTCCCGCCGCTGCACTGGACAGAAGCCAATACTGATCGATTTACGAGTTCAGAAAAAGACACAGTTCCGGAGCGCTTAGCAGGCGGCAAAGGAATCGCGATCATGCTCCGAAACGGCGATAGCCCCCAGTTGACCGAATCCAAGTGATTACAACCATAATAGTTGCGAGTGAAACTCGGCCAATGGCCAGGAAGTCGCTGGTATCCCTCTTCAAGGACTGTATAGCCGACATCGCGCAGTAGTTTCGATATCTCAATGTGGTTCCGCCAACGAACATCAACCGTCGTCCCACCCAAGCACACAATCGGAACTTCCCCCTCCCTGACTGAAAAATTGTCCCCTTTCGTATGTGCCGTCGTCCGATAGTAATCCGAGTTCTCTGTAATTAACAGCAAAGCCGGCCGTATTCCGCTTTCTGAGGAATAACTGCGGATTTGTTGAAGAACATGCTCTGGGTGTGCAAGATGCTCCAACACCATTATCGACAACGCGAGATCTATTCCGTTGGAGAACAGCCCTTTAAACTCAGTCGTGGCATTATCAAGATCGCAAGCTTTATAGAGCTGTGGACCGTCCTTGTTGCCGTGCCGCTTGATTGCATCGGCAATAAATGCCGGCTGCTTGTCCACGCCGAGGTAATTCGCCCCAAGGCTAGTAAGTAATGGTCCAAGATAGCCATTTCCACAGCCGAGATCGGCAACACGCAGACCATTTAGGGGCAGGTTATCGCCATACGCGGTGTCTCGTAAATTGACAAGAATTCGTTCGAAGGCAACATTTGGACAAGGTTCTGTGTCTGCGAGCTGTGTGAATATCGCTGTGCCTAGATCCACCGGTGGCGGTGGCAGAGCGCCAGTGCCCTTTCGCTGCATTGCCCATAGGGCAACCTGCAATACCAAGGGGTTGATGAGCGCCAGTCGATAATAGTCGCCAAACGGGTGGTCGTGGAAGAGCTTCAACCATTGATGTGCCAATATCTTTGATTGGAAATCCGGCTTGATGGGTTCCCGTTGCATTTTCATTGAATTACGGCTATAAAGGTTAGTATTGGTTTCCCAGAACGAGTTACCCCTTGCGACACTTCAAACTTCCGCACTGCTAGACCCGCGCAAGATATAGAGCGAAATAATTCATCATTTGCGAAATGACGCGCGATATATAGAAGTTCCCCAGCATCCCCTTCAACAGCAAACGTACCGGGCTCTAGTCCCTTGGCTATTCCATTCCGGTAACGTTCGGCATGCATTGGATCGGTCCAACTTTGCAAGAAATCTGCCAAATAGATATGACCTTGAGAACCGGAAATCGCCATTCCTGCGTTGCAAAGGATAGCTGCCCGCTGATGTTCGCTTGGAACACACGTTAAGATTCCGTTCAAAATCACGAGATCGAAATCGCGGGCGCCTTGCCAGGGAACCGTAAAGTCTTGAACAAGAAACTCCGTATTTGCGACGTTTCGAGCAATAGCGCGTTCTATGGCTTTTTCATTAACATCTACGCCGAGCCACGAAGTTCCCCTTGACGTGGTGCATGTAGCGATCAACCGGCCATCGGCGCAACCAATGTCGAGAACGCGGCGAGAATTTTGTAATAAAACGGTGAGGACTTCCGTGGATGGCAACGTTCCGGGAATTGCACTTGGATTCATATTCTTCCATACTGCTGCCGACTCCTCAAGGAAACGAGTGATGGGGACGTTCATGGCTGCAAGAGTGAAAGAAAGTTTGCCTCTCTCCAGAAAAGAACCGGCCATCCAGCCCTCTTCGAGGCTTCGGCTGTTGGCGTGGTTATCGGCGGACCAGGAGAGGGGATCCAGGGACGATCAATCTCGTGCCTAATGCACCCTTGATCCATGGCTATCAGTCTGTCGGCTTGGGAGCCCACGAAGTCCATGTCGTGTGAAATCATCAATACCGTGCCTCCACTGTTGACGTAACTGCGAATTGCCAGCGCAAGCTGCACCTTTTGGAGGGAGTCAAGGTACGCCGTCGGTTCATCCAGAAGGACAACCGCACTGCCAGAGAGAAGCGCGCTTGCAATTGTGAGAAGGCGGCGACGAGAGAGCGAAATGCCGAAGGGCTTTCCAGTGTCCGTTTCCGTGAATGAGAGCGATTCGCAGATCTCCAGCTCGTGCCGGGATAGTGGTCCAGCAGCCGGTCGGAGCTTACGCCGGCTTTCCAAGAGCTCCTCAGACACCGTTGCTCGGTAGATCTGATCGTCGGGGTTTTGAAATGCATAGATCATATGCGGGGCGACCGCATAGGGTGGCGTCCCGGAGGGAATGACGTGATTATTTACTTGTCGACATCCGCTAAATGGCCCGATGATATTCGCAAGACATCCAAGGAGCGTGGTCTTACCGGAGCCATTGGCCCCAATAAGAGCCGTTACTGATTGACGCGGAAGCTGGAACGATATATCATTGAGCGAAAATAGGCCGGTGCCGTAGCTGAAGCAGAGATTGTTGACCACCAAAGCGTAGCTACTCTCGGGAGTGATCGTGGTCGGGGACGGCGGAGATTCAGTTTGTGTAGGAACAGTAGTAACGAGCCATTCAAGGGCAGAATGTAGAGAAGAGAATATCTTTTCTCTCCTCGCACGCAATACGAGACCTTCAACGCCATTAAAATATTGAGGTGTGGCGGCTTTCTGTGATTGGACCCACACATCGTCTACCGTTCCAGAAATCCAGCCGTTGTTGGTTAGAGCGGATAGCCCAACACTACAACCGGGAGGGTTCCGGTTGTGCCAACTGGTGGCAAATTCAATCAGAACTCCAGAAGACGTAGTCAGCCATTCACCAATTACATTTTCAAGAGTTCGCTGACTTAGGGGGTCGCATGCATCGAGGGCTTGATCTAGAATTATCACTTTTGGGCGCCTCATCAGTGCGGCGGCCAACACGGCTCGAACCTTTTCTCCTCCAGAAAGGGTTCGTAGTGACTGATGAATGAGTTTGTGAAGTTCCAGGCGAGTAATAACCCATCTCTTTGTCTCGATCTGCGCATCTTCACCCATCATCCCACACGCTAAGTCGAGTTCGTCTTCGACTGTCGTCCCCATCAGCGAAAGTGCCCATTCGGGCTGAGATGGGATGATAGCGACGGCCTTGGCCCGCTCCAAGGGAAGCATTTTTTCGACGGGCTTATTATCAATTAAAAAGTGAATGTCTCCTAGCGCTGCTGTAAGTCCAGCGAGACTCGCACCGGCGGCAGTCTTGCCAGCTCCGGAGGGAGCGAGAATGGTGTGCCATCCGCGATCAGGGACGTGAAAATCAAGCATCGCCGGTTCTTTTCCGGTCCAATTGAATGTTAGATTACAAATGGTAACCATTAAGATGCTGCACGAATGAGAATTAGTGTTATTGGCGAAATAGCTGGTAGAAGGAGGTCAGTAGTTTTAAAGCGCAGGTAATCGGTGTTCCACCGTTCGGGAAACCTTAGTGTCGAGTATCCAAAACCACGTTGTTCCATAATAGCTCCACGATGGGCGGACTCTATCAGGGCCGACACGATGATCGGAATGAAGAGGCCGGAAAATGCGGCCGCTCTTGACAAAAAATTTCCGTGGAAGGATGTTCCTCGCGCTTGCTGTGCGATGTACACAGCGCGTGCACGATCACGCAGTATGTCGATGGTTGAATTCGCGACAATCAAAGGCACCAGGAACCACATTGGGATGCCAAGGCGTTGCAAAAAAAGCAATGCGTGCCGCCAATCAACGAAACGCCAAAGCATGCACGCAAGTGCAATTAAGCCTAGCCGCGATGAGGTTAGCATAGCAAATGAAAGACCTGCGGACCGAATTGGGAGACCGCCGAAATGTTCGGTTACGGGAAACCCCGGATTCAGGACCCCATGGATTACAAATAATGGAAGAGCAACGGGAAGAAGAAGCCACGATAGGGCGCTTAAGAGAGTCAACGTTTTTGTGGCAAATCCTGCAGCGAGCAGTGCTATGAAAAGCGCGCATATACCCCCCCACCATGAATTCATGCCCGCGAAGCAGGCAGACAGGCCAACCATCCAGGAGAGGGCTGCTGCGGGACCGATTTGGTTTCTCGCAGAGCGGGTGCTCATCGGGAAGGTTGCGATGGCTGGGAATAGCGCCTATCTCCAAAGGGAAACGTAGGAAGCCTGCGAATTACCAAGAATGCGGTAGCGGCAGCGGCTGGTTTGTCAAAGGATTCAATAAGGAAGGAGCCTCCCAGAACGCTTTTCCAGATGTTGGCTCCGGCTGCAATTAGCAGAGCATTGATTCCCGTTGTTCCCGATTGCGTTACGCCACCGAACAGGAGAACCGTTACAGGAGCGGACACGACGACTGCAACGAGAGCAATCGCGTATCCTGCTAGAATGGCGGTCCACCAGCGCTTGAAAGCTCCGAGACGACAAAGGCAGACGGCAAGGACGGCAATTGTCGCCTGGGTTCCGGCGTAAGGCGGGTAAAAGGGGTTGATGATGAACCCCGCTAGAAGTGACGTCCCGATTCCAACTCCAACAGCAGCCCAGCCTATCAGAGCGGCGGCCAGGATTGTTCCGACGGAATCGAGGTAGACCGGTAACGACGCCATGGCCGCAACTTTTCCAAGAACGAGGTTCAAGGCAATCGCCGCCGCAGCAATAAAAACTTTACGAGTTTGCATTGGCAGAAGGTTAAGGCCGATTGCGCGGGTTTTACAGGAATTTTTCACGGTGGAAAATTCCACCATGGAATTTCGGCACTGTTATTATAGGCCATTGATGTCATTTTATAATGTTGTTTATAGCAATCAATGCATTATTGCGGCGATGGTAAATACTATTAGGAAAGCGTGTGGACATGTGTATCGGTAGGCTGCATTCTCGACCACGTTCTCAATCAAAACATCTAACAAATAGCGACATATGACTGAGCAAACCATGAAACCTAGTCCAAGCAGCACCGGCACTGCCGGAAACGACACTTTGGTTAATATCATCGGCCCCGGCCCGATCGGGTGTTTTTTATCCGAATGTCTGGAGCGGAGTCACTTCGTCACGCTTGTCGGGCGGTCCGGGGTCATCCACGGCTCCGCACTTGAGTGCACCGATTCGGGCTCCGTGACCCTCCTTACGACAAAATGTGGGGGGCTCCTGGGTGCCCTTCAACAACATGCCCCAATGATCAACCCTGCCGCGATCATCCTCGCCGGGAATGGGATGCCTGACGAGTTATGCGGAATCCCTGCGAACGGTGCTATCGCTTTGTCAGTGGGAGTGCGCTGGGGAAGAAAACAAATTTTGCAAACGGTCGTCGCGGGCACTTCCACAATAGTCCCGGTTGGACGGGAATTCTCGCGATTTCTGCTCTCGCGAGTCGAGACAATCGCCCGCGACTTGTGCGACAGCGGCGTCCCGACCATCGTTGTTAACGATGTTGACGCCGGGCGTGTTATTCGATTTCGGAAATTGGCGCTCAATTCGATCACGAACGGCGTCGCGGCGGTGACACAACTAAACATGCGCGGGATCGGCCTAGCCCTAGAATTGCGTTACGTCATCGCATCCCTCGTTGAGGAGATCAACTCCGTGGCCAGCTTAACCCGAATCAACTTTCGAATTACGATGGAGGATGCCATCGGCTTCCTCCTCGCCGGCAAATCGCATCTCCCATCGAGCGCCGCCGCGGTCATCTCTGGAGCCGACCCGGAACTCGATTTCATCAACGGTCACCTTGTTAGGATCGGCGCCGCCTGCGGGGTTGCCACCCCCATGAACGCCCTCCTCGTCCGCCTGGCAGCACGCCGCATTTTGTTGCCACCCCAAGAACTCTTAGAACTCGCGACAAGAGCGACAAGAGCGACAAGAGCGACAACTACCGCAACCTCCCGCGAACTCCCCCTCGCCGCATGAAACGCATCATTGTCGTTCAGCCTTCGCATTGGGGCGAAATCCTGCAAATACCGGTTCTGGTGTTCGATGACATTGGCGGACAGCCCCGCTGTCGGCAGCAGGTACGGCTGGTGACCCTCCCGTGTCCCCTTGTCACGTCGCGCATAGAGCTGCATCTGGAGGAATCCCGTTGCAACCTGCTTTTCGAGGAGGCTAACGCTTACCCGAAAGCGGCAGCTGCTGCCGCCCTTGCCGTCCAGATTCTTGGGTGCGACATCGGAGGGACGGTTACCGTCAAGCACTTGGGGATTGATGTCCGTTCTGGACTGGGCGCGGGCCGCTCATCTGCTGACGTGCTTGGGATGCTGCGGGCCATTGCTCAAGCAGCAGGGCTCTGCGCTTCACACGTGCCCAACTTCATCGGGCAGGTCGCTCAGCGAATCGAATTGGGGGTCGATCCACTCATCTTCGATCACCCGGTGCTGTACGCCAGCCGGGAAGGACTGGTTATCCGCCACTACTATTGCTCGTTCCCTCCGCTCTGGGTGGTGGCCTTCGCCTTCAACTGCCCTGTCGATACCGTCGAACTCGCCCGCAAACAGGCTCGTGAGGGATTTTCCCCCGAGCACCTGGCCGGAGCGCCAATGGTGATAAAACTCTTCGAGGCATCCCTGGCACGCCGGGATCCCGAACTACTCGGAAAAGCCGCCACCCTCTCCGCCAGGTTGAACCAGAAGCTCCTGCCCTTTCCATATTTTACGGAACTGGACGAGTTTGCAAAGAAGGCGGGAGCGGGACTGAGTATCTCAAACTCGGGCTCCGTAGGAGCCCTACTTTTGCCGCGATCATTTTCTCGCAAGGCCGCCGCAAGACTCGCCTCCAGCCTCCACCGCCAATTCCAGTGCCCCACCTACATTTACTCCAATAGACCCATATAATATGATTAGCCGAATCTCCGATCTCGCCACTCCCACGTTTTGCCAACTCGACGACAATCTTTGGGCCATGCGCTTCGAGTTGATGAAAGTCCTGCCCGCATGGCACACTATCAAACTCCTGCTCGCCTCACATCCCGGGCTACGGACGATTGTAGAGACCACCAGCGGTACGTGCGGGCTTGCCGAAGCGTATGTCTGCAAAGAACTCGGTCTCGAACTCGTTCTCGCAAGCGATCCAGCGATCGATCAGCCTCTCCGAAACCGAATCGAAAATCTCGGTGCCCGAGTTCTCGTCGTCCCCAACGAATACAAGGATCGCGAAGGCGGATTCCAGCGGGCTCGGCTCGAAATTGTCCACGAGATCCTCAGAGAAGACAGGCACGCCGTTTGGACAAACCAGTATTCCAGTCCAAATTGGCCGCTTGCTTATGCTGCCGCCGCCGGGGACCTCCTTGCCAACGGCCTAGAGCCCGACATCATCGTTGCCGCTTGCGGCTCAGGTGCTTCCGGCTGCGGCATCCACCAAGCCCTTGGAATGGTCCGTGACGTTCGGCTTTACGCCGTGGACACACCCGGCAGCGTGCTCTTTGGCGCACCCGAAGCTAGGCGGGACCTCCGCGGCCTCGGCAATAGCATCATTCCGGGTAATCTCAACCACAGCCAGATCGATGGCGTCTTCTGGGTCGTTAACAGCCTTGCTGTGGATGCGGCCCATCAACTTTGCTCTCTTGGGCTTGACGTTGGCCCCACCTCAGGCGCCGCATGGATCGCAGCGCGCACCCTCGCAGCGCAGCATCCCGCCCGCCAAGTCGTGTTTATCTGCCCGGATAGCGCCCGCCGTTATCCATTGGTCGATGACAAGGCGACCCTCGCGGATTTGGGCTGGCTCGGAACCCATGTTTCCGCTTCTCCCGTGATCGTCAACCATCCCTCGCAATTGAAACTCGATGAACCCCTGCAGGCCTTCCCGTGGAATCGGCGCACACTGGCGGAAGTCGCAACCGACTCGCCGACGCGTCAAGCAAGCCTGGTCGCTTCCCTATGACAAACACGATCGCTTTCTTAGAATCCAACACAACGGGCTCCGGCAACGAATTCCTCCGCCAGACAATCCTCCTTGGCTGCCAGCCTCTGCTGCTTAGCGCGGATCCTGCCTTATACCCGTCGCTCCCGCCTATGACCTCCGTCATGCGTATTGACACTGCCTCCGGTGCCGCAACGCTGGCCGCGAGGCTGCGCCCTTGCGCGCTCGCCGGCGTATTGACCACCAGCAGCTATTACAGCCTTCGCGCCGCTGAGTTGGCTGAAGACCTCGGCCTACCGGGGCCGGACACCAAAGCCGTACGGCAGTGCGTGCATAAGTACCGTCAGCGCCAAACCCTCTCCCTCGCCGGTGTCCCGCAGCCAGGCTACCGCTTTTGCACCACCGTCGACGAGGCCTTGGAAGCAGCCCGCGCCCTCTCTTTCCCGCTCGTCCTAAAGCCAGTCGAAGGCTCCGGAAAGGTCGGCGTTTCGCTCACCCGAAACAGGCAAGAGTTAGAGGCATGGGCCGGCGCGCTCTCTCTCCAGCGCGTCAACGAGCGCGGTGGCCCTGTCGCTCCTGGCTTCCTCGTCGAAGAATTCTTCCGCGGACGAGAATTCAGCATTGAGGTCTTTCACGGGCGCCCCGTCGCCATCGTGCAAAAAACCTGCTGCGCGCCACGTTTCGTCGAAGAATCGCACGTCACCCCCCCCGCGCGCCTCTCCCTCGCCTCCCGCAGAACCCTTGAACAATTAGCCGTCCGCGCGATTACCGCCCTCGGTCTCCTATGGGGACCCGCCCACGTCGAGGCTCGCCTTTCGTCCCACGGTCAGGCTGTAATAATCGAAGTCAATCCCCGGCTAGCAGGCGGCAACATCCCGCAACTCGTCACCCATGCCACCGGGCTCAACCTGATTGCTGAAACCATCCAAGCCGCCACCGGGCACCCCGCGGCGCTCGATCCGGTCTGGTGCCGTGCGGCCGCGATTGTCTTCGTGTTCGCGCGCCAGCGCGGGACTCTTTCCGCCGTCGACGGGCTTGAAGTCGCGCGCACGCTGCCCGGCATCCAGACCGCTGAATCATACCGCCAGCCCGGCGATCCGATCTGCCTTTGGGGCGATTTCCGCGACCGCGTCGCCTATGCCATCGCCGTTGCGAACACACCCCTCATTGCTTTGCGTCGCGCGCGGGCAGCTGCGGCGACCATCCATCTGGAGATTAAATCATGAACAACCCTCACGATACAGGCCGATTGAAAAGTGCGTTGCTTCCAGCTGCTCATCGCGCAGCCTATCCCCGTTCTATCGTCACTATTGATGACCTTCCTGTTCTCCGTCGGCATTGGCAAATTCATCGTGCCCACGCGTTGATGTTGCTTCATTGCAGCATTCGCGCAGCAGCCGCCCGCCGCCTTTTGGAAGCCCTCGCTCGCGTGGAAGATGCCGGCTTCGCCGACCTCCTGGGGATGCCCACCCCGCGAGGTCTTTATCTCGCCTCGGAAAACCTCCTCTTCCGGATCGTCGGCGATGACGCAGGAGTCTTGCACACCGGACGCTCCCGGAACGACCTCAACGCAACGGAACAACGTCTCGCCGCCCGGGATGCCTGGCGTTGGATCACAGGACAGATCCTTCGCCTCGCGCGAACGCTTGCCCATCAAGCGCATACATGCTGGAACGTGCCGATGCCGCTGCACACCCACTACCAGCCCGCGGTCATCTCAACCTACGGGCACTGGCTCGCCGGCTGCGCGGAAAGTTTTCTTCGCATTCACACTCGCTTTCTTAATGAATTGCCCCACCTCAACCTTTGCCCGCTCGGGGCAGCTGCCATTGGCGGCACCAGCCACCCCATCGACCCGCTCATGACCGCCGAATTGCTAGGCTTCGATCGGCCGTTTCGAAATTCCATCGACGCGATTTCTGCCAAAGATCACCTTCTTTCCCTCCTTGCTCTGTGTGTCAACGTCTGCCACCTCGTCTCTCGCGTCGTCCAAGACTACCGCTTTCGCACGGCCGCAGAACTCCGCTGGTTCGAGGTGCCGGATGAATTGGCGGGTGGGTCCAGCGCACTGCCACAAAAGAAAAATGCGTGGCTCCTCGAACTCGCAAAAACGCGCGCTGCCCAAGCTATCGCCACATTTACCTCTTTCCACACAGCTTCCTTCGGCGAGCCCTTCAGCAACACCATTGCCTCCGGGGGAGAGGCCCTGTCCGGCGCTACGGATACCGTGCGCGCGGTCGCCCAGGCACTTGCGCTGCTTCGGCTCCATGTCCGATTTGTCAAGCCCAACCGGGTCGCCCTCGACGCAGCCCTCACCATCGAGGCACCGTTTGCCCAAGTAGTTGCCGAAGACCTCGCTCGGAACGGGTTCACGGCTCGTTCGGCCCATCGTCAAGTCGGACAGATGTTCCGCTTACGCCAGGGCCTTTTTTCCGAAATTGCGCCCCCGCCCGACGCATCATTCCTTGATCCTGAAAAGTTAAATCACGGCGGTGGGGCCGGTTCCTGCTCTGCTGACGAGACGTTTGCATGCCTCGACGCAGACATCCGGTTAGCGAGCGTCCAGCGCATGAAAGCCGTGCATCGCTGGAAAGACGCTGCCCGTAACCTCCGGGCCACGGTTTCCACATGAATCGCCGCCCAGTTCTTATTTCACCTGATCCAAGACCGTCACCGATCAGCCAAAATACGCACCTATGAAGAAAACACATAAAGCAGCCTATCAATTCTGCTCACCCTCTGAACTAGACCGTGTCGCCCCAGGCGTCCTTCGTGAATGCCTGTCGATCTACCAACCTTGGAAATCCGGGACTGTTTCGATGGCAAGCCTATCCTACAATGGCAGATCACTGAAAACTTCCTTAGCGTTCTCTTTGCAGAGAGCGAGGACGTTGTTTCGCATGATTGCTCGCAATTCCCATTTCTCCGAGTGACTCACATTAATCATCACCACCAATCCATATGACCTATCAACATGTAGCCTACATCTGCTGCCGGAATCTCCACTGCGACCCGGTTGCAAAACACATACTCGACCGTTTCCTCGCCCTGCGGGCGACGAAGCTCTCCAGCGATCTGTTCGACGGACACCCAATTCATCGTTGGCAATGCCCGGACACAGGCTTGCAGTTCTCCTTCGCTGCAAGCGAAGACGTCGTCTCACACGACTACAGCTGGTATCTTCCACAATTGAACCATTGCTTCGGCACCTGCGATTTCGTCGGCCTGGTAAATTGGCACGAAGGGGCCAATGCCCCTGATCGCATTCTGTGCCTCCACACCACCGGAGACGTTTCCAGCGGTCATTTTGGAAGCGCGGACCCGGTGGCGTTCTCGGCAATCCTGCGCAGTTTTTCTGCCGTCACCCAGCGAATCGGTTGCAAATACGCGAGTCTTTCGGAAGCCACCCACTGGTCGGGCATGGGATTTGGCGGGCAGGCGAACCAAATCGCTCAATTTCCAGTGCCGGTCGTGGATCTCGAAATTGGTAGTAGTCCGGCGTCGTGGTCCGACCCAGAGGCTCACACTGCCCTCGCCTCCGCGCTGCTCGAGTTTCCAATGCATCTCGCGCCGGAAGCACCGACGATCCTGTGCATAGGAGGAGTGCATTTCGAGCAGGCATTCTGCTCCCCACTGCAGAATGCCAACGAAAAGGCTTACAATCTTGCTCACATCTTACCCAACCACTGGTTGCTGATGGACCGATACTCTGGAGCCGGGGGCATCAGTTACATACTGGCAGCAGCCGCCAGCATTCGTGGTGGCATCCGCGCGATCACGTTCCACGACAATTTGAAAAGCCCGCTGAAAGAAAGCGTCCGTGCTGCTGCTGCTAGTTTGGGCGTGCCATGTTTCAACCACAAAGTCCTTCGCGATCCGATCCGGTTCGCAAACACGATGCTGGCATCCAAGCCTTTATGAGCCGCCCGTCAGTCATTCTGCTTCGTTCCGATGAACCTCATCACGAGGCTTTGGAAAGGCTTTTAGCCACTCATTTCGACCTGCGCGCGGTGGTTGTCGAACCAGGGGTCGCTCAGCGCCGTGGGTTGTTCCAGCGTGGGCGAAAACATGCCTATCGATGGCGCATCTACCAGATGTGGCGTCGATATTTGATGGGGAGCGCGCATTTTCGCCGTAATTATTTTGCGAAAATTGGCTTTCCTCGGGACAACTACTTATCAACTATCGTCGATTCGATTAACGATTCAGCAGTTTCTCATATTCTGCGGAACATCCAGCATAATTTTGTAATCGTTATCGGCACCTCAATATTGTCACCTGAGTCGTTGGCTGCTTCTTCCCGACCCTTTATAAATATTCACGGCGGATGCCTTCCTCATTACCGAGGCAATCATTGTGTGTTTAATGCCTATCTCGACCAACGCGATGATTGCCTCGCCGCCACCATTCACTATATAGATCAAGGCGTTGATACCGGGGGAATCATCGCCGTGTGCGCTGTGGACGAATTCACCGCACCCCTTTTCGCTGGACCAGAATATTTCTACTGCGCTGCTGAACTTCGTGCCTTTCAGAGACTCATCGATCTACTAAGCCGACCCGATACTGCTTCACTCGTCGGAGAGCCACAGCCAGCTGTGGGAAGGACATTTCGTACGAGTGATCGAACACCTATGTGTGAGTTGGCCTTTTTTATCGTTCACATTCGTCATGTGTGGCGACGGCTGTGGCGGCGCTTCAACGGCATTCACATAGCTTCAAACGGAAGTAAGGGAGAACCGTTGTAACGATCGATGCGGGGCGCGGCCTTGGAAAATGCACGGCCTGCAACGGTGTTAGAACAACGACGCCCACGACACCAGGTTCGAGCTATCGCCCTCGAAGACTGGGTCAGTTGAGAGCAATGCTTCGAACACCATATCCAGGACGACGAGCGCACCGCGTTTAAGATTGTGACGGCGCTCCAACTCCCCTGGCCGGATTCGAACATTCGAACGCTCAACCAATCGGTTAACAAGGACACCTCTGAATAGAGTGGCGCGCAATCTCCTCGATTTGCGTTGTCATCGGAGAGAGCGTTATGGTTCCCCATTATGGCGATCATGGGGTACGCGGCCTCGCGATCCAGAACGGTTCCCCCCTCGAACTGCACGATCTCGCCGAGCTTCGGTGATCGTTCGCTGAGCGTCATTCGTGGAATCTTGATCGCGAAATCGCCCGTTGGGGCAAACCCGCCGAGTTCCAGATGTTCACCAATCCTCGGATCGGACACGAGCGCCTGGAGCGGACGCCCGGTACAAGCCACCGTTTCTCCGACATCAGCCGGATCGCCGCCAAATCGGCAGGCAGCCTCCCAGTAATAGCCATCAGGGTCCGCGAAGTAACCGCTGTGACCGCCCAGGAATACACGTCAGGTAATTCTGTGACACGACAGGTAATCGGCATCCCGCTTGTCCGCCGAGATCGGGATGCGCACATTGTCCGAACAAAATGTTCCCCTCTGCCTGGAGCGCGACCGTTGGAGTCTGATCACCGACGAAAATCGTTCTTCGACTGCCGAATCGAAAGGCACCTGTTTTCGAGAAGTCGTGCTCTTGGAATTTGGCTGCGCAGCGTCTGCGGAAGCCCCACGTTTAGCACAGTTGGGTTTAGCACACTCGGCGGGCGATGCCCGCCAACCCGCTTAGAATGGTGCGCGATACAGGGTTCGAACCTGTGACCCCTACCGTGTCAAGGTAGTGCTCTACCGCTGAGCTAACCGCGCATTCTCGAGGACTCTCCAAACCTCCCTTGGAAATTGGAGGAAACTGAAATAAACGAAGTCGTTGCCCCTTGCAAGTGGAAATTTGCGATGGGTCTAAAATCAAATCGAAAATCAAAAGCCCAAAATTTGCGGTGGCTTGACTTCGCAATCTTGCGCTCGCGAAATTTCAATATTTCGAGCTTTTTTCCGTTTTCCTGTTGCTTTGGGGGTCTGCTTCGCGCTTAAGTTGACGCTTCGCCCACGGGCGGAATCAGCTTAAGTCACCATGAAAGTCGTCATTCTCTGCGGTGGTCTCGGAACGCGGTTGCGCGAAGAGACCGAGTATCGTCCGAAACCGATGGTCCCCATCGGAGGCCGGCCCATTCTCTGGCACATCATGAAGCTCTACGCTCACTATGGCCACAAGGACTTCATCCTCTGTCTGGGTTACAAGGGCGAGGTCATCAAGGAGTTCTTCCGCAATTACCACTGGAATCTCAGCGACGTGACCTTGAGTCTCGGCAAGCACCCGCAGATTCAGTATCACAACAACCACGACGAAGAGGACTGGAAGGTGACGATGATCGATACCGGCCAGAAGACGATGACCGGGGGGCGGCTCAAGCGGGTTCTCCCTTACATCGAGGACGACACGTTCCTGCTGACTTACGGGGACGGCCTTATCGACAGCGACATCAACGAAAGCATTCGGTTCCACGAGCAATCCGGCAAACTGGCCACGCTCACCGCGGTGCATCCCACCGGGCGCTTCGGGGACATCGACGTGTGCGGCGGCACCGTCACGCATTTCAACGAGAAGCCGGACAAGGAAGCGCGGCCCATCAACGGCGGGTTCTTCATCGTGAACAAGGGAATCGACGCGTATCTTTCCGGGGACCCGTGCGTGTTCGAAAAGGACGCCCTGCCGCAACTGGCGCAGGAGGGCAAACTGACGGCGTTTGACCATCCGGGCTTCTGGCAGTGTATGGACACCTATCGCGAACAGTTGCTGCTCGAAGAGCTTTGGCAATCGGGTAATCCGCCATGGAAAATTTGGTGAGCAAGCTGGAGGGTTACCGCGGCAGCCGCGTTTTCGTTACGGGGCATACCGGTTTCAAGGGGGCGTGGTTGAGCGAATGGCTGCTGGCTCTTGGGGCCGATGTGGCCGGCTTCAGCCTCGAACCGCCGACGACGCCGTCGCTCTTCGATCAGCTCGGATTGGCGAAGCGGATGCGGCATCAGATCGGCGATATTCGTGATGCCGCCGCCCTTCGCGACGCCGTGGCGGCATTGGCGCCGGATTTCGTTTTTCACATGGCGGCGCAACCGCTCGTGCGTGCGTCGTATTCGATCCCGGTCGAAACGTTCGATACCAACGTCGTCGGCACGGCCCATTTGCTGGAGGCGGTTCGGCTCCAGGCCGCCCGGTTCAACAAGCCGTGTGCGGTGGTCGCGATCACCACGGACAAATGCTATGAGAACCTCGAACAGGGTCGCGCATTTCGTGAAGATGACCGACTCGGCGGTCACGACCCCTACAGCGCCAGCAAGGCGGCGGCGGAGTTGGTAATCGAATCCTACCGTAAGTCGTTTTTTTCCGGCCCGGACTCCCCGGTAGCGCTGGCGTCGGCGCGTGCCGGCAATGTCATCGGCGGCGGAGACTGGGCGCTGGACCGGATCGTGCCCGATGCCATGCGCGCCCTCGCTCGCAGCGAGGCTATTCCGGTGCGGAACAAACTCGCCGTGCGTCCCTTTCAGCATGTGCTCGATCCACTGGGCGGCTATCTCGTTTTGGGAGCGACGCTGTTGCGGGATCCCCGCGCGCGTTCGGCCTTCAACTTTGGCCCGGAAGACGAGTCGCACCGTTCCGTCGAGCAACTCGTCACCGAAATCCTGAAGCACTGGACCGGCGAATGGCGCGATGCGTCGCAGCCGGGAGCCGTCCACGAAGCGCACCTGCTGCACCTGGCGGTCGACAAGGCGCGGAAAATCTTGAACTGGCGCCCAGTGTGGAATTTTGAGCGCGGCATTCGCGAGACCGTGGACTGGTACCGCTGCACCGCATCCGGCAATGCCGACATCCCGGCGATGACCCAGAGTCAGATCGCCGGTTACATGAAAGACATGCAAGCTTTGTGAACACGCCCGAATCGCTTCGCCAACAAATCCTCGAACTCACCCGGCAGTACACCGAGCAGGCGCACCGCCGTTCGCTTCCCGCCGCGCCGGTCCCGTTTGAACCCGGGGTGACGCCAGTCCCCTACTCTGCCCGCGTATTCGATGCGGACGAAGTGGCCGCCGCCGTCGGTTCGTCGCTCGATTTCTGGCTGACCCTGGGCAAAGAAGGCGATGCGTTCGAGCAGGAACTCGCCGGTTTTCTCAATCTGCGCCGGTCCATCCTGGTAAACTCGGGTTCCTCCGCCAATCTCCTGGCCATCTCCGCGCTCACCAGTCCGAAGCTGCCGGACGAAAAGCGGATTCGGCCCGGCGACGAAGTCATCACGCTGGCCGCCGGATTCCCGACCACCGTCGCGCCCATCCTGCAAGTGGGCGCGACGCCGGTGTTTATCGACTCCGATCTGCTCACGCTCAACGCGCGGGTGAACCAACTCGAAGCCGCTTTCGTCCCCGGCAAGACCAAGGCGGTCATGTTCGCGCACACGCTCGGCAACCCGTTCGACCTGACCGCCGTCGTCGCGTTCTGCCAACGGCACAACCTGTGGCTGATCGAGGACAACTGCGATGCGCTCGGGGCGGTGTATGTCACGCCCGAAGGCGAGTCCCGGCTCACCGGCACCTTCGGCGATCTCTCCACCCAGTCATTTTATCCGCCGCACCATCTCACTTTGGGCGAGGGCGGCGCGGTCAACATCGTCCGCGAAATGAAGCTGAAAGTGCTGGTGGAAAGCTTCCGGGACTGGGGCCGGGATTGCTGGTGCGCCAGCGGCATCGACAACACCTGCGCCAAACGCTTCGGCTGGCAACTCGGCGATCTGCCGCCCGGCTACGACCACAAATACATCTACAGCCATCTCGGTTACAACCTGAAGCCGCTGGACATCCAGGCTGCCATCGGGCGCGCGCAGCTCAAGAAGCTACCGTCCTTCGTCGCCGCCCGCAACGCCAACTGGAACACCTTGCGCGCCGGTCTGGCCGATCTCGCGGAATTCTTCGACTTCCAGCTTCCCACGCACGCCACCGCGTGGACTCCGGGCGCCTTCGAATGGGACGCCACGGGCGCGCGCGCCATCCCGAGCTGGTTCGGCTTCATGCTGGCCGTCAAACCGGAAGCGCCGTTCACGCGCACCGAGCTGGCCCGCCACTTGGACCTCAGCCGCATCGGCAACCGTCCGCTTTTTGGAGGCAACCTCGTGCGCCAGCCCGTGTTCACCCAACTCAAGCGGGAGAACCCCGGCGCATTCCGCGTTGTGGGCGACCTCGCCGGAGCCGACGCCATCATGAACCGCGTGGTGTTCACCGGCGTCTATCCGGGACTATCGCAGCCGATGCTCGAATACGTCATCGAGACGATTCAGCGGTTTGTGAAAAACCGGTAAGAGTCGGCGTCAAGTTTAGCCGGGGGGGATTCAACAGGTAGCCAACGCCGTCGATATAGACCTTAAACGGCGGTGCGGTACTGTTTGTTCCGTCGAAAATCGGTTCGATCTGAATGCCTGAGTCCGCCGGCACATAGGCCCGCGGGGTCTTGGTGACGGGATACCCCGTTGCGTTCTCGTTTTTCTCGAAGAGGCCGACTCCTGCCGCCCCGGCGAGCGCCACGAGTTGGGCGGGGTTGGCTGCTCGCGTCGTTCCTGAACTCAGGGCGCGTGCCAGCAGGTCTTTCACCGTGGCGCCAAGAGGCAGTTCCGCCAGACCCATGCGTTTGGCAAAGGCCCGCATCCGGAAGAGTTCGGAGGATTCATTCGGCGCCGAAACCGTCACCGTGCATCCGAGGCGGATCGACCGCGGCGGAATCCGGACAATGTTCATGGATTCGGCCGCCGTGAACGCGCCTTTTGCAGGCTGGCCATCGATGGCGACCTCCGTGGCGGGCTCGGTCGCCGGCAATTCGACGGTGATTGCGCGCTCTTTGACCTGCCCGTTGTAATCGCCGTCGGTGGGCTCGACGCGTACGGTGACTTCGTTCTCCTTGCGCGTGTAGCTCATTCGCGTTTGGGCAAAGGCGCCGCTGCGGAAAGCAACGGTTTCCCCATCGTCTTCGTACAGGGCTGACGAGCTTGTTTGCCCGTCCGGGCCGGGGTAGCATCGTACGATCAACTCCGTCAAAGGCGCGGTGCCCGGACGTTGCACAAACGGACGCATCGCCACAGGCGTTCCTCCGCGCAAATAGAGCGGAAACTCGTCGATTTCCGCCGCCACCAGCGCTTCGGCGCCTCCTGCGTAACGTTCTCCGGTGAAGAAGTTAAACCAAGCGCTTCCCGGCGGAAACCAGACCGCCTGGCGCGCCAACTGGTTGGGACCCGCCCCTGGTTCGACGACTGGCGCCACCAGAATGTTGTCGCCAAACAGATACTGCTGCGGCTGCCGGTAGGCATCCGGCAGGTCCGGATACTCCAGGTACATCGGGCGCAACAGCGGAATCGATTCCGCACACGATTGGCGCACAGCCGAGTAAACGGTCGGGAAGAATCGCGATCGCAGCCGGAAGCTCGTTCGCATGGAGCGTTCCGCCCGCTCGGAATAAGTCCACGGACGCCGGTCCATCGTCCGGTCGCGGTTGGAGTGCGGACGCATCGCCGCCGAGAACGCGCCGAACTGACACCAGCGCGCGTAAGATTCCTCGTTGCGGCCCTTGTTGTGCCCGCCGATATCGTGCGACCAGAAGAAACAGCCCGAGTTGCCCGATGTCGTTGTGAACGGCACCTCGAAGGCGAGCATGTCGAAGGAGGTGGCGGCATCTCCGGAGAAGTGGATGGGATGCCGATGGTCGCCCCAGCCAGCCCAGCGGCTGAATGAGACGCCCCGCCTGCCGTCTCTCGCGCTCTGTTCGAAGTAGTACTGATTGAGCCACGCCAAGTTTAACAACGACGTAAAATTCGGAACGAAGGGCGCCTGTTGCCAATCAAGCCACCAAAAATCGACGCCCTCTTTCTCCAACGGCACATGGGTCGTGGAATAGAATGCCTCCATGTACCGGCGATCGCCGGCATTGAAGGGCACCGTTTTGCGGGCCGAGGCGTCCCTGCCGACCGCCTTCATGAAGTCCGCGTAACACGCCTCGTGCGGGTAAACGCCGCCGGCGGGATGATCGTTCAGCGTCACCGCGAGACCTTGTTGGTGAAACCATTTCAGCAACTCCTCGGCATCCGGCAGAAGCTGCCGGTTCCATGTGTAACCGGTCCAAACCAGGTTGGAGGAACCGAGGGGCACGTTGGCCGCGGTCGTTATGTGCCAGTCCATGTCCATGACGATCACGTCCAGAGGGTAATCGTGCTCGGCGAATTCCCGGACCAGTTGACGAAAATCGTCCTCCGTATAGGCCCAGAAACGCGAATACCACACCCCCAGCAGACTGCGTCGCGGAAGCGGCACCTCCCCGCCGATCGCCGTCAGGGCCTTCAGCCCGCGCTTGTAATCGTGGCCATACCCGAAAAAATACCAGTCGATCCCGGCGTCCTTGGGGCGGGGCGCGACCCAATCGGAGGTCAGAAGAGCTGTGCGGGAGTCGTCCAACAGGCACCAACCGTCTTGCGAAAGGATGCCATCGGGAAGCCGGCGGGCGCCCTCCCACATGTCGAGCGTCACCGTTGCGCCACCGAGGTTGCCGTGGTTCAGCTTGCCGGGCACCCAGTCGTAAACCGCTCCGCCTTGGCGGATGGCTACCTGAAGGTTGTCCGCGCTGAACGACTTTCCGTCCTGCTTGAAGTGGAGCGCCATCGCGCCCGTGTCGATATCGAGCTCCCCGCGCTCAAGCTTGATTCGCGCGCTCTCGTCTCTTCGACTCCGGTTGAGAGCGAAGTAAGAGGGCTCGTCGACAAAGTTTCCTTTCTCGTTGTATTCAAGCCGGATGCACTCCGGCGCGATCACTGTAAACCGAGCTGCGCCCACGGTCACTTGCCCGTGCAGAGTTTCCCCGGGCTGCGCAGCGCGGGAAATAAATCCGAGGGCTGACAGAAGAGCCGCCGCGATTGAAACCGACTGGGGGAGGAACGGCTGCACCTATGATGAGCCGCGCTTACCGATTCGCCGTGGGGCCCGGCAGAGCTTCCCGCACCTGCGCCGAATGACTGCCGGAGCCGAACAGCCGCGAGAATACTCGCTTGGGCAAGCTTTGGCCGGTGTCCTCGGACTGCAACTCCGCGATCGCATCGCTTTTGGCATTCTCCCACGCCGGCGCAAAACCAGGAACGGTCATCAGCATCCTCTTCTCCGCGCGCGCATAAACTTCAAGATCGCGGGGAGCCTTCCAGTCCGCCCGCTCGTTGAAAGACTGAACTCGGATGCGCAGTTGTTCGTTCTCACGACGCAGGGTCTCCAATTCGCCCTTCGCTTTCTTGACGGAATCCGCTTCCAGTTCGATGCGATCGCTCAAGTGCTGCTTGAAGCGGCGCAGATCCCACTTGACCACCATCAAACGCCACAAACTGATCGCCGCACAAAAAAGCCCGAGCTCGAGACCGAGGTAGAAAGGCTGGACGAGAATTTCAGGATTAAACGTGGGAAACCCCACCGCGAGTTCGTACATATTTGGAATGAGTTTTCAGGTTTTCTGTCCCGGTAGTTTGCTCGATTTCTCCGCCAGTGCAATGCAATTTAAAGAATCCGCGCTGCCGTCACCCAGCCACCGCCAAGGGTGACTTCACGGATTCCGCAGGCCCTTCGTACCGCAGAACCGCGTTGTGTTCGTTGAGAGTGATCACCCGCGGCTTGTGCTGGGCAGCTTCCTCGGGAGTGAACGACCCGAAATTCATGATCGTGAGCCGGTCTCCAATCTTGCCCAGATGTGCCGTGGCCCCGTTGAGCTCGATGATTCCGGCCCCGCGTTTTCCGTAAATGACATAGGTCTCGAAACGCTCGCCGTTGGCCATGTTGCTCACCAGAATACGCTCGTAGGGGAGCAGGCCCACTTGCTCGGCCAGGTCTGCCGAGATGGTCATACTTCCCTCGTAATGCAGACTGGCTCCGGTAACCGCCGGTCGGTGGATTTTCGACTTTAGCATCGTCAGTAACATTGAGAAAGAATGCATCAGCGCCCCGAAAACTGCAAGCCGGCGAACAGGGTCAACGCTTGACACTTGACACAATCCGCTGAAACTCGCTCTCGAGCGCAGCGCGATGCCGGGCGAGGGCGGGGTCGTCCGGCAGTTTCGATTCGAGTCGCTTGAGAAGATGGGTGATGGCGCTGCCGTCCTTGAAGCCGAGTTCCCGCGCAATATCGACGCCGCGTTCGTGTCCGAGGCGCGCAAGGACCCACGCTTTCCAGCGGCGGTCGTCCTGTTCGTCGGCCAGCGTGCGCGCAGCGGTTTTCCCCTTCTCAGGCTCTTCCACTCGCGGCGTCCACGCCACTTCGCCGGTACCCGCATTCTTTTGCAACAAGCCGCGCACCCGAATTTCGAAGGCGTCGCTTCCCAATACCAGGCTTCTGCGGACGTCGCTCCACGGACTCTGGATCGCCGTTTCAAAAGCGTCTTCCACAAATTGCTCGTAAACACTCTGGGCTTTCTTCCGGGTGCGCTCGAAAAAGGAGAGCCAATCGAGGCACAGCCAATCCGGCGGGGGCACGATCCCGAGATAACAACCATGGCTGCTCCAACGGTACCCCAGCAAGGCCGCCCGGCGTTCCATCGGAATGGGCGCGGTCTTGTTTCGCGGGCGAACGGGGTTGAGGTGAACATAGCGGAGCAGTTCCATGGCATACGCGTCCGCTTCCACCAGGTGCGCCTTGAAACGCCCTTGGAAGAGGTGCCCGCAGCGCCGGTGGCGGCGGTTGAAGCGGATTGTGTAGGTGGTTTGAAACCAGCCCATTGCGCGGCTGAGATTGCCGCGCGGAGTTTCCAGCAGCAGATGGTAATGGTTGGGCATCAGGCAATAGCCATGAACCCGCAAGCCATGCTGCTGAACGCACTCCACCAGCGTCGCAAGGAACGTTTGCCGGTCCTGATCGTCACGAAACGTTCGGCACCGCTCGTTGCCCCGCGCAGTGACATGATACACGGCGCCCTCAAATTCAACGCGAATCGGCCTGGACATGATGCAGGCGAGCTTTCCATCTGCTTCGCTCCATGTCAAGCGTCAAGCGTTGACCCCGCCGACCCCGCCGACCAGAAGTTCTATTGTGCGGTCGAGCTCGGCTTCGGTGTTGTAGAAATGAGGACTCAGGCGAATCATTTCGCGCCCGGTGCGGTCGTGCCGCAGGGATGCCTCCACGCCGTTTGCTTCGAGGCGCGAGAAGAGATCCGCCATTGAGCTGTTCGGACGGAAGAAGGTCGTAATTGCGCCGGCGTTCGGACCCTCCGCCGGGCCATATATTTGAAATCCGAGCGATCGCAGCGCCCGGATCAGGTGCGTTTTGAGAATCAGGAGGCGTTGCGCCACTGTGTCGATGCCGAACGAACCGATGAGTTCCAGCGCCGCTTTCATGCCGTAAACGCCCGCGGCGTTGAGCACTCCCGGTTCGTAGCGAATGGCGGTGTCCGGGAACTCGATTTCGTCGCGGGCGATGAAATTTGGCGACCGCACATTCCACGCGCCGAGCAGCGTGGGCCGGAGCAGTTCGAACCGCTCTTTCTTCACATAGACAATGCCGATGGCCATCGGTCCGAGCATCCACTTGTGGGCGTCGGCGCTTAGGAAATCGACGTGCTTCACCGAGAGCGGAAACGCGCCGAGGGTCTGGATGGCGTCGAGGGAGAAGAGCACGCCGCGGGCTTGCAGCAACTGGCCGATGGCGTCGACGTCAATGCGGTAGCCGCTCAGGAAATTGCACGAGGCGAGCGCGACCATGCGGGTGCGCGGAGTCAGCGCGTCAGCGACCAGTTCGGGAGATATTTCGCCGGGGCGCTCCGGTTTCAGATAACGGACGATTACGCCGCGCCGGCGCAGGTCGATCCACGGATAGACGTTGGCCGGGTAGTCGTCGGCGTAACAGACGATTTCGTCCCCCGGTTCCCACGGGAGACCGTTGGCAAAGAGGCTCAGGCCGAGCGAGGTGGGCCCGAGGAGCGCGATTTCGTCAGGGTGCGCGCCGATGAACGCGGCTGAAACTGCGCGCGTTTTCTGGATGTCCCGCAGCACCGAGCCGAATTCCTGGTGATGTTCGCTGGCGCGGCGGGTGTAATCAACGACGGCATCGGCCACAGCTCGGGGAAGCGCGGTGACGCCGGCATGGGCCAGGAAGATCTCGTTGCGGCAAACCGGGAAGGCATCCTGGCGGGCGGATTCGTCAGTGAGAAGAGTGTGCAGGTCGCTCATATTGAAGCGTGCGTTATTGAAGCTTTCGCAGGACGGCACGGAGTGCTGTCCCTACCGTCGCAACGAGCGCTCTCACCCGCGTTCGGCTCTGCGCGGTTTCTCAAAGCGCCGTTCGCCGGACGGTTTGCCGGGACGGCCAAACGGTTTTCCAGGGCGCTCGCGCCGGTCTCCGCCCTCGCCTCTGCCGCTGGGGCTGTCGTCGTGGCTTTTTCGAGGACCGCTACGGTATGCGGGACGTTCGGGGCGATCTGAGCGCTCGGCGCCGGGACGGGCGGCTCGCGGGACAAACGGAATCTCCTCCAGATCGCGGCGTGGACGCGCGCCTTGCCGGGGTCCGTCGTGGCGCGGCGGGCGGTCTGAGTAATCGCGAGGGCGTGAATACGGGCGGTCCCCCTGGGGCGGGCGCGCAGGGCGTTCAGAGCGCTCTCCGCGTTCCCCATTGTTTCGGGAAGCGCGCGGAACAAAGGGGATGTCTTCGACCTTTCCGCGGGGCGAACCGAACCGTTTCGGTCGATCGTCCCGTGACCGAAACTCGCCACGGGGCGGCCGTTCTCCGCGCTGCGGTCGGTCGGCATAAGAACGAGGTCCGCGATCGGAACCGCTCCGGGGCTCCCGGGGCGGACGCGAAGCGCGGGGCTCCCGTTCGGGGCGCGGTTCCCGCGGCGATTGTGCCGGGCGTTCCGATTCACCTTCGGTCTCGTGTTCCGCTTTCTCCGAAGCCTCCGGCGCATCCCCAGCGGTTTCCCCTCTGGCGAGCGGTGGAGATTCGGCCTCGACAACTTCGACACCGGCGAGAAGTTCTTCGATTTCCGCCACTTTCAATGCGCGCCAGTGGGCGGCGGGCAGTCCCTCGATCCGAATCGAGCCGATGCGGACGCGGCTCAGCTTCACCACTTCGTAGCCGAGTTCATAGAACATGAGGCGAAGCTGCCGTTTCATTCCCTGGCGCAAGATGACCTTGAGTTTGCTGGCGCCGAGCCGGAATACGGCTTCAGCCTTCGCCCAGCCGTCTTGCAACCGAATGCCATTGAGCAATTTCTCAACCTGTGAAAAATCGAACGGCTGATCGAGAACCACCTCGTATTCCTTCTCCACCTTGTAGCGCGGATGCGTAAGTTTCAACGAAAGCGAGCCGTCGTTGGTGAGGATGAGCAGGCCCTCGCTCTCCTTGTCAAGGCGGCCCACGTGAAAGAGGCGCGGAAAATCGGGCGGCAGCAGGTCGAAAACGGTTAGCCGGTCGTGAGTGTCGGAGGCGGTGCAGACGAATCCGGGCGGTTTGTGGAGCACCAGAGTCATTGGCGCCGCACTGTGCAGGACGCGGTTGCCCACCTTCACCACGTCGGAGGGTTCCACCTGGGTAGCCAGCGCTTCGCACTTGGCGCCGTTGATCGTCACCTGCCCGGTTCGGATCAGTTCCTCACAGCTCCGCCGCGAGCCCAGACCGGCGGAGGCTAGAAATCGATTTAGTCGCATCGGTCAACATTCGACGGGATCGGGGAGAATGTCGAGAGGGGAACTGCACGTGCTCGTTCCCAGGCTCCTGCCTGGGAACGAGTCCAAAACCAAGCCATCGAACTTGGATACACGCTGGCCCCGAACCTCGCATGAAAGTGAAGTTTCAAGTCAGCGCGCGTGGGGGCGCGGCGAGCCCTCTGCCCCTCCCCGTTAGTTTTAAGAAAACCGGGTATCGACGAACGCGCCGCATTCGGTTAACTGTGGTTTTTAAGAATGCCTGAGTTCGACCGCGCCCTCGATTTCGTTCACACCGCTCTACGCCAGATGCGGGAGAATGCTTCCGGCCCCGTTCCGCGGGCTTCGCTCGGCTCTGTTCAGCAGCTCGCAGATGCCTTGTGCCGTCGTGAGCCGGGCCGCGTTCATGCTCCCACGCCTGCTTCCGCGACCGCGACTGAGGCAACAGCCGTGGAATCGCGAGGCCGCCTGGGGCTGGCGGCGCGGGCTCTGGCAGCCATGAAAAGCAGCGATGCTGCGCCGCCTCAGCAGCCCCAACAGGCTGTAAACCCCGCTTTGCCGCCTCTCATCCAGCCTCCGATGCCATCCGCCCCGCCTCTGAAAGCTGTTGCGCTATCGAGTCCGCCGCGGGACGCCTCGCCGGACTCCCCCGATCAATCCTCCAAAGCGGCGCGCATGGAACGGCTGCGCACGCGCGCGTCGGTGTGCATCAAGTGTCCGCACCTGGCGGCGACGCGGACCCAGGTGGTCTTCGGCGTCGGCAACATCGACACAGAACTGATGTTTGTGGGCGAAGCGCCGGGAGCCGACGAAGATCTGCAAGGCGAACCGTTCGTCGGCAAAGCGGGCCAGCTCCTGACGAAAATCATTGAATCGATGGGCTTTGAGCGCAGCGACGTTTACATCGGCAACGTCCTGAAGTGCCGCCCGGACATGCCGCAGGGGGAACCGGGCAACCGCAAGCCGCGCCCCGAAGAGATGGCCACCTGCCTGCCTTACCTGATCGAACAGATCGAGATCATTCAGCCCAAGTGCCTGGTTGCTCTGGGTGCCACCGCTATGGAAGGTCTGCTGGGCGCCACTGCGAGCATGGGCAGCCTGCGCGGTCGCTGGCATTCCTTCAAGGACATCCCGCTCATGGCCACCTATCATCCCGCTTATCTGGTTCGCAATCAAAGCATTGCCGAGAAGCGGAAAGTCTGGGAGGACATGCTGCAAGTGCTCGAACGACTCGGAAAACCGATCAGCCAGAAGCAGCGCAACTATTTTCTTTCAAGGAGTTAACTCATGCCTACACCAATTTCACCCGCCGATCGCCGCCGCCTTCGCGGCAGGGGCCAACTGCTCGAACCCGTCCTCAAAGTAGGCAAAAACGGGATCGGCGGCAACTTCCTGGCAAGCGTCGATGCCGAGCTGTCCCTGCACGAGCTCATTAAGATCAAGTTTGCCGATTTCAAGGAGCAAAAGCACGAACTGGCCGAACAGATCGCGGGGGGCACCGACAGTTCGCTGGTCCAAGTGGTCGGGCACGTCGCCCTGTTCTATCGAAAAAATCCCGCTCGCCAAATCGACGCCAGTCAATAGAAAGAAGGGCATGAACAAACGCAGACTCGGAAATTCTGATATGGAGATTACGCCCATCGGCTTCGGTGCGTGGGCGGTGGGCGGCGACTGGCTGTACGGATGGGGCGCCCAGGACGACGCGGATTCGATTGCGGCGATTCACCGCTCGCTGGAACTCGGGGTCAACTGGATCGACACCGCCGCCATCTATGGTCTGGGCCACTCCGAAGAGGTGGTCGCCCGCGCCCTTCAAAGCTGGTCCGGGCCGCGCCCTTACATTTTCACCAAGTGCGGCATGGTCTGGGACGAAAGCCGCAATATCGATTACTGCCTGCGCGCCGAATCGGTCCGCCGCGAATGTGAAGCGAGCCTGCGCCGGTTGCGCGTCGATCGGATCGATCTGTACCAAATCCATTGGTCGAGCGACGACCTCGACGAGACGCTGGAGGGCTGGGCAACGATGGCCGAGTTGCAAAAAGAGGGCAAACTGCGCTGGATCGGCGTTTCCAATTTCAGCCTTGATGAGCTGAAAGCCGCGCAGCCGATCGCGCCCATCACCTCGCTTCAGCCGCCTTACAACCTCATCAAGCGCGAGGTCGAAACAGAGATTCTCCCGTGGTGCCGCGAAAACGGCATTGGGTCGATCGCGTATTCGCCCATGGGCTCGGGGTTGCTGACCGGCGCGATGACTCGCGAGCGCGCCGTTGCGTTGCCCGCCACCGACTGGCGCAAACGCAACCCCGAATTCCAGGAACCGAAGTTTTCCAGAAATTTGGAACTGGTCGAGCGGCTCAAGGCCGTCGGCGCGCGCCACGGGCGTTCGCCGGGAGAGACCGCCATCGCGTGGGTGCTGCGCAACGACGCGGTCACGGGGGCGATCGTCGGCGCACGCAACGCCCGGCAGGTCGATGGGATTGTTGGGGCGGCGGACTTCCGCCTCACTCCCGCCGAAATCGCGGAAATTGAAAGGGATGCGCAATGAGCGACACTTTTGATATTCAGGAAGAATCCGTCAGTCCGGCGCAACGGTTCCTCAAAGCCACCCATGACCTGGTATTCCATCACGTCCACGGCGGGCAACTGATTTACAACGCCTGTTGGGAAGATCCGCGCATCGACCGGCAGTTGATGAAGCTCGACGGGGACAGCCGCGTGGTGATGATCACCAGCGCCGGGTGCAACGCCTTGGATTACCTGCTCGACGGCCCCGCTGAAATCCACACCATCGACGTCAACTTCCGCCAGAACGCCCTGCTCGAACTCAAGCTGGCGTTGATTCGCCGCGGCAGCTTCGCGGATTTCTTCGAGATGTTCGGCATCGGCTCCCACGTCAAACACCGCGCCCTGTACCGCGCCTTGCGCCGGGACCTGCCCGAGTTCGCCCGGAAGTTCTGGGACGACAAGATTTCCTATTTCGACCCCGGCAGCCTCAAAAAATCATTCTATTACCACGGCGCGGCGGGCGCGGCGGCGTGGCTGATGGGAGGCGCGCTTTTTCGGGCCAAGCGGAACATCAAGAATTTCGCGATGTGCCTGCTCGACGCGGAAACGCTGGAGGAACAGCGCGATGTTTACATGTTCCTCGAACCGAAAATCTGGGGAAAGGTGAGCGACT
>Ga0316225_1000860_pt1 | contig 33358 bp, 28 predicted proteins | sample TBH18015metaG_FD_206010 | JGI IMG/M metagenome (GOLD analysis project Ga0316225, IMG submission 206010) | Freshwater microbial communities from Trout Bog Lake, Wisconsin, USA - TBH18015 | ecosystem: Environmental > Aquatic > Freshwater > Lake > Hypolimnion/Profundal zone | place: USA: Wisconsin... | reverse complement strand
GAGAATATCATGGCTGAAAAAACGATTGAGCAGCGAGTAAAAGACATTATTGTGGAACAATTGGGCGTGAACGCTGACCAAGTCACACCCGAGGCGAAGTTCATTGAGGATCTGGGGGCTGATTCCTTGGATACGGTGGAACTGGTGATGGCTTTGGAAGAGGAGTTCGGGAATGAGATCCCCGACGAACAGGCCGAAAAGCTTCAGAGCGTGGGCGATGTGATCAAGTATATCGAAGACCTCCAGCAGAAGTAAGAGCCAGCGGCGGATGCAAGCATTTCGGGGCGGCTCGAACTGGTGTCAGCTTGGGCCGCCTCGTTTACTTTATGTCAAGTAATTGGACCGAGCGTCGGGTGGTCATCACCGGATTGGGCGTGGTTTCCCCTTTGGGCCACGACGTGGATACGTTCTGGAGTCAACTCATTGCCGGCCAGTGCGGCGTGGATAGGATCGCCTCCTTCGACGCTTCGCTATTCGACACCCAAATCGCGGGCGAGGTCAGGAATTTTGACCCACTCCCGGCCTTCCCGTCACCTAAAGACGTGCGCCGCACGGACCGCTTCGCCCAATTTGGCGTCCATGCGGCGTGGCAAGCGATCCGCGATTCCGGGTTGGACCTCACGCGCGCCAATTGCGACGAGATCGGGGTGTTCATCGGCTCCGGCATCGGTGGGTTGCAGACGGTCACCGATCAGCATGCCATTTTGCTCCAACGTGGCCCAGGACGGCTTTCGCCGTTCATGATCCCGATGCTGATCTCGAACATGGCCTCCGGCCTGGTTTCGATGTACCACAACCTGCGCGGACCAAATTTCGCCACCTGCTCGGCTTGCGCCACGGCCAACCACGCGCTCGGCGAAGCCTGGCGGACGATTAAGATGGGCGACGCCCAGGTCATGCTCGCCGGCGGGGCTGAGGCGACCATCGTCCCGATCGGCATTGGCGGTTTCTGCGCCATGCGGGCCATGAGCACCCGCAATGACGATCCCCAGCGCGCCTCGCGTCCGTTTGACAAAGAGCGGGATGGCTTCGTCATGGGCGAAGGCTCCGGAGTGCTGATGCTGGAAGAACTGGGCCATGCGTTGGCCCGTGGCGCCCGTATTTACGCCGAGTTTGTGGGCTACGGCAATACCGCCGACGCCCACCACTTGACGTCTCCTTCACCAGGCGGCGAAGGGGCGGCCCGGTGCATGCGCATGGCTTTGCGCGGTGGTGGGCTCAACCCGGAGGACGTTTCCTACATCAACGCCCACGGCACCTCGACGCCCCAGGGCGATATCGCCGAAACGGAGGCCATTAAGAGCGTCTTCGGTGAGCACGCCCGCAAATTGGCGGTCAGCTCCACTAAAGGCGCGACCGGCCACATGCTGGGCGCCGCCGGCGCCGTCGAGATGATCGCCTGTGCCAAGGCTATCTCCACGGGCATCGTGCCTCCGACCATCAATTACGAGGTTCCCGACCCGCTATGCGACCTGGACTATGTGCCCAAAACGGCGCGGGAAATGAAGGTCAACGCCGTGGTGAATAACTCGTTCGGCTTCGGCGGTCACAACTCGACCGTCGTCGCCAAGCGATTTGTCGGCTGAGGCTTCCGGTTGGGTGGAAGAAATTTACCGGCCGTCCCACCGGGGTGGTGCCTGCGATGCAATTCCTTCCTCTCATCGAAGCCAAGCGCGATGGCGGAACCCTCACGGCGTCCAGCCTCCGGGACATCGTGACCGCCTACACGGGAAAGGCCATTCCCGACTACCAAATGGCGGCCTTCCTCATGGCCGTGTTCTTTCGCGGCCTCGATCGGGCCGAGACTGCGGCCCTGACCCTAGCCATGCGCGATTCCGGAGATGTGCTCCGGTTTCCGCCGGACCCACGGCCATTGGTGGACAAGCATTCGACGGGCGGCGTCGGAGACAAGGTCTCGCTCCCGCTGGCGCCGCTCTTGGCCTGCCTGGGCTTCCGAGTCCCCATGATCTCGGGGCGTGGACTGGGTATTACCGGCGGCACGTTGGACAAACTGGAATCCATCCCCGGTTTCACTACCGCGCTGGGCAGCGATCGCCTCATCGAAATCGTACAAGAAGCCGGGTGTGTCATTTGCGGGCAGACCGAGCGCATGGTGCCGGCGGACAAGGGGCTCTACGCGTTGCGAGACGTAACGGGCACGGTGGCCTCCATCCCGCTCATCGTCGCCTCGATCCTGTCAAAGAAATTGGCGGAGGGCCTCGATGCCCTCGTGCTGGATGTGAAGTTCGGGGCAGCCGCCTTCATGCCCACCTTGGAAAAGGCGCGCGAACTGGCCCAAGCCATGGTCACGCTCGGCCACCAGTGCGGTCTCCGCACTCGAGCGCTCTTAACACCGATGGACGCCCCGCTCGGGCGGGCCGCAGGGAATTGGCTGGAGGTCAAGGAAGCGGTGGCTTGCCTGGAGGCGAGCTCGGCGGCGAAGGACCTCACCGAGCTGGTCCTCGCGTGCGCGGCGCAATTGCTCGTACAGTCGGGTCGCAGTGCGTCCCTCGAAACTGCCCACGAAACCGCCACGGCCTGTCTGGCGTCGGGCGCGCCGCGGCGTAAATGGGACCAGATGCTGGCCGCGCAAGGGGCCGACTTGCCGTCGGTTTATGAGCGACTGGCACTCGACCACACGGCTCCGTCGGTCGCCGAAATCCGAGCGGCAACGGGCGGGTTCGTGGCCGCTTGTGACGCCCGGATTATCGGTGAAGTCGTGCGAGCGCTCGGCGGCGGCAGGTTGACGAAGGATGACGTAGTCAATTACGAGGTGGGAGTTGACCGCCTGGCCAAGCCCGGCGAGCCCGTGACACCCGGCACCGTGCTGGCGAGGGTACACGGACTGGATGCCAGCCAGGTCCAGGCCGCCTGCGCCAGGATAGCAGCGGCCTTCCTCATCTCGGATGAGCCACCGACGCTCGGGTCGCTGATTCGGGAAGTCGTATGCCCTTGAACCCGCAACGGTGGAAAGGCAGCCGACAACCTCCCGCAGGACGGTAACCGATCGCCGCACCCCTTTGAGCCTCGCAAACTCCAGGCAGGAGCGGAACCGGCGGATTGTCATCCCCAGCTTCATCTCCTAGGATGGACAAAAGATGAAGGCCAGCGAACAGCCCTGCTCCCAGCCCGGCGCCGCCCCGGAACCGACCGCGCGCCCGGAGAGCGCACCCCGTTCGGGCTGGTGGCGAAGCGAGTGGGCCAGCAACCTGATCCTGGTTGCGGCTTTTCTTCCGATCACCCTCCCCAATCTGTGGGCCGGCAAGTGGCGTCACTCGCTGTTTCAACTCCTGCTCTGGCTGGCCGTGTTTGGCTGCCGCCGATGGGCGGCTTTGTCGTTGCTCCCGTTCTATCTGGCAACGCCGATCTTAACCTTCGTTAGTCAGCACTATGGGCCGGCCGACCTCGACTTGCTGTCCTCCATCCGCGGCAGTAGTTCGTTTTCTGAAAAACTCGCCTTTTTTCAGATCATTCCCGCGAGCTACTATGCCCTGTATTGCTTGATCCTGGTTCCGGTCCTGGCCTATCTGGCCCTGCGGGGCTCGCCACGGCCCCAGACGCCCGCACCCATCCGCTGGGTCTGCTTATTAGCTGCTGGCGGCATTTTCTTGGGGTGGTGGGTAAGTTCGTATCGTTTGAAGTGGCAGGGTGATACCTGGTTCGCCAGCGTGCTGGTCGAACATTTGGGTCGCTATCAGCCCCTCGGGCTCCCGGTCTCGCTGACGCTGACGGCGCTGGATGCCGACGGCCAGCAAGAAGCCACGCTGCAACGCGGCGATTTCCGCTATAATGCCACCAGCCCGGAAAAGCTGGACACGGTGGTTTTCGTGGTGGGTGAATCGTCGCGCGCGGATCACTGGCATCTCAATGGCTACGCTCGCCCCACCACTCCAAAACTGGAATCGATTCCCCACCTCATCAGCTTCTCCCATCTGCTGTCTTTGGCCCCGAACACCGTGCTCTCCTGGCCGTTCCTTTTCACCCCAAAAGTGGCCGGCAATTCCGCACACTGGCCGACCCAGAAATCGTTTATTTCGGCCTTCAAGGAAGCCGGGTATAGCACGGCGTTTGTCTCTTTCTGCATGGACCAAACCTCCACCCGTAGAGATCCGTTGGCCATCATCGCCTTCGAGGCGGACAGGGTCGTCAACGGCTGCGCCAGTTCCGGCCCCCGCTCAACCGACATGGCCATGCTGCCAGACATTCGGCAGATCCTCGCCGCCCAAGGTCCCAAGCTGGTGGTGATCAGCACTCAAGGATCTCATATCGGCTTTGAGCGCAAGTCGCTGTCCGGATATGACGTTTTTCAACCCAGCGTGCTCACCGGAACCAAGACGCGCGAGGGTTGGCTAAACGGGTATGATAACACCATCCGCTTGACCGACGATTTTCTCGCCTCGATCGTGGCCCAACTTCAAGCCCTGGGCGGCCGCACGGTTTTGTTTTATGTGTCCGATCATGGGCTGGCTTGTTGCGACCCAGGAGAGCGGTTCCTGGGCCAGGCCTTCACCAAGCCCGAATATCGCCCCGCCTGCATCGCCTGGGCGTCGAAGGCTTTTCTGGACAACCCGTCGGCACAAACCCGCTTCCAGTTCGGCGCGCAACACGCCGCCTCCCCGGTGACCACCGAGTACATCTTGCACTCGTTCCTGGATTTGTGCGGCCTGCAGACCAGCCGCTTGGATTCATCCAAGAGTCTGTTCAGCTCCGACCTGGTCATGCCCCAGAACAGGCGGGTCGAAGATTTTCAAGGCCACTGGCTCGAGTTTGACCAGGTCCCAGACACCGCCAACTAGTCCCCCCGGTCAAATGAGGCCACTGGTAACCCATCCCAGCAGGAAAATCCCCGGGCTGAAGTCCAGCCAGGACGCCTTCACCGGCGGTCAGATGCCTGGTTGAACGCTGCCGCCGAGCTCCTGGTTCACCACAATTTTCAGCGAATCAGCAGTCGGCGCGGCGGCCAAAGCAACGGCCGCGGCGGTCTGTTCGAGGGGGAATTGATGCGTGACCAAGCGCCGGGTGTCGAGCCGGCGCGAAAAGACCAGTCGCGCCACCTCTTTCTGGAGCAGCAGGTCCGAGGAATAGCTCCCCAGGAGGTCCTTTTCATCGACGCAGATGGTGGCCAGATCAATCGGAGTCTGAGCGCCACGTCGGGTATGGGCAAAGACCAAGACCTTGCCGGCCCCGCGAACCAGGGTCTGGGCCTCCCGCACCAGGGCGTCCAGCGGAACCGCCACCACCGCCGCATCCACACCACGGCCACCGGTGAGTTGCGCCACCACTTCGGCGAGTTCGCCGGCGCGTGGAGAGGCGCCGGGAAGGCCGGTTGAACCAGGCGCTGGGGAGCCTACCTGAACGGTGCGGATGGCCCCGAACTCCCGCGCCAGGGCTAACCGCGTCTCGAGGAGATCCGAGGCCAGCACGTTGATCTTCCGCAAGGCCAGCAGGCGGGTGAACGTCAGCCCGATCGGCCCCTGCCCCGCCACCAGCACGGTATCTCCGGGCAGCAGAGCCAACCGCCGAATCGCCTTGAGCACGGTGTTGACCGGTTCGACCATCGCGCCTTCCACAAACGAATTGCGCCGGGGGATCTTGACGACCCCGGGCAAAACAAACGACATCACTCGAACGTACTCGGCGTAACCACCCCCGGCCGGCTCGAAACCGGCGGTAATACCGGTTCGCAGGTACTGCGGGCAGTGAGCGAAGGCGCCATGCCGGCAGGCATGGCACTGAAGGCAGGGGACGTGATGGTGCAGGGCGACCCGATCGCCCACCTGAAACTCCCGCACTCGCGCGCCGGTCCGGACAATGACCCCGGCGGTTTCGTGGCCGAAGATACGGGGTGGCGTGACGGTGCCGTAATGGATCTTCTTAATGTCCGTTGGGCAAACCCCGCAGGCGGAGACCCGCACCAGCAATTCGTCCGCCGTTATCCGCGGCACCGGCACAGTTTCGACCCGCAGATCCTTGGCGCCGCGATAGACGACAGCGCGCATCACTTTCGGAATGGAGGCAGAGGCTTGACGGGTCACGATTTTCGCTTCAGAACGGTATCTCGCTGCGCCCAGTCGGGATTGGGGCCGGGGTAGTCGAGGTTGTAGTTGAGGCCGCGACTCTCGGGCCGCTGCAAGGCGCTGAGCACAATGAGCTCGGCAACGGTCGCGATGTTACGCAATTCGAGCAAGTCAGCCGTTACGAGGAAATCCCAGTAGTACTCGTGGATTTCTTCCTGGAGATGGACGATCCGTTTGTGGGCGCGCTGGAGGCGTTTGTTGGTGCGAACGATACCCACATAATCCCACATGGTGCGCCGGATCTCATCCCAATTATGCGACACCACCACTAACTCGTCGGGATTGTGGGCATTGCCCGAATGCCAGGGGACCAGGCTGACCTCGGCGGGGCCGGGCTGCCACTCCTGGGCGCGCCGGGCCGCCCGATGGGCGCAGACCAACGCCTCGAGCAGTGAGTTGCTCGCCAGGCGATTAGCCCCATGCAACCCAGTGCACGCGACCTCACCGATCGCGTAAAGCCCCCCGATGTCGGTCTCACCGTCCACGTTCGTCAGCACCCCACCGCACTGGTAATGCGCGGCCGGTACCACGGGGATCGGTTCCTTCGTAATATCGATGCCAAACTCCAGACAAGTGCGGTAAATATTCGGAAACCGGTCAATGAGGAAGCGCGCGGGCTTGTGCGTGATGTCGAGCAGCACATAGTCGGCCCCGCTCTTCTTCATCTCGCTGTCAATGGCGCGGGCCACGATGTCGCGCGGGGCGAGTGATTTGAGGGGGTGTTGGCCGTCCATGAACTCGACCCCGGCCAGCGACTTAAGGATGCCACCCTCGCCGCGCACGGCCTCGCTGATAAGGAAGGACTTGGCGCGGGGGTGATACAGGCAAGTGGGATGGAACTGGACGAACTCCATGTTCGCCACCCGGGCGCCCGCACGGTAGGCCATCGCCACGCCGTCCCCGGTGGCGATATCGGGATTGGTGGTGTAGAGATACACCTTGCCGCAGCCACCCGTGGCCAGGGCTGTGACCCGCGCGGCAAAGGTCTCGACCACACCGGTGACCTTGTTGAGCGCATAGACGCCCAGGCAACGATTGACGCCCGCTCCGCCCAGCTTCCGGTTGGTGAGCAGATCGATAGCCAGGTGATTCTCGAACACCTCGATGTTGGGCTGTTCCTCGACGGCCGCCAAGAGGGCGCGCTCGACTTCCCGCCCGGTGATGTCTTTCGCGTGCAGGATACGGCGCTTGGAATGGCCCCCCTCCTTGCCCAGATCCAACTCGCGCACCCCGTCCGAACGGGGGATCTCTCGTTCGGTAAATTTCATCCCCAGATCGATCAGCTCGGCGATCCGCGCCGGGCCTTCCTCGATGATGCTCCGCACCACCGCCTCCCGGCAAAGCCCCGCGCCCGCCTCCAGCGTGTCCTTGACGTGCAACTCGAACGAGTCCTCCTTGCTCGTCACCGCGGCAATCCCGCCCTGGGCGTAGTTCGTGTTCGACTCCGCCCGATCTTTCTTGGTGATCACCGCCACTCGGCCCTGGGCGGCCGCCTTGAGCGCGAAGGAAAGGCCGGCGATTCCGCTGCCCAACACCAGGTAATCAAACTGTCTCATGGCTTCCGATCCTCGCGTTATCGATGAGCCGGGTCTGGCCCACAAACACCGCCAACACAAGCTGAACCCCGCTCGTGACCTCGGTAACGGGCGCCAGTGTCTCCGGGTGAATGAACTCGATATAATCCAGCCGCGCCGAGGGCTGCCGGTCGATAAAAGCCTTGAGTCGAGCCTTAAGCCGGGACGCCGGGATGGGCTTGGTGGAGGCGGCCACGGCCGCCTGGGCTTGCTGGATCGCTTGCGACAAAACCAGCGCCCGGCCGCGCAAATCACCTACGAGGTATTGGTTCCGGGAACTCATCGCCAGGCCATCCGACTCACGATGAATCGGAGCCACCACGATTTGCACCGGGAAATTCAGGTCCCGGACCATGCGTTGGATGATCGCGGCCTGCTGATAGTCCTTGGCCCCGAACACGGCCACGTCCGGCTGCACCAGATTGAACAACTTGGCAACGACGGTAGTGACGCCTCGAAAATGAGTGGGGCGGGAAGCGCCTTCCAGGCCGTGCGAAAGGGCCTCCTCGACGACGTAGGTGCTGTAGGATGAGCCTTCTTCGCGGGGATACATCTCAGCGTCCGCAGGCGCGAAGATCACGTCCACCCCCGCGGCCCGGCAGCATCGGACATCGCGATCCAGGTCGCGCGGGTAACGGGAGAAATCCTCGCGCGGACCAAATTGCGTCGGATTGACGTAAATGCTGACGACGACTTTACCGTTAGGGCCGACCCGTTGTCGCGCCCGCTGGACCAGGCTAAGATGGCCGGCATGCAGGCAACCCATGGTCGGCACCAGGCCGACCTTGACACTGCCTCGCCGCCAATTCCCGGCCAGCCGTTGCATGGCCGGGAGCGATTTCACGATTCGCATAGCCCACAAAGTGCGCCAACCACCGGGCGGGGGCAAGGACGTATCTGCTGGCACTAGACCGCCCAACCGCCCCGTTTGGGGCGGTCGAGCCATTGGTTGGCCTCGGCGTCGCCAATGAATTGCTCTTTGGCCGGGTCCCACTTGAGGTGGCGGTGGTTCCAATACGCCAGGTTGCCGAGGTGGCAGACGGTGACGGAGCGGCAGCCAATCTCGACATCGCAGATCGGTTTCTTGCGCGTCCGCATGCAACTGATGAAATCGGAAAGGTGATTGGTGCTCTTATAAAGGCGGATAGCGTTGTCGGGAAGCGGTGCCTCACCGAGCGCGTGCGGGGTAGCCTCGAATTTCCCACGGTTGACGAGGATTTTGCCTTCGCTGCCGATGAACAGCACTCCACCGCTGTCGCCATGCAGCATCTCCACCCCGTTGGCATAGAGATAGCGGAGACCGCGTCCGGCTTTGGGGTCCTCCGGGGGGATGATCTCCACCGGGCCGCTGTGGTCCATGCCGAGCCCCCATTGGGCGATGTCGAAATGATGCGCGCCCCAATCGGTCATCATGCCGCCGGAAAACTCGCGGTAATTACGCCAATCCGGAAAGTGGGTGTGAACGCCCCGAGGGCTCAATACCGAGTTGTAAGGCCGCGATGGGGCGGGCCCGAGCCACAGATCCCAATTAAGCCCCGGTTCCATCGCTTCCTCCGGCAGGTCACAGGGCCGCGACGGGCCGCCGACGTCGACGATGACCTTTTCGATCTTGCCGATACGGCCGTTGCGCACCAGTTCGCAGGCCTTGAGAAACTCGGACGAAGACCGCTGCATCGAGCCGGTCTGGAAGACGCGGTCGTTCTTGCGCGCGGCATTCACCATGGCCCGGGCTTCATGGATGGTTAAGGAGAGTGGTTTCTCGCAATAAACGTCCTTCCCGGCATTGCAGGCGGCAATAGCGACGTAGGCATGCCAATGATCCGGCACCGCGATAACCACCGCGTCAATGTCCTTCCGGGCAAGCAGTTCCTTGAACTCCTTGTATTCCGCGCAGTCGTTCGAAGCGGTGCCGGTCCGTGCAGTATAAAATTCGTTGACGGTCTTTTTGCTATGCTCGCGCCGGGTGGTGTCCACATCGCACACCGCCACTACGCGCGTGTTGGGTTGGTTCAAGAACCCGCCCAGCAGTCCCCGTCCCTGGGTGCCCACCCCGATGAAACCGAGAATAATACGGTCGTTCGGTCCCTTTTGGCCAAAGGCGCTGCCCGCGGTTGAAAAGAGGAGCGGGGCGCCGACGCCGGCGAGGGAGGTGGTTTTCAGGAAGTGTCGGCGATTAAGTCGTGTGTTCATGGGCTGAGATTATATTTGTTGTGGGTTGGACGAACAGATCCCAAATTTGTTCATGATGAACACTCGGTGTGGCTGACTTGTTCTTAACCGGCCTCGCCCTCCGAGGTCGGCAGGGCGGACGGGACCACCTGGGGGGCGGTTTCGCGGAGTTTGACCAGCGCGGGCCGAAGTAACCGGCCCTGGAAGGTGTAACCAGTGGCCAGAGTTAATCCGACAACGGCGTCCGGGGGTGGTGCCGCGTTTTCCTCGGCAAGTTGATGGCGCTGGGAATCGAATTTTTCGTCCACGGCGGCGACGAACGGCGCCAAGCCGAGTCGCCGGACCGCGTCGCAGCAGGCGTTTTGGAAATGGGTTAGTTGCTCGATGAGCGGAGCCTGGCCCGAACGCACCCCGGCTTGATGAAGAGCAAAGACATGGTCCAGGATCCGGACGAGCACATGCAGCGATTCTCCCTCGGCACGCCGGAGTTTCTCCACCTCCAACCGGAGGGTGGCCTTCTCGCTGTCGTTGGCGCGCTGCATGAACTCCCCAAAAGCCCGCGCCTCCTCAGCCATTTTGTCTCCCACCTCTTTGGCCGCCGCCGCCGTCTTGGCTGCCTCTCCGTTCACGCCTTGCCACAGTGCCGTGGCCCCGCTGATTCGCTCGGCCACGTCCTCGATCTTGGAAAGTTGCGACATGGCGGTGGCCAGATCTCCCGCTTCAGTCAGCCTCACCAGGGATCTGTATTCGAGGAGTAAGGGAGTAATGCTCAGCCAGGCTCCCAAAGCCACCGCTAGCACCACCAGGGCCAACTCCCCCAGGTCCATCGGAGTTGCCGCGCGGTAGACCACCAGCACCGCCGCCCCCAGCAAGAGGATATCCCCCGCAAAAAACGGCCATTTTGTCAGCTTCGGCTGAATCGCATTGCTCATCGTCCGTTGGTTGTAAAGGAACCCGCCGCCAAGTTCAAGTTCTGTTGGTCGGGGCCCCTATTGCCACCGGAAGGTCAAGACATCGATCTGCCGCTCGCTGGTGCGCCCCAGGACAGCGATGAACGTGCGTTTATAGGTGCCGACCTGGGCGTCAATCTTCACCTCGAAGGCCTTGCTGCGAACGGTCATGAATTGCCCCCAACGCTGCGCCGCCCCGCGCGGCACGTCGGGCGAACGCTCCAGGTCCTGTACCCCCCGATAGGGCCCGGTTTGCATCGTGCTGTCGTACTCTCCGGCTCGTCCGCTGACGATCGCCTCGGCGATCACCGGGGTGACGCCGGGAATAAGTTGGAGAACATCGGCAGAGGCAGTGTTGATATTGATTTGTGGGCCACCCGAGAGGGGGGTGAAAACGTCCACGAGCCCCGAGGTAAACTCCGGCACCAGGGGTTGCTGCCCGAAGGCGCCCGACCGCTTTTGAAAGGCCGCCGGAAAGTGGTTGGTGGACGCTCCGCCCCAATAAATCTCCGGGCTCACCCCCTTAATCAGCAGCAACTCCGACATGTCATCGATCGGTCCGCTCTTACAAAAATAGGGGGGTTCCAGCGATTGGTAATAGTCACTTTTCGCACCCTGCATGCGCGGACTCGGGTTGTTATCCATCCAATCTCGAATGGAATTGACGATCGGGGTCATTTGGCCGGCGTCCACCCCCATCAAGATCAAGGCCTGCTGAAGGACCGCCTCGGGCGCCGTATTGATGTTGAACTTGCGCTCCATGTCAGTGATCGTCCACGTGAAGCTCCCGTTGCCCAAACGAACCTCCTTCTGCACGTCCATCAGCGCGCTGTTGGTAGTCGCGATGCCGCCCGGACCGCCCGCCCAGATCTGGTCCAGCCCATCATAAGGTTCTCCGCGAATCCGAAGTTGCTCCGCCAGTATCCACTTCGCATATTCCACGCCGGAACGGCCCAGCCATTCCAGTTCCGCCTCGCTGTTGTAGTTGCGCGCCAGCTTGGTTTCCACCTGCATAGAGAAAGCGAACCCGGCCGCCAGGATCGCCAGAACCGTGATCGAGATCATGACGATTATTAAGGCGATACCGGATTCACCCCGTCTCGAGGCTAACCTCCACTCTCCATTCCTCCGTGGCAACGCCGACTGCTCAGTCTGCCATAGGACCGGTTTTCCAACCTGCGGGACTTGATGTCCTTCAACTGGGATCCCGGCGTTGAAACGCCGCTCTATTTTCATGCCTCCCTCCGGGATGAAGCCGCGCCAATCCTGGTGACATCCGGCTGGCAAGGCTGCGCGAACGCCCGGCCGCCAGGAGTCGGCAATGCTCCGAACTAGGCCGAGGAGTCTCATCGCGTGATAAATCCTGGAGGGAGTCCCGAATTTCCGGGCGGCACGGTCCCGGGCGCTCCCGGCAAACCTCCCGGCCCCCCGGGAATGCCGGGCGCGCCAGGCATGCCGGGCTGCCCCGGCATCCCTCGCTGCCAAGCCGGGGCGACGCTCTTGGCTGGGAGATGAATAATCCGCACAACCTCCTCCTGCGCCGATTGGGCCCGCCCGGTATCCGCCAATTTCAAAGTCACCATGATGCCTTCGGGCATGGAGTTGGTTTGCGTGTCCTTCCAGTCATCAACCCACTCCTGCTGCCGGGAGTTCCAGAACTGCAACTTAAACTCCTTCACGTTCTTGGCCAACACCAGCGGAGAAGCCATTTCGTCATCGTCCAGGTCCACCAGCAGCGGGCACTGGCGCAACACCAGTCGGGGGCTCGAATCGGGCCCCGGCTCGACCCTGAAGATCAGGCGCCGCACATCAAAATCGCCGAACTTGCCGCTCCGCGGAAACGACTTCGAGAGCCGCGCCACGAAACTCAGGGTGGCGTCGTTCCCACCTTCCGCCAAAAAGCCATAATACTTGTTGTTTTGGGCAAAACACATGGCCGAGCCAAGCGAGTCTTCGAGTATCCGCACCACGATTCGGGAGCGCTGGACCGTCGCCGCCGCCTGCAGGCCGGACTTCGAGGACCGCAGGATGGCGGTCCAACTCGAGTAGATCGCGGTGAGCACCAGGGAGAAGATGCTGATGGCGATGAGCATCTCGAGCATGGTGAAAGCGCCGTGCCTGCCACTGCCGGTTTGTCTAGCGGCGACTCTCATGGGCCCATGGGTCTGATGATCGGCTTGCCAAACCCGTTGGCCGAGTCGGGTGAGTAACGCAGGATGCTCATCTGGTCAACCGGCTGGTGTACCCCCCGGCGGAAGACCGAGATATCGAACTGCATCAAGCCGTTGGTTTCCACTTGCGTACACTCGTATTCCCAACGGTAATCGGGATACACGTCGCCAAAATCGCCCGACTGAGATCCCTCGGAGAACCTATTGGTCTTGATCAGGAGTTGGGCCGCCACCATGCCCGCGTCCACCTGCAAACGGCGCAGCCGGCGGACATTTCTCAAAGACCCGGAGGTCAGTGAGAGGATGGCGAAAATGGCCATGAAGAAAATGCCCACCGCCACCATCACCTCGGCCAGGGAAAACCCCGAAGAACGGCGGCGCCCGTGAACCCCTCCCATGCGGGTTGAGGATGGCTCGTCGGACGAGGTTAGGACTTGAAAGGCCGGGCGGGGGCTCGGTCCCGGAGGGACATTGGGCAATAAACGCGGCATGCTCATTGATCCACCCGGCCCACCGTGGCCAGGCCGGTAGTTACCTCGAGGGTTATCTTATACCGCTCGTTCTTCTCGGAAAGCAACACGACGGTCAGTTCATCGCAGGTACCGTTCGGCCAGAAATGGACGTGCGCGACCTCCTGGTCCGCGAAGTCGGGCTGGTGGTTCACATCCAGCATCTCGAACCGGATCGACTCATCCAACTGCGCACTCATGCCGGAGTGGAGTGCGGCGGCGGGCGGCGGCTCGATGGCCCCCAGATCGTCGGTCTCAGCCCGGCGCACGCGCGGAGCGACGGCAGCGGCCCCACTGACCTCGAAGCTCCGCGATTGCGGATGAAAGATCACCTCGACCATATGTCCCTGCAAAATCGCGCGTGCGCGGGCATTCTGCAACACCTCTTGCGTGTCCCGCACCGCTTTGATCATGGGCGCCTTGTGCCATAGCTTGTACATCACCGGCACCCCCATGGTCATGATGATCGCCATGATGGCCACCACGATCATCATCTCGAGCAGGGTGAACCCTCTGCCGAGCGCCCTTTCGACTGCCGCCGAGCGTCTGTGCCTCCGGGTTTTCATCGGGCGATGTTCGAGGTGATGGCAAACATGGCGGAGAGCACGCTCAAGAGCAGGAATCCCACACCGGCGGCCATAACGATGATCATCACTGGCTCGATCATGTTGGTCATCACGCGCAGCGCGATACTCAATTCGTTTTCGTAAGTATCGGCCACGTTGCTCAACGCTCCCGGCACATCGCCGGTATCCTCGCCAATCTTCACCAGGTCCACCATCAACTGCGGGAAGACCTTGCTCCGAGCCAGGGGCTGGGCGATGGTCTTGCCGTCCGTCACCTCTTCCCGGGTCTTGGCGATGGCCTCCTTGAGGATCACGTTGGGAATGATCTCCTCGGTGATCTTGAGCGCGGTGAGGACCGGCACCCCGTTTTCCAGCAAGGTCGAAAGCGTGCGCGCGAACTGCCCAAACAGGTTCAACCTCACGACCTTGCCGAACACCGGCGCGTTGGTCTTCCACTGGTCGAGCTTGCGCCGGCCTTCCTCGCTGGCCTGGAACCGCTTGAAGAGCACCACTGCGGCGATCCCGGTCAGGAGCATCAGCCACCAGTACGTGGCGAACACATGGCTAATCCCCATCAGAATCTGGGTCATCACCGGCATGGGGACATCCATGCCCTGAAACATGCTCATGAACTTGGGGAGCATGTAGGTCATGAAGAAGAACATGATGCAGACCCCGACCACCCCGACGAACGCCGGGTAGATCAAGGCGGAGGTGAACTTCTGCTGCACGGCCGAAAACCGCTCGAAATGGTCGGCCATGCGCCGCAACACCTCGACGAGGGCGCCGCTGGATTCCCCCGCGCGCACCATATTCACATACAGGTCGGAAAACACGCGCGGTTGTTTGGCCATCGAGTCGGAAAGGCTCCGCCCTTCCATCACGTCCTGCCGCAACGCCTTGCTGACGTCGGCGGAAATGCCCCGCGACTCCAGATGCGTCATGCTGTTGAGCGCCACCGTCAGAGGCATGCCGGACTTCAGCAGGTTGGCCAACTGCTGCGTAAAGGTCGCCAACTCCTGCAGCTTCGGCTTGCGCTTCTGGGACATCGACTCCCGCAAGGACGGTGGCAGCAGGGCTTTCCAGTCCAGCTTGACGCCCGCCGCCCCCGGGCGCCCCGCCGCCGCCAGCGCCCCACCCTTGGCCCCCTCGACCGCCACCGGGAACAGGCCCAGCCGCTCGATTTGGATCAAGGCAGCCGAACGGTCGGTGCCCTCCAGGACACCTTCAACCACTTCGCCGTTGCGTCGACGCGCTTTATATGAAAACTGTGGCATAAAGGAAAACTGCCTGTTCTATTGAACATAAGATCTAACGGAAAGTTGCGGTATTCCAAGCCGCAATTTGAGGAGCGCTCTCCTTGGGGCGGCTGGGGGCGCCCCTACCCTCGCCCCCCTTTGGGCCGCCCGCGCAAATCCCGAAGCGCCGTTTCCGCCGCATGAAAGCCGCACATCCCATGCACACCCCCACCCGGCGGGGTCGAGGCCGAGCCCAGGTAAAGCCCGGGAACCGGGATACGATAGGGCGACGGGCTCAGGATCGGCCGCGCCACCAACTGGCGCCAGTCCATCGCCCCGCCGCTGATGTCTCCACCCACGAGATTGGGGTTCTCACTCTCCATTTGCGCGCAATTGAGGGTGTGACGAGCCAAAATGCGATCGCGAAAGCCGGGCGCGAACCGCTCGATCTGCCGCTCGATGCGCTCCGTCATGTCGCCGGTGGATCCGTTGGGCACATGGCAATAGGCCCACGCCGTCGAACAACCCTCCGGTGCACGGGTGGCATCGAACAACCCCGGCTGGGCCAGGATGACAAACGGCCGTTCTGGCGCGTGCCCCGCGCTCACTTCCGCCTCCGCTGCCGCTATCTCGGCCATCGAACCACCCAAGTGGACCGTCCCCGCGCGAGCGCACGCCGCGTTTTTCCAGGGAATCGGCCAGTCCAGGGCATAATCCACCTTAAAGACGCCCGGGCCGTAGCGGAATCGGGCCAACCGCGCTCGGTAGGAGTCCGGCAACTCGGGGCCGGCCACCTTCAACAATTGCCGGGGAGTCAAATCGAGGACCACCGCCCGCCCAATCGGCAGTTCGTCCATCGCCGCCACCTGAAAGCCAGTTGCAATCTCTCCCCCCAAGGCGCGCAAATGCGCCGCCAGCGCCTGGGCAATCTGCTGCGACCCGCCACGCGCGAACGGCCAGCCCACCGCGTGTCCCAGCACGGCCAGCACCAGCCCGAAAGCCGCCGATGGACTCTGCTTTAGGGGCAGAAACGAATGCGCGGCCAACCCCGCAAACAGCGCGCGCGCCGGTTCCTCCCTAAACCACTTCCTGGCGAGGCTCTCGGCCGAGCGCATCCCCAGCAGGCCGAACTGGGCCAACGTGGCGGGGTGTCTGGGGAAACGGACGACGGGCCGAAGCAGATCGTCGACGAGATTCTCCCAATGAGCCACCAGCGGCGACATCAGCCGCGGGTAGGCCTCCTGATCCCCCCCCAAACCGGCTGCCGTCTGTGCCACTGACCGCGCCAACACCACGGCCCTGCCGTCATCCAGCGGATGCGCCAACGGCCATTCGGGTTCGACCCATGCCAGCCCATAATGCGCCAAAGGCAGCCGGCGGAAAAAGGGCGATGCCACCGCGAACGGGTGGACCGCCGAGCAGACATCATGCACAAACCCTGGCAGCGTTAATTCGGTCGAGCGGGTCCCTCCGCCAACGGTCTCCCGCCCCTCGGCCACCAACACTGACAGCCCCTCCGCCGCCAGCCGAATCGCCGCCGCCAGCCCGTTCGGCCCGGCACCCACCACCACGCCATCATAGGCAAAACGATTTGGCATAAATTACGGTTGCGCGACCCCGCCGCCCTATTAAGCGGCTCTTCAGCCGAAGGAGGCAGCATTACTTTCGGCGGCCCCAAACCACCGGCGACCTTGGTCTTGGCCCGCCCGCAGCCGGAGATGCGTTCTCCCTTGGAAACACCACGGTTGATTCCAGCGGCCCAGGTCGCCACATCGCGCCATCACGTTCGCGGTCATCGTAGGCCCGGAAAGCCACTCCCGGCAACGGCAAAGTCGCTGGGACAGCCGGCTCCGATTCCATCTGTCCCGATCAACCGCAGGCTCGATGTTCGTCCGGCGGCAGGCGGACACGCGGACCACGGAGCGACTTCACGAGCGGCACCACCCGTCATGCCCGTGAACGCCCGTCATGGAGCCTAAATCGCACCGTTCTTGCAGACTTGTCGGAGAACCACAACTAGACCTTTGCCGCTCTTTCACGTGGCAGCATGGAGTGCTGGTTCTGCTGGGGGCGCGGGTCACCTTGTGCTTTCATCACTGGCGTGGCTCGGTCACGGTGGGAGTTCGGCGATCTGATCATGCTCATGGATGAGCGGCGCCAACTGGTCCACCTCGGCGTCTACGTAGCCGACGACGTGGTGCTCACCAAGAACGGCGTCGAGGACCTGCAACCCTGGGTCTTGATGAAGTTCCCGGAAATGCGGGCGCTCTACACGCAAGAGCGCGCGCTGGACCTGCTGGGCTACCGGCGGAAAACGGGTTGAGGCATTGTCCACGCCCACCCAAAAGACGGTGGTTCGCTACTCCCCCTCACCGGATCTCGCGGTTCAGCCTGGCGCGCACCAACTCCGGTAAATACTTGACCGGCACCGGCCCATTGGCCAGCACGGCTTCGTGGTAGCGGCCGAGTTCGAACTTATCACCCGACTCACGCTCGAGCGCTTGCCGGAGCCGGTACATTGCCATCCGGCCCACGAAATAGGTCGAAAGCTGAACGGAACTTTGTTTGGCACGAATGACCTTCAGGCGAGCCTCCCCCTCCGATTGGTAGGCCTGCTGGGTTAACAGCTCCATGGCCTGCTCGTCAGTCATGCCGTCGCAATGCATCCGGTGATCGAGGATGGTGTTCCCCACGGCGCGCAGGTAGAACTTGAGTTGCGAGAGTCGCAACGGCAGGTCGCCCGCGCCATATCCTTGATCGAGCATCATCTGTTCCGTGTAGACCGCCCAACCCTCGACATACACGCCCGATTGGAGCACCCGGCGGATGGGAGAAGGAACGCGGTTGGCGTACTCCAGTTGCACGTAATGGCCGGGGTAGGCCTCGTGGATCGTCAGGATCTGCAGGAGGTTTCGGTTGTACTCCTCCAGGTAGCTCTGGACCCGGCGCGCATCCCAATCCTTGGGCGGCGGGCTGACCGCATAGTAGCCCTTGGCCTGGGGATCGAGCGGCGGCGGCGAGTTCATGTAGGCGGTGGAGTTGCCGCGCTTGAACTCGGGCATCTCCACCACTTGGCAAATGTCCGGATCGGGCAACCGCAGAATATCCCGCTCGCGGATGAAAGCCTTGATGTGGTCCACCGTGAGACGCACGTCGCCCACCAACCGCTCAGGCTTGCCGTGATCCTTACCGATCTGGTCCAATACCTGCCGGACCGTGGCGCGACGTCCCGCCGGGTCATCGGGCGGAAGTGGCCGTTTGGGAAAATACCGACTCCAAAGCTGGCGGGCGATGACGTACATATCGCGCTGCACACGTTCAAATTCCACCTCGGCGTCCGCCAGCACCTGGTCGGCCGTCAACCCGGCGTCCAATTCCAATTCCAACTTCCGGTAGAACTTCTCTTTCCCCAGGCGCCAGTCGCCCTTGGCTTCCGGCAGGAGGTCCTTCTCCAGGAACTTCTGGTACTCCCTGAGGCACACGGCCGTCTTGGCGGCAGCCACCGCCAAGGCTTTCTGCTGCGCGGTCTTGCCGGCCTCGTCGAAAATCCCCCGCTCATAGAAGTCAATCGTCCCCCGGTTTTGCGCAATCGCCGTCTCCAGCAATTCCCGTGGCGGATTGCGAAGATTCTCCTTGGCGGCCTCGACGATGCGCGGAAGTTGCGCCATTCGCGCCAGACAGTTGGCGATATTCGTCGCCTTGGGCAGCGAGGACTGGGTCAGCAGGACATAGACGCTGTCGCTCAAATACCCGCTGTAGACGCGTGGGTCCTGTTCGAAGGGGCGAGTGTTCTCGGCGTGCCACAGCGAACTGACCAGGTTTTGCTTGAAGATTTCGAAATCGACCTGCCCCGCGCGCGTCAGGCGTGCGTAATCCACCTGTTTCGGAAGCGCCGCGAGCGTCTGCCGGGTGAGCGCCACCCAACCGCCCCTGGCGGCTTTCGAGAGGTCCTCCATCAAGTTATCGAAGCGGTGGTCTCCCAGCAGGGTGGCCTCCGTCGGCTCCTGCCGGAAATGGGCGTCCTCATAATGCTGAAAGAAGGCGTTCAGCTTGGCGTCCTCGTCCTGGGCCATGGCCAAAACCACGCCCCCGGCGAGCAGACCACCAACCACTAGCGCGCGAAACGGTGCAGATCTTTTCATCGGATGTGGTCCCAAGGTGCCCCATCCCGAGCGCCGCGTCACGCAATTAACCACGGCAATTAACCGCAGCCGAAAAGGACCTCGCGGACGAGGGCATCCGCGCTCCGGGGAACGAATCTGGCCAATCACGACGCCAAAAGCGGCACTCATACCAGCCTTGGCCAACAGCGTGGGACCGTCAGCCAAAGGCAAACTGAGTGCTCAAAGCGCGATTCACAGCATTCCTTGAGGAGCGGCACCTTCCCGAGAATCCTGCCAAGCGCCCACGCGCCGCCGCAGCCCTGCCCGGTCGCTTATTCCCCCTCGATGACCACCACCGACTTCGCCGGCAGGGTGGCCGCAAAGCCGGTCTCGGTGGCCTTGACGGCGGAGAACTCAGCCGGTTGGACGTTTTGGGGCGCGGCGAAGGTGTTGTGCGTGTTGATGGCCAGCGCCGTCAGCACCCGGCCGGCGAGCTTCTGCACCTTGGCCCCCTGCAACTCGCACGCCACCTCGGCCGGGGCGCTTGGATTCAGGTTGCACAGCGTCACATGGATCTTGCCGGCGGTATCTCGGGAGGCGGACGCGCTCACCGCCGGGATCTTATCCGATCCGGAGACGTAGTCCGAGGTCTCCAGGTCCATCGGCAGCAACTTGGCATCGTGGTGGACGGTGTACATCTCGAAGACATGGTAGGTCGGGGTCAGGACCATCTTCTCCTGGTCGGTCAGCACCATGGACTGGAGCACGTTGACCATCTGGGCGATGTTAGCCATCTTCACCCGCGCGGCGTGGTTGTTGAAGATGTTGAGCGTGACGGCGGCGACCAGCGCGTCGCGCAAAGTGTTTTGCTGGTAGAGGAAGCCGGGATTGCTGCCCGGCTCAACCTGGTGCCAGGCACCCCATTCGTCCACCACCAGCGCGATCCGCTTGGCGGCATCGAACTTGTCCATAATCTCGGAGTGCTTGGACACCAACTCTTCCATGTGCAGGGCGTTCTTCAATTGAAAGAACCAATCACCTTCGTCGAACATGGTCGCGGAGCGGCTTTTGCGCCCCGTGCCGCAATAATAGTGCAAGGCCAGGCCGTTCATGCGCGGGCCCACTTCGCGCATCAAGACCTCGGTCCATTTGTAGTCCGCGCCGTTGGGACCGCAGGCGATCTTGAAGATGCGACTGTCACCGAAATTGCGGACATAGGTGGCATAGCGTCGGTACTGGTCGGCATAAAACTCCGGCGTCATATTGCCGCCGCAACCCCAGTTTTCGTTGCCGACTCCGAAAAACTGCAGCTTCCAGGGCTGCTCGCGACCGTTCTTCTTGCGGATGTCGGTCATGGGGCTGATGCCGCTGGAGGTCATGTACTCCACCCACTGCTGCATCTCTTGGACGGTGCCGCTGCCCAGGTTCCCGCAGATATAAGGCTGGCAGCCGAGTTGGTCGCAGAGCTCGAAGAACTCGTGTGTGCCGAAGTGGTTGTTCTCCGTCACCCCGCCCCAATGGGTGTTGATCATCGAGGGCCGATCGGTCCGTGGACCGATGCCGTCCTTCCAGTGGTACTCGTCAGCAAAACACCCGCCCGGCCAACGCAACACCGGGACCCGAATCTTCTTGAGCGCGCCCACGACGTCGTTGCGCAGGCCGCGCGTGTTGGGAATAGGACTGCCCTCGCCCACCCACAGCCCCTCGTAAATGCAGTGCCCCAGGTGCTCCGAAAACTGGCCGTAGATATTCCGGCTGATGGTGTCTCTGGCCTGGTCGGCATGGAGAATGAGTTTGGCCCTGGCAGGCGCGGAGTTATCCTGCGCTCTGGCGGCGAGCGCCGGTCCCAACAGCACAGCCGCGAACAGCAGACGGATGAGTTGTGTGCGATTCATGCCCGGTAATTGCGTCAACTGTGCGGCAAAAGCAAGCCCCGTTTTCTTCAACTCCAAGCAAGACCGCAGGGCCGCAAGGGAAACCACCAGGCCGGGCGAGCAACGCGGGCGCTTTCCTGCTTTCCTTCACGACTCACTTGATCTCTTATTTCAAGCCATGGCTGCGAATCGCCGTCAGTTCCTTCAAACCTGCGCAGGTGCCGGCCTGGCGCTCGCCACCCCGCCGGGGTTGCTCGCCATGGGCGGGCCGCCGCCCGCACCGCCCGGCCGCTCTATCGACCGCCGCGCCGTCATCCGTCGCCATAACCCGGATTTCTCCCGGTTCGATCCCTTTTCCGCGCTTTCCCTCGGGAATGGCAACTTCGCCTTTACCGCCGACGTCACCGGACTGCAGACCTTCGCCGCCGAGTGTGACCAGCAGTTTCCCCTCTGCACCGCCGCGCACTGGGGATGGCACACCAACCCTGCCCCCGAGGGCCTGCATGCGGAAGCCTTCCAGTACACGGATTATGACGCCCACGGCCGCCCCGTAGGCTACGCCACCAACGCAAAAGGGCAGGAAACTCTCTTCCATTGGCTGCGCCAGAATCCCCACCGTCTCCACCTCGGACGACTCGGCTTGGAACTGACGTCCTTGGGAGGAGGCACTCCCCAACCCAGTGACTTGAAACACTGCCACCAGGCGCTGGACCTTTGGACCGGCCTGATCGAAAGCCGATTCGAACTCGACGGCCAGCCGGTCCGAGTCCGTACCTGCTGCCATCCCGAACTGGATGCGATCGCGGTGCGGGTCGAGTCGCCCTTGCTCGCCTCCGGCGGTCTCCGGGTGTTCCTCGCTTTTCCCTTCGCTTCGCCCGAGGTCACGATGGCGAATTGGAAGGTCCCGGGCCGCCACTCGACCAAACTGACTCCCATCGGCCCAAACCGCGCGCGACTGCTTCGCCAGCTCGACCATGATGAATACACGGTGGACCTTGGCTGGTCCGCTGGTTCCTTGGCCGAAACGGCACCGCATCATTTCCGGATCGAGGGGGTAACGAGAACGACGCTCGACCTCGTATGCCACTTCACCCCCAAGCCCTACGACGGGCCACTGCCTTCCTTCGACCCGACCCAAACCGCCAGTGCGGCGCATTGGGAGAGGTTTTGGACCCAGGGAGCCGCCCTTGATTTGGAGGGCAGCACGGATCCCCGTGCCCTCGAATTAGAACGTCGCGTCATCCTCTCCCAATACCAGACCGCCATCCACTGCGCGGGACCATTGCCCTCCGCCGAAACCGGTCTCCTGTTCAACAGTTGGTATGGGAAATTTCATCTCGAAATGCATTGGTGGCACAGCGTGCACTTTGCCGCCTGGGGCCGCTTCCCCCTTTTCGAGCGGAGCCTCGCCATCTACCGGCGCATCCTGCCGCTGGCCCAGGCCACCGCCCGACGCCAAGGCTATCGCGGCGCGCGCTGGCCTAAAATGATCGGCCCCGACGGCCTGGACGCCCCCTCCCCCGTGGGACCGCTGCTCATCTGGCAGCAGCCGCATCCCATCTACTACGCCGAACTCTGCTATCGCGAGCGGGCCGGCCAGGAAACGCTCGAAGCGTGGAGCGACGTGGTGTTCGAGACCGCCGAGTTCATGGCCTCGTACGCAGTGCGGGATCCAGAGCGGCAGCAGTTCCGGCTCGGTCCGCCGCTCAAAACGGTCTCCGAAAACACGGACCCGCTCACCGCCTACAATCCCGCCTTCGAGCTGGCGTATTGGCGGTTCGGTCTGCGCACGGCGCAAGCCTGGCGCGAGCGGCTGCATCTGCCGCGCGCACCGCGATGGGACGAAGTACTGCGCGGCCTGGCCCCCTTACCGGTCGGCGACGGGCTCTACCTGCTGCAGGAGGGCATGGCCGACACGTATGCCAAATGGAATTGGGAGCACCCGGCATTGCTGGGCGCCTTCGGGATGCAACCGGGAGACGGGGTGGATCCGGCTACCATGCGGCGCTCGGTCCGGAAGGCCATGGAGGTCTGGCAGTGGGAACGCGCCTGGGGCTGGGATTTCCCTATGGCCGCGATGGCCGCGGCGCGGTCGGGGGAACCGGAGTTGGCCGTGGCCGCACTATCGGTCGCGGCTGCCAAAAACCGGTATCTCCCCAACGGGCACAATTTCCAGCGAGGCGCGTTATCCGCTTATCTTCCCGGCAACGGCGGCCTGCTCTCGGCCGTCGCCATGATGGCCGGCGGCTGGACCAACGGCCCGCAGACCCAGGCTCCCGGCTTTCCCGCCGACGGCAAATGGTCCGTGCGCTCCGAAGGGTTTAGGAAGTGGCTCTGAGGTTTCGCGGCTCCAGTTCACGCCGAGCGCGGCCGTCGACGGCTGCCTCCGGCGCGGCGTCGAGCGTGACTTCGCTGACCATGCTACCCTGTTCGCCAGGGTTCCCGCCCCCCCGCCCCCCCCGCCCCCCCCGCCACCGCGCCCCAGTCCGCTGGCACCGCGGATACCACCACCGGCGATCAACCCTCAACGGGCCGGTCTCGTCGCCTCGGTAAACTCAGCCACAAACCGCCGCATTCCTCGCACGAGCGAGGACATTCCGTAGCGGTTGGCCTCCGCCTGGGCCGCTTGAGCCGTCCATCTCCCTTGCCGGATCCGGTAACAGGCCACGATCGTGCCAGTACGGTCACAGCCATGCTGGCAGTGGACGAAGACCGGCGAAGGCAGCCGCTGAATCAGCGCCAGGATGGTCTCAACCTGCTCGGTGGTGGGACGTCCGACGCCACTGAGCGGGAGATTAGTGTAGAGGATGCCCTTGGCCTGAGCCTCGGCCTCCTCGGCCCTCCAAACATCATTCGTCTGCCGTAAATTGATGATGGTCCGGACTCCAAGGCGTTGCAGGCTCTCCAGGCCCGCCACATCCGGCTGCGCCCCGCGGTACAGGTGCTCATCCACCTGCCCGAAGTTGCCGATCCCCTCCGTGGCCGGCAGGCCTCGGTCGCGCGCCGACGCGAGGCAAATCACCCACATCAGGCAGGGCAACCCTGCGTACCGCCTCATCCACTTTATCGCGGGCCTCAACATGATCGGTAGTTTATCCTGTCAGCGGCCCATCCGCAACTTCGCCGGCCACCCAGCGGGGATCCGCGGGAGCTTGACGGGGCGAACCGGGTGCTCCAGATTGGGTCTGCTGAATAGAAACTGAATAACGGTTAACCCACATCGTTCTAGCCCGAAACTTCAAACCCACCCGCTATGAAGATCCCAAGTTGTCTCCTCTGGTCCTTGTCCGTGGCGCTCGTTGCGGCCGCCGCTTCCGCGCAAGAACCGACCCCCGCCACGAAGGCGGTACCGGCCCAGAAGATCGTGCCCATGGCCGCCAAGCCCGGAGCCGCCGCCGGAATGAAATTGCTGGAGACCGGCGCCACCGCTCCGGATTTCGTCTCCAACGACCCGTCCAGCCAACCGGTGCGCCTCGCCAGCCTGAAAGGAAAAGTGGTAGTGCTCGACTTTTGGGCCACCTGGTGCGGTCCCTGCCAAAAGTCACTACCCCATACTCAGGCAGTAGCGAAGAAATTCAAAGACCAGGGACTGGTCGTCCTGGCCTGCTGCACCAGCGACACCCGCGCCAAGTTCGATGAGTGGGTCAAGACTAGCCAGGCAACCTATCCCGACATCAAGTTCACCTGCGATCCCTGTGAACGGGGCTCGGCCAACTATGACGATCGGGCGTCCAAGAAGCTCTACGGGGTGGCGGGGATTCCGACCCAATTCATCATCGGCCGGGATGGCAAGATCGCAGGGGTGCTGGTCGGATACAGCGACGGCGATGTCCGGCTGGAGGCCTGTTTGGCCACCGCGGGCGTTAAGTGAACACGACTGGTCCGACCCAATCTGCACCCGGCGAATCCCCCTTTGCGGTCTTCGCCGCTCCCGAGTGCGGGGCCGATCAGACGGCGGCGAGACGGATCGCGCGCGCCTTTGACGAGCGCCTCCGTAACGACGGTGCCGCGCGCCGGCGAGAGCGGTTGACTGGGCTGGGATTAGCCTTGGAATGGCTCGTGATCGTTGGCCTTACCTATGTGATGGTCTTCGCGATGCGGCCGCTGGCGGTGAAACTCCTGCTCCTCATCCCCTGGTCGCTCTACAGCAGTCTTGCGCTCGATAACATCACGCATTACGCCAACCATTGGCCGCTGTTCCGCTCGCGCCTCGGCAATGCCCTGTGGCGGGCGAGCGGTGTGCTTGTGTTCTTCAACCCGCTCGAGATCCGAGCCATCCACCAGGAACACCACCGCGCTTACGCCCGCGCCGACAACGATGAGCGGGTCTTCGCCGCGAGCGACCGCGGGAGATCGTTCTGGGGCTACCTGACAACCGGCGCGCTCGACGGGCTCAAGCTGCTTTGGCCGCTCCGCCCGATGGACCCGTGCGTCCAGGCGCTTCGCCAGCGCCAGCCAGCACACTATCGTGAGGTCATGGCCGTGCGGTTCGCCATGTTACTCTGGTTTATCTTCCTCCTCGTGCTCGACCCCATCAACACCCTCTGCTTCTTGGTACCGGCGGTGCTGATGGTCGGTTCGCTGGGCAGCTTGGTGATGAACCTCACCGACCATATCCCGGGTGACTCGCACCACCCCTTCCGTCTCGCCACTTTCCTCGAACCTACGACCCCCGCCGAGCGGTTCTTCTCGCAGGTCAATCACTATACCGCGGCGACCCATCTGACGCACCACTTGTTCCCCGCCGTGCATTGGATGCACCTCCCGAGGCTCCAACGCCAGCTTGCCGACATCTACGTTCGACACGGTGCCCCACGATCGCTCCTCATCAACTCAACCCTCCTGGGTAATCCATTCGCCTTCGTACGTTTGGCCCGCGAGTTGGATCGGCGCCGGTTCGAAATCGGAAGCCCGCTGCCACCCAGGCCGTAGACGCGGCCCCCGCAGGCTTGCCCGAACCGATCCCCCTTGCGGTCAAAGGGGAATTGTGCCAACGTCCCGCAGATGGAAAGCTCAACTCCTGCGGCCCACCGGAGGGGATGGTTGGCCTGGGTGGCCACCATTCTAGTTGCCGTATTTCCCTTCCGCTCGCGGGCGGGAGGTTTTTTGCCCGAATCTACCGGCCTGCGGTTTGGCATCGCGCCCACTGCGGAGAACTTCGATTTCCACCAGGGCGAGGCGTTTGCGGATTGGAATCTGCCCTGGAGATGCGATTTGGGCGCCAAAATGACCCTCCAGACGCGGCTCGACGCTTCGGCGGGGTGGTTCGGCCGGGGGGCTGAAGGTGCGGGGATCTTCGGTGCGGGCCCCTTCCTGGCCCTGGGCCGAACCGGGCTCCCGCTTCAACTCGAAGCCGGCGCCAACGTCACGGGGATTACCCGGACGCAATTCGTCGGCAAGAACTTCGGCGACCCCGTTCAATTCACCTCCTACGCCGGACTTTACTGGGACTTCCTCCCCCATTTCCGCGTCGGCTGCCGATTCCAGCACATGTCCAACGCCTCCTTGAACCAACACAACCCCGGCATCAACCTCATCATGGCCGGCGTTAGTTATGTTTTTTGAGGACTCCGCTATTGCGCCGAGGCCTCAACTCTCATAACGTTTTCGGGAATTTTTTATGAGCAACGCGCATAACCTGTTTGACACCTTGCAGTCCTTTGACTTGGGTAACGGCAAAGCCGGATCCTTCTATTCCCTGCCCCGGCTGGAGCAGGCCGGAATTGGACCGATCTCACAGCTCCCCGTCTCCATCCGGTTGGTCCTCGAGTCGGTCCTCCGCAATTGCGACGGCAAGCGGGTGGCCGAGCCGAGCGTCCGGGCCCTCGCCAATTGGCAGCCCAACGCCCCGCGCACGGCAGAGATCCCGTTTGTCGTGGCGCGCATCGTTTTGCAGGATTTCACCGGCGTGCCCCTGCTAGTAGACCTCGCGGCGATGCGTTCCGCTGTGGCTCGCCTGGGGAAGAACCCCAAGATCATTGAGCCGCTCGTCCCGGTGGATCTGGTGGTAGACCATTCGGTGCAGGTGGATTTCTTCGGAGCCGCGAACGCGGCGCAGAAAAACCTGGCCCGGGAGTTCGAGCGCAACCGCGAGCGCTACCAGTTCCTTAAGTGGGGGATGCAGGCCTTCGAGACCTTCAAGGTGGTCCCGCCCGGCATCGGCATCGTCCACCAGGTCAACCTCGAATACCTCGCCAAGGGCATTCTGTCACGCTCGCAGGAAAACGCGACGGTTTTCTATCCCGACACCCTGGTCGGCACCGATTCCCACACCACCATGATCAATGGCCTGGGAATCGTCGGCTGGGGGGTCGGCGGCATTGAGGCCGAGGCGGGCATGCTCGGCCAGCCGGTGTACTTCCTGACTCCCGACGTCGTCGGGGTGTACCTCACCGGCGCGGTCCGGGAGGGGGTGACCGCCACCGACGTGGCGCTGACCGTCACGCAGATGCTGCGCAAACAAAAGGTGGTCGGCAAATTTGTCGAGTTCTTTGGCCCGGGCGCCGAGAACCTCGAAGTCGTGGACCGCGCCACCATCGCCAACATGGCCCCCGAGTATGGCGCCACGATGGGCTTCTTCCCGATCGACGGCAAGTGCGTGGACTTCCTGCGTGCCACCGGGCGTGACGAAGGGCTTTGCCGCGCGTACGAGAACTATTACCGTGTCCAGGGCCTGTTCGGGATGCCCGCTCGCGGCCAGGTCCGTTACTCGGTGGAGATCGAGCTCGACCTGGGGAGCATCGTGCCGAGCGTAGCCGGCCCCAAACGGCCGCAGGACCGAATCGAGCTGCCCAACCTCAAGCAGAGTTTCACCTCGGCCTTTTCAAAACCGGTCACCGAAAGCGGTTTCGGCAAACCGGCGGCGGATTTGGCGAAGACGTTCAGCGTCACCGCCACCGCTCCGGAACGGAGCGGTGAATTGCGACACGGCAGCGTGCTGATCGCCGCCATCACTAGTTGCACCAACACCAGCAACCCGTCGGTCATGCTGGCCGCGGGGTTGCTCGCCAAGAAGGCTGTGGAACGAGGTCTGCGGGTTAGTCCCCTGGTGAAGACCTCGCTCGGGCCTGGCTCGCGCGTGGTGAGTGATTATCTCGAAACCACTGGCTTGCAACCCTATCTCGATCAGCTTGGCTTTAACCTCGTCGGGTATGGGTGCACGACGTGCATCGGCAATTCCGGTCCGCTGCCCCCTGCGGTGGATGAAGCCGTCACCAAGCATGACCTGGTGGCCGCGTCGGTCCTGTCCGGCAACCGCAACTTCGAGGCCCGCGTCCACCAGAGCATCAAAGCCAACTTCCTCATGTCGCCCCCGCTGGTCGTAGCCTTCGCCCTGGCCGGCCGGGTGGATATCGACCTGACGCGCGAACCGCTCGGCACAGGCGCCGACGGCCGTGAGGTGTTCCTCAAGGAGCTTTGGCCCACCTCGAGCGAAGTGGGCGCGCTCATGCAATCGGCCCTCAAACCCGAGGTGTTCCGGCGGCTTTACCGAGACTTTGCCGCGCAGAACCCAATGTGGAACGAGATCCCCGCCACCGTGGGGAACGTCTTCGCCTGGGACGAATCGAGCACTTATGTCCAGGAACCGCCGTTCTTCACCCACTTTGGTTTGGCGGCGGGCGACCTGCGCGAAATCCAGGGGGCTCGCGCCTTGGGCATTTTTGGCGACAGTGTCACCACCGACCACATCTCCCCCGCCGGGAGCATCAAGAAGAGCGGGCCGGCCGGGAAATTCCTGCTCGAGAACGGGGTGCCCTTTGAAGAGTTCAACAGCTACGGCTCCCGCCGCGGCAACGACCGCGTCATGACCCGCGGCACCTTCGCCAACGTCCGTATCAAAAACCTGATGGTCCCGGGCGTGGAAGGCGGCGTGACCAAGTGCTTTGCCACCAAAGGCTGCACCTGCCCGCCCGGCGAAGTCGTCTCGATCTATGACGCCGCGATGGCCTACCAGAAGGAGGGCACACCCCTCGTCATTCTCGCCGGCCAGGAATACGGAACCGGCAGCTCGCGGGATTGGGCCGCCAAAGGCACCTCGCTGCTCGGGGTCAAGGCCGTGGTTGCCCAGAGCTACGAGCGCATTCACCGCTCCAACCTGGTCGGGATGGGGGTACTCCCCTTGCAGTTCAAAGAGGGCGTGACGGCGCAAACCCTCAAACTGGACGGCACCGAAACCTTCGACGTCCTGGGTCTCGACGCCTCGCTCAAGCCCCAGCAGGACCTGGCGCTCCGCATCACGCGGACCAACGGCGTCGCGGAAACCGTCCCCGTCATCTGCCGGATCGATACCCCGATCGAAATTGATTACTACCAGCACGGCGGCATCCTGCCCTACGTGCTCCGCCAATTGGTGGCGCAAGCGTGAGCGGCAGGGCTGGCGACCAAGTGCGCCACCCGCTCAACCCGCCGATGGCGTCCAAACCGCCGTCAGCGAGGATCTCACCTCCGAGGAGGGCCTGCTCAAGCGCCTCGCCAAAATCGAGAGGAGGCTCCTTACGCATGATGCTGCCCTCCGCGACAGTTATCACAAGCTCCGCTCCCCGCTCGAACCGCCTCCGTTGCCCCCCAAGCCCGAAATCGGTTCTCACACCGTCCGGAAAAGGCAAGAACAAGAACCGCCGCTCCCCTGCCGACCCGTATCCGAAGGCGGCCGCCGCGCGCTTGTGGCCGGCGCGGATTCTGGTAGCTTGACCGTCAATGCGACTTTATTTGTCATGGGTATTGGTAATGTTGGCTTGGACGGCCGCGGGAGCGGAACGGAAGTTCGACTTCTCAGACGTGCGTGAGGGACAGACCCCGCCCGGCTTTCGCAGCACGGTGTCGGGTAGCGGCAAACCGGGCGAGTGGAAGGTCCTCATGGAGGAGGTGCCGTCGCTGCTGCCGCCTTTGTCGCCCGAGGCCGTCTCGCATTCGAAGCGGCCCGTGCTGGCCCAGGTGGCCCGGGATCCGGCCGACGATCACTACCCGCTGCTGGTGCTGGACGACGAGGTGTTCGCCGATTTCACGCTCACCACGCGCTTCAAGCTGGTGAACGGGGCCGTGGAGCAGATGGCGGGACTGGCGTTTCGGATTCAGGACGAGAAAAACTATTACTACGTCAGGGCGAGCGGCATCGGAAACACGTTTTATTTCTTCAAGTTCGTCAATGGCAACCTGCTGGGTCCGATCGGGTCGAAGGTGGAAATCACCAAGGGCGTGTGGCACGAGATGTCGGTGGAATGCCGGGGCAGCCAGTTAACCTGCTCGCTCGATGGGAAGGTGGTGATCCCGCAGTTGATGCAGGATACGTTCGCGAAAGGGAAGATCGGGTTTTGGACCAAATCGGATTCGGTCAGTTATTTCAGTGAAACGCGGATCGTCTACAAGCCGGTGGTGCCGCCGGTGCAGACCGCGGTGCGGGAGACCTTGAAGAAATACTCGCTGGTGCTCGGGCTCAAGCTCTACATCGCCGGGGCCGACCCTCAAACGACGCGCGTGGTCGCGGGCAAAGAACCGGGCGACTTCGGCCAGGCGGGCGGAACCTCAGAGTTGGACGTGCTGACCCACGGCACGATTTATTATGGCAAGGACAATGGCGCGGTGTCGGTGATTATGCCGGTGCGGGATCGCAACGGCGACATTGCCGCCGCCCTGCGGCTGCGCCTGCGATCGTTCCCGGGTCAAACGGAACAGAACGCCCTCGCGCGGGCCAGGCCAATTGTGAAGGAGATCGAGGGCCGGCTGACGACGCTCAAAGACATGACCGACTGACAGTGAGTTACGGTGGATTGAGCGGCTTGGGGCTCTCGGGAGCTAACAGCGGTTGCGGGGGCGGGAGGTCGGAATTGGCAATGCGCCGCTCGCCACCCGCGACCACGATCTTGCCCTGTTCGATGACTTGCAGGCGCGGACGGGTGGTCAGGTAGTCGTAGGTCTGCCGGACCTTGAGTTCGCCGTCGGGGGTGAAGACGCTGTAATTGAAGGAATGCGGCCCGTTCTGGTAGAGGATGTTCAGGTTGCTGGCGGAATCCACGAGATGCTCGGGACGGCTCAAGGAGAGCATGCTGCCCACCGTCACAACCTTGATCGGGCGGTTCCCGGAGGCGTCGGTGACGCGGAGATAGAGACGGATCTGGCCGCGGATGTAATTGGCTTGCTGGAGGATGTAACGGCGGGTCTCTGGTTCGCCAGGCGGGTCGTTGGCGGCGCGGGGGACGCCGAAGGCCTGTTCCCAGAGTTTGACGCCGGTGATGATGTCGAAGGTGCGGGGCTGGCTGCTGACATCGCGGGTCCATTCCTTGACCTTCACGGTGGCGGTCACCTTATAGGTGCCGGGGTTGGCCAAGGCGAAATACGGCGCCAGGTCCACCCGTTTGGTGCCGATCTCGGAAGATTCCAGCGAGAACCCGCCGACCACCGGGACGGCTGCCAGTTGCGGCACCGCGGCGCCTTGTTGCGATTCGATGGTGAACGTCAGCCAATCAGGGTCGGTGCCCAACTGGAGCGCCTGCCCCGACAAGTTGGTAATGCGCACCGCCAGGCGTATCGGTTCGCCCGGCAGGAACTGGTCCTGGTTCTGCGTCAGCTCGACCGTCAGTTGGCCGTAAATCGGCGCCAGGGTGCTGGCCCAAAGGCACGCCCATAAGCCTAATCGTTTCATGGGATTACTCTAGGCCCCTCGGCGGGAGTAGCAAGCCTTTTGGTTCCGTCCGCGCGGAGCTCGTTGCGGAACTGGACCTTCACCGCGTAGGCCTTGCCGTCGGTGAACGACTTGGCCAGCCAGTTCTCGACGAAGGTCTCGACCTCCTTCCGCCCGGTTTCGCGCACGAGGCTGACGTTGGATCGGGCCTTGAGATAAGAGAGTGCGGTGATGGATTCCTTAAGGCTGGCCACGGCCTCGGCGCTGTTGCGCAACACGCTGTCCTTTTTGACCTCATAGGTGATGCGGGAGGCGTCCACCGCCGGCTTGTTGAATTGGATGATCGGAGCGGTAACCTGAATCACGCCCCCCTCCAGATGAAAATCCCAATGGCCGTTGAAGTCCAGGTAGTAGGTGTAGGTGACCGGCGCGGAGGCTTGGACCACGACGTCCGGCAGGGGGACGAAACCGAAGGCAGTACTCGCCTCGTCTCTGCGGGTGAACACTTCCGTTTGGGAGAGGGTGGCAAACTGGAAATATTCGCTGCCGGTGAGGGTGGTGGCGTAGCTGGTGAAGGTGGTGGTGATCGTCCCCCGGTTGAAGGCGGCGGCCACCTTGCGAGCCTGCTCCCCGGCCTGTTTTACCAGCTTCCCCGTCCGGTCCAGCGCCTCGCCGGGCAGATCGCGGCACGACTTGAACACATACACCCCGGCCAGGATGACCACCAGGGAAACCCCCATGAAAGCGACCGGCCACCGCCAGGCGGATCCGTCGGGACGGGGAACCGGATCAGGTACTGAGCGATCAGAGTTCATGCCGGTTCGTCTTAGTCCAACCCACGGTCGTAGAGGTCGTCCTCGTCGAGCCCGAGGTAGTGGCCGAGTTCGTGGAGATAGGTGGTGCGGACCTCGTCGCGGAAGATGCCGGTATCGGCCTCGGCCTCTTCCCAGAGGTTCTCGAGGAAGAGGATGATCTGGGGCGGCAGCGGGACGGCCGAGGTGGGTTCGAAGGCGAATTCGGGACCGACGAACAGGCCGAGGGTGTCGGGTTCGATGCCGTCGTCGCACAGGGCCGGGCTGGGGCGCGGCTCCAGGGTGACCGGCAAGGCGCCAGCCCGCTCGCGGAGCGGTGCCGGCAGGGACACTAGCGTCGCTTCGACTTCTTCACGCGCCAGGCTTTCGAGCCGAGCCCAGTTATCTTCCATGAGGAGATTGTGCCTCGATCAACGCCGTTAGACAAGACAGCCGAACACAAATCAGGGCGGAGGGTCTTGTGTCGGTAGCCCATAAGTGTGTTGCCCACTAACTCACCGGCAGTGGCCCGCCAGGCGTTCCGACCTGAGGCAGGCCGATATGTCTGAACTGGCGCTGCCGTTGGTGGCTGAGGGAGCATGGGGGTCATTGGAACATTTTGACAAATAGGGGCTTGACCCGCCCGTCCGGCTCGGATTAGATACACGCATGGCACACATGGCACAACATCACCCCAGCGCTTTCCAGTGTGGCAACG
>Ga0316225_1000855_pt1 | contig 33573 bp, 27 predicted proteins | sample TBH18015metaG_FD_206010 | JGI IMG/M metagenome (GOLD analysis project Ga0316225, IMG submission 206010) | Freshwater microbial communities from Trout Bog Lake, Wisconsin, USA - TBH18015 | ecosystem: Environmental > Aquatic > Freshwater > Lake > Hypolimnion/Profundal zone | place: USA: Wisconsin... | reverse complement strand
GGACTGTCGCCCTGACAGCCTGGGGCTTGGTCCTGGCAGCCATGGTCTTTTTTTACGTCGCCGCCCTGCGAGAGCCACGCAGTTTCCGGCCCATCTGGCATGACGAGTACAGCACCATCATCCAGGCGCAGATGTTCGCTCACGGACATCTGTGTATGCCGGCGCATCCTCTGAACGAATTTTTCGACACCTTCCACATACTCGTCCAGCCGGCATACGCCTCCATCTATTTCCCCGGCGCCGCGATGCTCTACGTCCCTGGCATCTGGCTGGGTCTGCCGCCATGGGCCATCCCCCTGCTCCTGGCCGCCGGAGCCGTCGGATTGATCTTTCGCATCTTCGCCGAAATCCTCGACGCTCCCCGGGCTATTCTCGGGGCGCTGCTGATGCTGGGCAACCGGCCCATGCGAATGCTCTGTCTGATGTCCCTGAACCAGCTTCCCATGCTGGTCTTGGGGTTGCTGAGCATCTGGGCATTCCTCAACTGGCGCCGCCGGCGCCACTGGGGATGGGCTCTGACCATCGGCCTGATTTCGGGATGGGCCATGGTCACACGGCCACTCGATGCCTTGTATTTCGTCATGCCTGTTGGCTTGGCGATGTTGGCCGATTTATATCGGTCGTCATGGCAATGCCGGGCAATCGCTATCGGCCTGGGTATAGCCGGCACGCTGCCATTTGTCTCCCTGCAATTGGCCATAAACCACGGCATCAGCGGCCATTGGTTCACGACCCCCTACAACATCGAAATCCAGCGCGAGTGTCCACAACTTGCACTGGGATTTCATCAGATTACGGCGACAAACCAAATCCTGCCTGAATTACCGCAAAAGCGCGACTTCATGGAGCGCTCGGTGATTCCCAAGGTAAACGATCTATATTACACGCCGCTGCTGGCCAGTTGGTGGAAGAACCGCCTGCCGATGCTGCTGATTATCGGCGGCATGACCAGTGCCATTCTGCTGATCTTCCTGCCCGCCGGCCTACTGGGCCTGCGCGCGCGGGGGCTTTGGGTGGTCTGGATGGCGTTGCCCGGCTTTGTGGGGCTGTACTCCATGTACGCGATGTACCAAATCCATTATATGGTGATGGCCGTCCCGGCGATTATCCTCACCGCCCTGCTGGGCGCCGGTGTCATCGCGCAAACCATCCCACGCCTGCGGCCCATGCTGACGACCATGACGTTCCTGATCATCGGAGCCATGGCCGTCGATGCCATGGCACGCACGATCCAGCGCGGCAGCCGAGCCGAGATCTTCTCCGGCGCTTTCCAGGCCAATGTGGACCGCGCCCTGGAATCGGCGCTCGGCAACCAAAACGCACTCGTGCTGTTCCGCTACGCTCCCGCCCAGGCCAAAATCCACTACGACCATCGGATGCTGCCTGATAACGAGTTGGTCTACAACTGGCATGATCCCTATCCGGATGACGCCCGGGTAATCCGCGCCCATGACCGAGGAGACGACAACATCCGCCTCTACCGTTACTATGCGCGGATGGGAGATGCATACCAAAAGCGCCGGGTATTCCTTTTCGACCGCGCCGAGGATATCAATGCGCCCCACCGTGATGGAAAAACCCTGGAACATCCCGACATGAAACCCAACCCTCGATATCTCGGCACCATCGCAGAACTGGCACAACCACAATGAGTACCCCCAGCCCAACCGCGCCCCAGGCAACTCCGTGGGAAGAAGCGTATCTGCGTTTTGAGACGCCTCGGCAGGAAGTGCGCAAATTTCTTGGCCGCTTGCGTAAACTGGGGGCCGCACGCTGGCCGCGCCAGTCCCACATTGTGGAGTTGTTTTCTGGCCGCGGGAGCGGGCTGGCGGCCCTGGACCGCCTGGGCTTCGCCAACATAGAAGGAGTTGACCTGTCGCCGGCCCTGGTCGCCGGCCACACGGGGCCGGGCAAGGTGACGCTGGGCGACTGCCGCCAGCTTCCCTACCAGGCGGCTTCTTTCGACATTGCCATCGTCCAGGGCGGCCTGCACCATCTGCCCCGGCTCCCCGAAGATCTGGAACAATGCTTGCGAGAAGCCAGCCGCATCCTCCGCCCCGATGGGCATCTGGTGGTCGTCGAGCCTTGGCAGACCCTTTACCTGCGCTGCGTACACATCCTCTCGGCAAACCCCATCGCCCGCTTCATTTCTCCAAGCATCGACGCCTTCCAGATCATGTTCGAACACGAGCAGAAGACATACTGCAACTGGCTGGGACGGAGCCAGGAAATTCTCGCCCTGTTTGATCGGTATTTCGTGGCCCGGCATCGACAGGTCAGGTGGGGAAAACTGTGGTTTGTCGGGAGCAAAAGATAAAAGGAAACGCAGGACGGAATTGGCGACATCACAGCTGGCGTCAGGTGTCGTGGCATGGCGGCACATGGCGCCTTCCACCTGGCAACTTCATCTTCGCCGCATCCCCAGAATGCTCATAAAGAAACTCGCCAGAATGGTCTGAAAGCCCAGAGCGGTGAACATGGCGCCGGGAATCACCCATTTCATCGTGTGCCCATAATCAAGCCGGCCGTATCCGGCATGTCTCCAGTACAAAAAGGCCCCGACCAACAAACCACAGCCGCCGATCAGCGCGACTAAGCCCAGGATCACTCCCCGCTCAAGCGTCGCAACCTTGAAGAGCCGGTCAAACAAGGGATCCGGCGGCAAAAGGCGTTCGGCGATAGCAAACTGCTTGCTGATGAAACCGAAAAAGAGGCACTGATATCCGCACAGGATCGCCACTGTGGCAAACAGCAGCGTATGCGCCTCGAAGGTCACCCCGGCAATCATCGTGCTTGGCAGCGACAGAGCATATCCCAACATGCCCAGCAGCATCGCCAAAACACCGGGGATCACAAACAGCCACCGCGGACTGTACATCAGAAAGAACCGCAGGGTGCGCCACCCGTCGCGGAACGTCTTAAGATGCGACCGCTGAGCCACCCGACCATCGCGATGCAGGGTAATCGGCACTTCGCCGATCTTAGCCTCGTAGAGGCTGGCCTTGATGATCATCTCGGTGGCGAATTCCATTCCCGTACACTGTAAATCCAGGCGGTCGTACAAGCGCCGGGTGAATCCGCGCATTCCGCAGTAGATATCGTGTATCGGGGCCTCGAACCAATGCCGGGCCAGAAATGAAAACATGGGGTTCCCCCACCACCGGTGCAGCAGGGGCATCGCCCCCGGCGACACCTTACCACCGCCGGAGGGCAGCCGGCAGCCCTGGACAATCTCCGCTCCCTCACGCAGACGCTGGACGAACGAGCCCAGAACCGAGAAATCATAGCTGTCATCGGCATCCCCCATGATGACGTATTTGCCCTTCGACGCCACGATCCCTCCCATCAGGGCATTGCCGTAACCCCGGGCTTGCACATCGACCACCCGGGCGCCTTTATCCCTGGCGATGGATTGCGAGCCATCCACGCTCCCATTATCGGCCACGATCACTTCCCCGGCGATCCCGCCCGCCCGCAGCGCCGCCACGGCTTTGCCGACACATGTTCCCACCGTATCCGCCTCATTGAGGCAGGGAATCACAACTGACACCTCAATGGCCGAATCGGGAAGATCGCCTGACTCAACCGCATCCGCGGTTGCAACCGAATTGGCTGGCGCAAAAGACTCCATAAGGGCCGACATCATACTCGCCGTTCATCTGGCAGGGAAATCAGCGATCGGATGCATCTTTCAAGTTGGCGTCGCAACGACAGATTGTCCTTGTGATCAAGGCCGGCGGCTTCATCCCCAGTTGCGACCACGGCATTCCCGTCGATGTTTCCTGGGGCAACTTCGTCCTTTATTGCCGCCTGTTGGCAGAGGCCACCGGCTGGCTGTAGGACGCGGGATCATTCCTGCCCGCGCACGTGCTTGTGGTAGGTCTCGATCAGCCGCTTGGTGATCGGGCCGACCTGGCCATTGCCGACGACGCGGCCATCGATCTTGGTCACGGGGATAACCTCGGCGCCAGTGCCGGTGAGGAAGAACTCGTCGGCGACATACAGATCGTGCCGTTGCAGTACCTTTTCGACAAGCGGAATCCCCAGGCGCCCGCACAGCTTCAGGATCACGCCGCGGGTGATGCCCTGGAGAATATCTTCGGTGGGCAGCGGCGTGGCGACCTGGCCGTCGCGGACGATGAAGAGGTTGTCCGCGGTGCATTCGGCAACGTTGCCATTATGGTTGAGCATGACCGCCTCGGGCACGCCGGCATCGAGGGCCTCGATCTTGGCCAGGATGTTATTCAAGTAGTTCAGGCTCTTGATCCGAGCCGAAAGCATGTTGGGATGATTGCGGGTCACCGAGGCGGTGATTACGGCCATACCCTTCTCATACACCGCCGGCGGATACAGTTCGATGGTGTCGGCGATGATGATCATCGTAGGACGCGGGCACTTTTCCGGGCTGATTCCCAGATTGCCAACCCCGCGAGTGACGACGGCGCGGATGTAGCAGTCGGTGAAGCCGTTGGCCTTGATCGTCTGCTCCATCGCCGAGCGGAATTCGCTCTGAGTCACGGGGATGGTCAGGCGTATGGCCTTGGCAGAATCCCACAGGCGCCGCAAGTGGGCATCGCACTCAAAGATACTGCCGTTATACACGCGGATTCCTTCGAAAATTCCGTCGCCGTACAGAAGCCCGTGGTCGTATACGCTTACCTTGGCTTCGGACTTCTCCAGCAGTTTCCCATCGACCCAAATCTTCAGTGCCATTATGGCCTCCAAAAATAAAAACCTTAGTTGACAACCGCACTGGCCAGTGGCCAGCGCCAAGGCATCGGCCTGCGATCCACTTCACCGTTCGGGGTTCAGCGTTTCGTTAATGAGCTTTCCATCCTTCAATACCAGCACGCGATCCGCCTGCCTGGCGATGGAACGGTCGTGAGTTACCATCACGACGGTTTGCCCATCCCGCCGATGCAGGGTTTCCAAGAGCCCCATAATCTGTCCTCCGGTCTCCAAGTCAAGGTTTCCGGTAGGCTCATCGGCGAAAAGAATGCGCGGCAAATTCATAAGCGCCCGGGCGATGGCCACGCGTTGGCGTTCGCCACCGGAGAGTTGGGCAGGCTTGTGCTTCAGCCGATGGGCCATTCCCAGCTTGTCCAGCAGTTCCGTAGCCCTGGCGTTGAACTCCCGTCGACGGGATCGGAAACCCAACCAGGAAAACTGGATCATGGGGGCCAGCAGGGTATTTTCCAGCACCGTCAGTTCCGGCAGCAGGTGGTAGAACTGGAAGACAAACCCGAATTGGGTATTGCGGAGCCGGCTGCGCCTGGCCGAAGACATACGGACGAAGTCGACCCCTTCATATTCGATCGCGCCGTCATCGGCCTCGTCCAACGCCCCCAACAGGTGCATGAGTGTACTCTTGCCCGAACCGGAACGGCCTTCAATGGCGACAAACTCGCCGCCGCGCACCACCAGGTCCGCACCCTTGAGGACGGTCACTACCGCGTCACCCATCTGGAAGCTTCGCCGCACGCCCCGGGCGCGGAGGATGGCGGTTCCCGGAGGCGCCGAGGGTGGGACGGAGGCGGCGCCGGTTACCGGGCGGCCGTCGGACATGGGGATGGAGGGCATGTTCACTCCCATCGCAATGCCTCAACAGGGTTCTTCCAGGCGGCCAGGACCGCCGGCAGCAGCGATCCAATGACCGCCGAGACAATGGCCACGGCAATAATGACCGCGACCTCCTTGGGATTCATGGTATTGGGAATAATGTCAAACATGTAGACCTTGGGCCTCCAGATCTGAATGCCCAGCCAGCGGCCCATGGCTTTGTGGAGTTCGTTGATATTGTGGACCACCAGGTAGCCGCCGATGAGCCCCAGGCCGCTGCCGACAATGCCGATGGCCATGCCATACCCCAGGAAAATTCCCGCCACCCCGGCGTTGGTGGCGCCCACGCTCTTGATCACACCGATGTCGCGCGTCTTCTCGACCACGATCATGTAGAAGATGCACAAGATCAGCATGATGGCCACGACGCTGATCAAGCTCATCAGGAAGGTGACCAGCGATTTTTCATTCTCGACAGCGCCTAGAAAATCCTTCTGGCTCTCCTCCCAGGTGATAACGTCCACCGGGTAGCCGATCATCACCCCCTGATGGGCACGGACATCTCTGACGATCTGGGCAATCTGGCGTTTCACCGCATACAGGTCATAGCCGGCCTTGACCTTCACATAAATCATGCTGGAGCGCGCAGGCGTGACCTCAGCGCCGCTGTCGTCCTTCTGAATATCCATCGCCAGATCATGCTGAATAACGTCGAAGGGCACATAGACCGTCTGCTGGTCGTTCTGGTACACCCCGGTGTGGCTGTCATCCACGATCCAATAGGGCCGGTGCGGGGCATTGCCGACGTCGGCCATGGCGCTGTTGGCCTCGATAAGGGGCACGGTCAGCGTAACCGCGAAACGGTATTCGTTGGGAGTCCGTCCGGCTAGCTGACCATCATCATCTTTCTCGATGCCCATGATACCCGTGCTAACGATCATTCCCGCCCACCGAAGGGCCTTATCCCCCACCTTGGTCAGACCGGCATAGTCCACCGCTTCCCATTTGGATGCGTAAACGAGCTGTTTGACGGCTTTTTGATACTCCGCATCCGACGACCGCGAAAGCAGAAGCTCCTCTATTGGCTCATGAATCCAGTCAGCGCTCTTCCATGCGAGTTGTTTGGCAACCGGATCATAGCCAACTTCGGCGCCGCTCAGTTGCGGCAGTTTGGCAATTTCCGCGGGCAGGCGCGACAGTGGAGCGGTGGCTTGGCGTGGTAGCAGTTTAAATGATGGCCGCGTGGCCGGCGCCGCTACCAGAGCCTGGTCGATGGCCCGCTGCGGGGCCGGCAACTTGGGATCCTTGAGTTGCTCGGCGGCTTGGCGGCAGGCGATGGACTGGCGGTACAGGGACGTATCAAAGTTGTTGACGTTGCCGATCTTATCGATCGGGTAGCCCAAGACCTGCACGCCCGAGGTCTGTATGCCGGCGATGCTCAGCAGGCCGTAGGTGTGAATCACGGGGGCCGCGCAGCCAGGGCCGACACCGGGCAGTTCCTCGATCCGCCGCACCATCTCTTCATAATAAGGGAACCCGGACAGCGACTGTCCTTGAACCAGGATATCGCCCTGCAAACCATGGAACGACTGGCGGAACATGCGCAACCATCCGCCCATCACGCTGATGACGATGATCACCAACGCCGTACATAAGGCCACCGCCACCAGGGAAACCCAGGCGATATAGCGCCGACGAAGATACTTGAGGATCAGAAGGACTTTATACATTGCCAGGCCACCCGACTCCGCAAACCATGGGCGGTTTCCTATTTTACGTCCTCGGCCCTGGCCTTGGGAGGGGAATCCATGGGCCGCATCAGCGGGAAAAGGATAACGTCCCGGATACTCTCGGCCCCGGTCAGCATCATAACCAGGCGATCGATGCCCAGACCCATGCCACCAGCCGGCGGCATACCGTACTGTAATGCACTGAGGAAATCCTCATCCGTCTTCTGCTTCTCGGCTTCCTCGCCCACCTGGTGGGCGAAATGCCGCGCCTGGACATCGGGATCGTTCAATTCGCTGTAGCCCGGGGAAATTTCCTGGCCATTGATGGCCAGTTCGTACACATCAGCAAAAAACGGATCATCCCGGTTCTCGTGCGCCAGGGGAATTATCACCGATGGCATGTGGGTGACAAAACAGGGATCGATCAGCTTGGGCTCGATAAGCCTTTCATAGACGTCTTGAAGCTGCTCGGCGGCGGAATGCCGCTCCAGTCGCTGCAGGGCATCGGCGTCCAGGCCGGCCTTGCCGACGATGGCCTGGCGCGCTTCGGCCGGCAGTTCCTGCAAAGTACGCTTGTCGAATTTCCAGCCGGTATATTCCTCGACCAGATCGGTCAGACGCACCCGCCGCCAGGGGCGCTGAAGATTGATGATGCGCGTGACATTGCCGGCGGCGTCTTTGTGCTCGATGCGCAGCGTGCCCAGCACCTCCTGGGCAATATGACAAACCATGCCCTCGACCAGATCCGCCATGGTCTGCCAGGAACCGAATGCCTCGTAGGCTTCGATCATGGTGAATTCGGGATTATGCCGCGGACTGATCCCCTCGTTGCGGAAATTGCGGTTCAACTCGAAGACCTTGCTGAAGCCTCCCACCAGCAATCGTTTCAGGTACAACTCGGGGGCGATGCGGAGGTAAAGGGGAATATCCAGGGCATTATGATGCGTCTGAAAAGGCCTAGCGGCGGCGCCACCGGGAATGGGCTGCATCATCGGCGTTTCCACTTCGATGAATCCCCCGGCCCGCATGAAGGAGCGGACCTCTTCGACGATGCGCATGCGCAGCTTGAGGAGGCGCATAACCTGAGGATTGGCCCACAGATCGACATAGCGCTGGCGGTAGCGCAATTCGACATCGCTGAGCCCTTCCCACTTGGCCGGCGGCGGCAACAGAGCCTTGGCGGCCATGGCCAGAGAAGCAGCCCATATAGTGGTCTCGCCCTTATTGGTGATACCCAGGGGGCCTTCGACCACGATAAGGTCGCCCAGGTCGATAAGCCCGCGCACCTGCCAGCAGGTATCATCGAGCCGCTTCTTGTCCAAGGCCACCTGGAGATCGCCGGTTTCATCGCGCAGAGTGAGGAAGCTGAGCTTGCCCATATCGCGCTTGAGCATGACCCGCCCCGCCGCCTTGACCACCGGCCCGCCATCGTGGCCCATCTCGGTCTTATACAGAGCTTTGATGGCCGCCAGGGGCTGTATGCCGCTGGTTGTTTGTCCGTAGGGATCAATGCCCAGCTCGCGCAGTTTCTGCCGTTTCTGACGGCGTTCCTGCTCATAAAGGTTAATTGTTTCGTCCATGATAAGAGGGGAATGATACGACAGGATGGATATTGAAGCCACAGCGGCAGGAAAAATGGGAGTCGGGGAGGCTGGAGCAAAGGGGACACGGGAACGGGGCGGTGAATTTATCGGTGGCCATTCCATGTTGGGCGGTTAGCGGCGTGCAGAAACAAAACCGCAGAAAACGCCTGCCCTCTCACCGGTGTACCGTGCCAAGGGGAAAAATGCGGAAATGTTGTTGCACACCTCCTTAGCGTTCTTCTTCCATCAGGCCCGTTCGCATATACTCTGTGTCCGATGACCTCTGATGCGACGATAACCGCCTATATTGCCCTGGGGTCGAACCTTGGCGATCGCGAGGGGAAACTGCGGGCAGCACTGCAAAGACTCGCCGGCCCTGAAGTCGAAGTGGTGCGCTGCTCCCGCTTCCTGGACAATCCAGCCATCGGACTGCCGGCTGGCGCCGGGGCCTTCCTGAATGCCGCGGCGGAAATCCGCACCACCATGGATGCCCATGCGTTGCTAAACCGTCTGCTGGAAATCGAACATGAGTTGGGCCGGGTACGGCGCCAAGAACGCGAGTCGCGGCCCATCGACCTGGATCTTCTGCTCTACGGCGATCAGATTATCCAAACGCCCACTCTGGCGGTTCCCCACCCGCTAATGCACAAGCGATGGTTCGTGCTAAAACCGCTGTGCGAAATCGCCCCGCAGGCAATTCACCCCATCATGCAAACAAGCATCGAACAGCTCATGGCCAACTTAAACGGCAACGCCCATTGATCGGGAAATCCACTAAACGAATCAACAATCCCCAGCGACGCCGCAACAATTATGCCGCTTCTTGGGGATGAGGGGCAACAAAGCCTGACCGGATGGAGATCGAATTATTTGATCGACGGAACGCCGGGACGGCCTGACGCGGATCACTTGCCGCTGGCGGAATCCTTCTTCCAACGATAGGCCCAGGTCTTGTTCCCGGCGAGGAAGACGTACGCGTTGTCCACGGGATCATAGACCATGCAGTGCCAGAGCATGTTTCCGGGCTTGCCACCCTGAATCTCCTGGGCACTCCACACGTTCTGGGCCGGGTCATAAACATAGAATTTGTTGTCCAGAACACCGCCGCCAATGACCTTGTTCCTGGAGTCGTAGGCGAATGCACACTCGCTGGGCGGGCAGAGGCCGGCGGGGTTGAGCACGGTGATTTTGGATTTGGTCAGGTCGGTGCGATCCAGGTCCAACGACCATATTTTTTTGTTGGCCGGGACGCAGTACATCTTTCCGTCCGCCAGGGAGTAGAGCAATGTGCCACAGTAGCTGTCGGCCTTGTATGTTTTGCCAATGTTGTCGAGAATCTTCTGCGACTGGCCGGTCTCCACGTCGAGAGCCCAGACACCATCCGCTATAGCGCCGATGACTTTCTTGGAAACCGGGTCATAAGCGGAAACACCACCATAGCCGCCGAACGGAGCGACGGGAGTCATCTTCCACTTATCGGTTTTGAAGTCATAGTTGCCGCAGGCGCCGCCCCAGTACCCAAAGACAGGGGCCACCATCGACGGGCCGCAACCGCCTCTGAGCAACAACAATTCCTCGCGGTCGTCGGGCACAACCAGGAGATCGTAGGTGTGGCGACCAACGGGGCGAGGATAGTTACCGGCCTCGCCGGCCTTCCAGAAGCCGCGGTCCATGTTGTCTTTGGTGTAAAACTTGGCCGGCGTCGGCTTGTAGAGACTGGTCCATTTCAGGTCCGCAAAACCAAAGCAGTAGATGGCATCGGTGAAAGTGGTGGCGTGGCCGCCGCCAAAGAGCAGGATGCGGTGGTTGTGCATGTCATAGACCATACCACTGTAATCGGTGACCGATCCGCTGTCTGCTTCGCCGGCGGGCTTCTCCCAGACGAAAGGCCCCAGTTCCGCCGCCGTGTTGTCCCCCAGATCGAACTTGGGATTAGGCAAGAATTTTGGCTTGGCTCCGTCCGCTTCGGCGGCACGCAGGACGGCGCCGCCCAAGGCCAGAACCAGCAGTATTTCAACGCACAGCGACTTGGTGATGGTCGGCATGGGATCGTATCTCCTACAAGCCTAGTCTGATGATCTTTCTCTTAGTGTAACGTCCGCTAGAGTTTACTGTGGCGCTAAAACTGTCACAAATTCGTTGCCAACTTTCCGGGCGCGAACCGGATGATCCAGATCCACATGCAACTTCACGCCGACCTCGACCAGCAGATTCCAGCCGGCGGCCATCTGCACGTAAGCGGGAAGCTGGCTCCGGGGAATGCGGATGGTCGGGAAGCTGGTGTCGTGGTCGGCGATGGCAATGATCGTCAGGCCGATCTTGCTGGCGAGCACTTCCTGGAACTTGGCTTCGTAATCGGGATAGGGGTCGATGATGATCACCACATCGCCGGCATCCATGACTTCTTCGACGCCATGAACGGCGTAGGTGCCTTCCATGAAATCCGACTTGCGGCGGGTGATCTCGTTGGTCTTGAGAGTCAGTTCCTCGGCAACGCCATCGTTGCGGCCGGAGAAGTAGATTGTGGGGGCGCTGGCGATTCTGGCAACCAGGGCCGGGTCGATGGATAGGGTCAGAGCCTGGTGTACCTGGGCGGATAGCTTTTCCACCTGCTTTTGCATACGGGGCTTGCCGACGGCGTGCTCGATGAGGGCCTGATAGAACAGGGCCTGGGCGATGACGCTCTTGGTGGCGGCGACGGCGCTCTCGGGGCCGCAGGCGAGTACGTAGCCCTGGTTGGAGAGGGCCTCAAGCTGGGTGGTGGCATTGGCGGTCAAGGCATAGCGCTGCTGATGGCCGGCGGCGGAGAGTTGCTGGAAAAGCTTGATGACTTCGCTGGTCTTGCCGGAATTGGAAGCGGCGAAGACGGCCCAATCCTTGAGATTGTACTCCATCGACTGGCGTGCGGCAGCGGTGGCCAGGTGCAGCTTCCAGCCCTTCTGGGCGGCCAAACACATCACGTTCTTGGCCGGGAAAATACGGCTGGAGCCTTCGCCGGTAAGCATCAGACGCCGAGCTTTCTTTATAGCTCCGGCGATTGCGATGGCCTGGTCGCAGTTGAACTTTTTGACGATGTCCACGGCGGCCATCATGTCCTTGACGAGGCCGAACTTGGCGTATTTTTCTTCATTGAGGTTCATGGATTGGTCCTCAAAAGGTGGAGGCACGGGGGTCGGGGGGGGGTAAAGGGCGCAAGATATACATCTACTACTACCTTTTCGCTTTCCAATCACGATTCATCGTTCACTATTCAGCATTTTCTTCTTGCGCTGGTCACTTTCCCAGATCCGCGTATTGCGGCAAGGGGCCGACCAGAGGACGGACGTAGTCCAGGAAGGCTTTGGTCACGCCGAAGCCGTCTTTGCTGATGTACTTATCGGGCATGGGCTTGGCTTCGTTGGCGACGGCCGCCAGAGGGATGGCGTCGAAACGGCTGCGATAAGGCTGGCCGGGTTTGCTGAGGCGCTGGATGGTGACCATTACTTGGCCCTGACCGTTCTGGGCCAGGCGCACGGCCTGGCGGCCACAACCATAGGCTTCATGGTAATCGAGTTTCACGCCGCGGTCGTCGCCGCACATCAGGAGGGACTCGGTCACCTGGAACTCGCCGCGCCAGCCGAACTTATTGCTGATCATGCGGTGGAGCATCATGGCAGCGCTGGTGCCTCCCATGGCGCCGAATTCGACGTTATTGAACTTATCCCGGGTCTGGGAAGCACTGACGGGGGTGCCATCGGCCCAGGTTATGCCTTCGCCGCAGACGATGGAGACGAAGCCGTATTTTTTTTGGGTTTCCTGGACTTTGGCAAGGAACGGGCCGTCATCGAACTTCCGCTCGGGCATGAGGATGATATGGGGGGCATCGGCCGGGACGGTCCTAGCCAGGGCTCCGGCGGCGGGCAGCCAGCCGGCGCTGCGGCCGACGGTCTGGAGAATGACGAATTGGTCCACCCGCTGCATATCCCGGGCCAGACGTCCGCCCTGGAGGACGCTCAGAGCCACGTAGCGGGCGGCGCTGGGATAGCCGGGAGTATGGTCGGTGCCGGCCAGGTCGTTATCGACGGTCTTGCAGATGCCCACGCCGAGCATCGCATAGCCGGCCTGGTTGGCATAGGCGACGACGCGATGGATGGTATCCATCGTGTCATTGCCGCCGATCATGAAGAAGTAACGGATGTTGTGTTTCTTGAGGTTGGCCAGGATGGGCTGGAAGTGCTCATCCTTGAGTTTCAAGCGGCTGGACCCAAGGACGCTGGAGGGAGTGCGGATCAGTTTTTTGGTGGTGGTGGCAGATACCTTGCTCAAATCGAGGAGGTTGCCGGCCAGCAGTCCCTCGGCGGCGAAGCGCATGCCGAAGAGCTTGGCGATGGTCTTGCTGACCCGGGCTCCATCCATGACGCCGGCCAGCGAGGCATTAATGACCGCGGTGGGTCCGCCGGACTGGCCGACGATGGCGTTTCCTTTAAGCATCAGGGGTTCCTTCTGCGAAAAACACGCCCCCGCTCCATGAAAGGAAGAGCGAGAGAGGAGACATGTTAAATGGGATGGGGGGAAAAGCAACGGAGGACAGAAATTCGGGGTCGGGAGAAGAGGACAGGGACGGGGGCAGGAAGCAGGTCTAATTCATCCGGGCGGTGGCGATGAGGAGCGAAAGCTCGCGAGGAGAAGCTGAATCAGACCAATCCTGTTTCCCGCGACAGTACCACGATACGGCCAGAGCGCGGAGACGACAGAAACGCAAGGAGTAGTGGTTGGCCACTTTGGAGATTTTGTGGCGAGAATCCGGAACTGCTGATGCAATTAATCCAATGAACAATTGGCGTGAGCGCATCACGGTGGACCCAGCCATCTGCCACGGCAAGGCGTGCGTGAAGGGAACCCGCGTCATGGCTTCGGTCATCCTCGACAATCTCGCTGCGGGGGAAGCGCCGGCGGCGATTGCGGCAGCATACCAAGTTGGGGCCGAGGACATCCAAGCGGCGCTGCTCTATGCCGCCGAGCTTGCTAAAGAGCGGCTCGTGCCGATCACGGCTGGGGCGGCCTGATGCACTTCACGACTGATGAGAACGTCCACCCGGATGTTGCCGCATCCATGCGACAGGAGGGGCATGACGCGGTCAGGGTATGGGATGAGGCAATGCGCAGTATTTCCGACGCCAACCTTGCTCAGGTGTGCCGCAACGAAGGCCGGATTCTGATGACTTTTGACTTCGACTTTGCCGACATTCGTCTATACCCGCCAGGGCAATTCGCAGGCATTATCATTCTGCGGCTCGCCAGTCAGGATCGCCGTCATGTGCTCCGATCGCTGGCTCGGTTGCTTCCTATGCTCACGGAATCCGGAATGAGCGGCCATCTGTGGATTGTGGACGAACACAATGTGCGTGTGCGTGGGGAGGATGAGCCGTAGTCCGTCAAGGGAAGCGGGACAGGAATTCGGGTGTCGGGAACACGGGCCCTCATCCTATCCTTCCCCTGGTAGGCTGGCCGAAAATTGACGTTTCCATAAGTGCCGTAAAACATGCCATTTACGATTTCCGCTTTTGGACATTTTTGGCAATTCTGGACAGTGATTTAGACTGCCCCTGCGCGCCATGCCCCAATGGCGTGGACATCTCGGCCTGCTTTCGACTCCTGCACAGCGCTGCCTACTTCGGCCTGACCACCTACGCCAAACGCCAATACAAGTGGCTGATCGACAACCACAAGAGCGGGTTGTCCTGCAAGAAGTGCGGCGTGTGCCTGAGCAAGTGCCCCAACCAGGTACCGATCATGGAGAGACTGGCAGAGTCAGTCGCGAAGCTGCGCTAGCCGCCTCGGCTCACGCCATCTCCCGCCAGTTCGGCACAGGCCCTCTTGCATTTCCCTGGTGGCGGCATGAGCATCAAATACTTCCAGTGTTTGTTTTGGGGGGCGGTGAAGGGTCGGGGCGGAAGTTAGCCCTTTGGCATACCTTCAACGCCTACCAAGCCTACGGCGATGTCGCTTGGGCCGAAGGCCCATTGCGGTTGCGTTAGGCAAAGTGCATAGCAACAAACCCTAAGGCAAAAAAGCTTGCATCGTACGACGTATCGTGGTAGTGATTGCTTTATCGTCGCCGAGGAAACGGCACGAAACAATTTTGCGCCGCAATGCGGCAGAAACGGGAAGGCGATATGGCGAAGGAAAAAGAAAAGGAAGCCGCCGTTGTGAAGGTCAAGGCCCAAGCCGTTCAATTCGAGACTCTGGAAACGCGCCAGCTCTTGTCGGTGAGCCTGAGCACCGGATCTGAATTACTGGCCGGGCCGGACGCGCCGGTGGTTTTGCCACTGGTTCGCTCTCCCAACATTGTCGGCACGTTCACAGGAACCAGCCACCAGTACCGCTCGCATACGACTGGCAAGATCGGAATAACTGTGACCCGGCAGACACGCGCTGGCGCGCTCTCGGGATATGATATTATGGGAGGCACTCTCAAGGGAACTATCACTGGCAACGCCTTCACCTTGAGACTAAACCAACCCGACGGAACTCACGTCTCGCTGAATGGCACGGTCTCTAATCAAGGCGGGACGCTCACCGGGACTTTTGTCAATGGCCAGAAATCCGGAACGTTTATCTTTTCACGTTCATAAGCGTCTGGCCCCCAACACGGATTAATGCACCATTGGATGACCGTTTAGAGTGATCTCAAAGCCTTCGCTGACAAACCGTTGGCTAAATTCAGCGCGACGGCCAGCGCCATCGAGGGAACGGTGACTTGGACTAAGAAAGATGGGAGCGAGGTGACGTATAGGTTTACGGGCAAGAGACAGTAGGAAATCGGAAATTCGGGAATCGGGGGTCGGAAGGGACGAGGGAAGAGGAGCAGGGCAAGGGCAAGAGGTAACTGACGAATAAGAGTTTGGTTCTTAAGACCCGCAGCTAAGGCGGCACGCCGGAGCCGGAAGAAAACTACAGGCAAAGCGAGCCGGACAACCGCCGGGGCCGATTTCCTGTACAATAGTCCCGGTCACCGCCAAGCCGCATAGCCCAACGCGGCGGGCGGCGAGACAAAGCCAAGAACAGGACCGGCTGACCTTGCTCTTGAACCTTCCATTTAACTTCTCTTCGCCCTGGCTGCTGTGGACATGCCTGTCCCTGGCGGCCACGGCGACGGCGATAACCATGTGGCGAAGGCCGGCGGCGCCGGCCTGGACCAAAATCCTGTGCGGCGTCGGCCTGCTCCTTATAGCGCTGGCCGCCGGAGGGATGAGTTGGCAAGCGCCATGGCGGCATGAGGCGCTGGTCATGGTGGATCTTTCGCCCAGTACGCGAACGGCCTTGTACCGCAATACGACGGCCCTGCGCCGGCGGCTGGAACAATTACTGGGGGCAACGCCACGCCGGATCATGTTCTTCGCCGGCGATAACGCCCAGACGGGTATTGAGGATGACCAAGGAAACCTGGTGGACATGCCGGGGCAACGCACGGTGTTCGCCCCCCCCGCCGCCGAGACAATAGTGCTATTCAGCGATGGACAGTTTAAGAATCCCGCCTGGGCGCCGCCGGTCTATGCGGTGCTGGATCCGGCGTTGGAAAAGCCTGTGGACGGGGGCATAGACAGCCTCAAGCTGCGCGGGCGTCAGGTGATCGCGACGGTTCACAACAACGGCAAGCCGCGAACCATAACCTTCGAGGGAACGGACGAAACCGCCCCAACCACCCTTGGCACCGGGCAATTTCTGCTCACGCGAACGCTGGCGCCAGGTTCGTCAAAGGCCTCAGTTCACCTGGAAGGCCAGGACGCGTGGCCGGAAAACGACAGGGCCAGCATCATGGCCGCGCCGGAGGCTGGCCGAAGGGGCTGGTGGATCCGCGGCAGCGCTGGCAGAAGCGCAGGAGCGGATGAAGCGGCATGGCAAACCATGGCCCCCGGCCAGTTGCCGGCGGATCCATCGGCATGGCTGGAGCCATCGGTGGTGGTGCTGGATAATGTCGCAGCCGACGAACTGGCCGGACATGTGGAGCAGCTTTACCAGTACGTGAGTGACTTGGGGGGAGGGTTGGTGATCCTGGGCGGGGATCACGCCTTCGCCGCCGGAGGCTACACGGCGACGCCCCTGGAGAAGATTTCCCCGCTGGATTGCGTGCCGCCACTGCCCACGACGCACTGGATGCTGCTGGGCGACAGCAGCGGGTCGATGAGCGAGGCTGTGGGTCCGGGCGATCCGCGCACGCGTTGGAGCATAGTCGCCGGGGCGATGACGGCGCTGCTAAGGACACTGCCGGGCAGCGACCTGGCAAGCATCGGCTGTTTCGCGAATTCGCTGGACTGGTGGTCGGCGGGCAAGAACGTCGCCCAGACGGCCCGGCTGCCGCTTCCGCCGGTGGACCTGGCCCCTCATGGACCGACGAATCTAAGGCAAGCGCTGCAGAGAATCGCCGATGAAGCCGAGCCATTCATGCCCAAGCACCTGCTGGTGCTAAGTGATGCCGACACCACCATCGATGACCCCGCAGGCCTGGCCGAGGCGCTGACCGGGAAGAAGATCCACCTGCACCTGCTGGCCATTGGGGAAGGCTCGGCCCTGCCGGCCCTGGAGAAGATAATCACGTTGACGGGCGGCAAACTGGTGCGGCAAATGGACCCTGGCAAATGGAGCAGCGCCGCGGCCGAGCTGGCGCGGGGGGCCATGCCGAGGCTGCTGCGCAACGAACAGACGGAAATCCGCTTTCGCAAGCCGCTGGACTTGGCGGGCCACACGCAGGGGCCGTGGAACCGCACCTGGGTAAAACCCGATGCTGAGCTGCTGGCGGAGGCAACCATAGGCAAGGGCAAAGAGCCAGGCGAGATAGACGGCCCAAGCGTGCCCATGGCAGCGCGATGGCGGATGGGGACGGGCGAGGTGCTGGCGGCGGCGTTCGCCGCCGATACCACGCAGGCGCTGGCGATGGCCGACCTGATCGCCCAGGCGCCCCGCGATCCGCGTCTGCGCATTTCCTGGGACAGCGGAAGCGTGCCAGGCGTGCGCCTCGATGCGGTGGATAACGCCGAGCACCGGTATCTGAACAATCTGGAAGTCACCCTGGAACTGCGCGGGCCAACAGGAGCCGATGAGGCGCCCCGGGTGCTGAGCGTCCCGCAGACGGCGCCGGGGCATTATGAACTGGAGTTCGAGGCGCCGGGCGCGCCCTGCTGGGCGTTCCTGCGCCAGGGAGGACAGTTGATCGACAAGATGGCTGTGGCCGGCCGCCACGCGGCCGAATTCGACGCCATCGGCAACAACCACAAAACCCTGCGTGAGTTGGCGGCACGCAGTGGCGGCAGCGTGATCGACATCCGCCAGACGAGCCCCATAGATTTCCGATGGCCGGAGCGCCAAGTGGAGCTGGAAACGCTTATGGCGGCAGGGGGCGCGCTGTTTATCGCAGTGGGCTTGCTGGTATGGCGCTTGGGTTAGGAGGCAAGCATACCAAGAGACAACCGCTAACCCCGGGCCCACGTACGCGGGAAGGAAAAAGAAACGCCGCGTCAGCGCGTCAGGGTTATCTTGACAATCTCCGCCGGGGCATTGACGCGCAGGGGGAACCAGTTGCCGACGCCGTTGGAGACCACCAGGGCCGAGCCATTGTCCTTGCGGTAAAGACCGGAAATATAACGGAAGAGTATGGAACCGGCGCCGAAGCCGGGGGTGAGCATGAGCTGCCCGCCGTGGGTGTGGCCGGAAAGCGTAAGGGGAATGCCGCACCCGGCGGCGGCATCGAAGGCATGCGGATGGTGGCTGAGCAGGATGGAAAGTACATCGTGACGGCGAAGCGTCTCGACCCTGGCGACGGACGCGGCGACGCCGCTCAGCCCACGCTGGAAGTCTATGCCCAACACCTGCACATCGTGGCCGCGGATACGGAGGTTCATGTCCTGGTCGATCAACAGGGGCATGCCCATCTCGCGGGCCGTCTGGATAAACCACGCACGGCTCTGAATTTGATCGTGGTTGCCAATGCACATGACCAGGTTGTCCCGCGGCCGCATGGCATCCAGGGCAGCCAGGCCGCCGGGAAGATACTTGAGGTCTATGTCTATGAGATCGCCGGTGAAGGCCACCATGTCGCAGCCCAGGGCATTTACCGCCGAGACGATCCGGGGAAGCATGTGCGGCCGCAAAAAGCCGCCGATGTGGGTATCGCTGACGTGGGCGATGGTCATGCCGTCCAAACCGGGGGGCAACCGGGCCAGTTTCACGGCAATATTCCGGATGCGGAAAGAACCAAACTGCTCGATGCCGGCGCCGACGGTCGCCGCCAGAACCAAAGGCGGCACGGCGACGCCAATACCGGCCAAGACCTGACGCCGGGTAAGGCGGGTGGCCGATTCATCCTGTGGCGGCGAAGGCGGCGGAGCCGAAGCATGGGCCATGGCCTGCAGCAGCGTCCGCAACCATGACGCCAGGCGGCGGGAAAGCCACCAACCCAGAAGCGTTAACAGAGTGCCAGGGAGGATCAGGAGGTGCCAGATATAGACCATGGCCAGGAAGGGCGAGCCCATACCCGAGTCCATGCCGTTGCGGATGAAACTGATGTGTATGACGCGAAAGGCCTGGGCGAGGATCTGGAAACTCATAAACCCTGCCAGAAGCAGCCGATAACGCCAGGAGCCGACAAGCGGCCTAAGCCGAACGTCGGCCCATCGCCACCAGATCACGTCCAGAGCTAGCAGCAGAAAAACAACAAGGCTGAATGCGGTGCGGCCCATCGTTATGCGTAAGCATAGGGGAGACAGGCAAAAGGGGAAAGGGGGATCGCGGCGGAGCCGCGATAGAAACAGGAGAAAGGAGAGGGGCACATGAGTTGACGCCGGATGATCGGGAATATACTGAATGGGAGAGATGGATGAAGCAGGAGGGAGTTATGGCACGGAAAGAGAAAGAGAAGAAGTGATCGCGCAGAGGCGCGGCGGCGCAGAGAGAAGAGATGGAAAATCGCATTGGCCAAACACCTGACACTTTTATCCGGCTCAACTGAAAAATGGCGGTGCAAGTGGAAAACGCCGAATACAAAGCAGGCCTAAACGCCGACCGTTACTGCCGCGGCTGCGGTTACAATGTTCGGCAACTACCCGAGCCGCGCTGTCCCGAATGCGGGCGCGCGTTTGATCCGGCCGATCCCAGGACAACCCTCGCCAAGCCCAAGTTGGCGACATGGTGGCGGGTGCGTCAGATCGGGCTGGCGCTGTTCATCCTATTGCTGATCCCGACGGTATACATCGGCCAATACTGGTGGGGCTGGCACGTGGAACAGGGAGTCTTTTCCAGCGGTGAGATCACAAGGAACGGGCGCGAGTTAATCGGGCCCAAGTGGCTTGCGAATCTGCTTGGCCAACGGCAATATCTGTTGTGGCGCACACAGGTGACAGACGCAGGCGTGGCGGCACTCGAAAAGGCGATCCCCGGCATCAAAATCGTCCGCTGACAATACCGGGAACACCTGCGCGCCAGGATAACGGGACAGCGATTAGCAAAAATGTAAGGTTGATTTAGAAGAAGACAAATTGGAAGAATGCCCACCCGCCGCACCGCCGCACCGCCGTTGGCGGTTTGCCGGTTGGCGACAAAAAAACGCGCGCTATTGCCACAAGGCCCGCGATCGCTATACTTCCCCCCTCTTTGCAGCAGAGGTATTTTCATGGCGAATGAATTCAAGCTCGGTCAGAAAATCAAGGTAACTATCAGCAAGACTATCCAGCGCGCCGCGGCGCGCAAGACCCTGGAGCGGCTATTCCTTCAGGATAAGGCCAACACCGCCCCCCTGGACGCCCGCAGCGCCAATTTCATCCCGATTCCCAAACGGCGCGGCGGATGCATCTGGACCAAGCGCGTCAATAAGGTCCATCCCCTCCTGGTATGCGGCGATACCGCCATCGTCAAAGTCACACCCCAGACACTCCGCGACTTGGACAGCGTAGCGACATTCGTCCAACTCGCCGCCGCCAAGTAGTGATGAGTGGTTGGTGGACATCGCTTTTTCCAAGCACGTCACGATCCCCGTTTGCACCCTAGGCCGCAATTGGCGGTTTTCTTCTGCCTAATCTCCTAATACCCAAAAGCCCTTGCAGCTAATTCGGCTTGCCTTCCAGCATCTTCAGCAGGGCCTCTACGTTCAGCGGCTTGGCCATGAATTGCACGGGTTGACCATGCAGGGAACCGGCATCGTATTCCCCGCTGATGGCGATCACCCGCGCCGGGCGGTGGGTCAACGGGAGCTGCATGCAGTGGTTCACCAACTCGATGCCATCCATTACGGGCATGCGGAGGTCGGTGAGCAATACGTCGAAGCGTTGGGTGAGGAGATATCCCAGCCCTTCCTCGCCATCGCGGGCGGTGACTACGTCGGCGCCGGCATCGCGGATAAGCCGGCCCATCGCCAGACGGGTAGGACCGTGGTCCTCGACGATCAGAACCCGCAGTTTCTTCTGCGGTGGCTGGGAAGACGGTTGTGTCATGAGACTGTCCATACTATCCGCGGATGAGGCACATGGGCCAACTAATATTCCTAAGACGGCACGCGAGCCAGCGTATTATTATTGTCTGGTTAATCATAGCAAGCCACCCGGTGGCAGTGAATCATCTTTATTGTCGAATTCATATCGCGAGAGGATGACAACACAGCACAGGGGCAGGCATATGGCGGGGGCGACACAGGGCAGGGCATTCCATGGCGCGGCAGGAAAATACCGGGAACCGAAAATAATAACCGCGGATCAGCAGCCGTCATGAATTCCTGATATTCGTATAACATGGAGACCCTTCCCCTGCTGCGCCATAAATCCGCCGGATGATAATAAAATAACCGCGGCGGAGAGACCGCCGGCACAGGTCCTATAATCCGGCGCCCGGCAGGCGCCGCCAACCGTCGCGGATGACCGGCCACCGGCTCTTATTCCAACGGGAATCGCTCGCAAAATTCCGCCACTTCCCGGCGAATGGCTCCCAACAGAGCGACATCGCCCTTGGCCAGGATGGCCCGATCGACAAATCCCGCGACGACGGCCATATCGGCTTCCTTGAGTCTGCGCGTGGTCAGGGCGGGAGTGCCCAGCCGCAGCCCACTGGTCACCTTGGGGGGACGGGGGTCATTGGGTATCCCGTTCTTGTTGGCGATGATCCCAGCGGCCTCCAGAGATTTTTCGGCATCGGCCCCGGTAAGGCTCTGTTCCCGGCTGCGCAAGTCCACCAGCATAAGGTGGTTATCGGTGCCGCCGCTGGTCAGACGATAGCCGTGGCCCTGGAGCGCCGACGCCAAGGCCTTAGCGTTGCGGACAATCTGGGCGACGTACTGCTTGAACTGGGGTTGGAGGTCCTCGCCGAACGCCACCGCCTTGGCGGCGATGATGTGCATCAACGGGCCGCCCTGACTGCCCGGAAAGACTTTCTGATTGATGACCCTGGCCAGAGTTTCATCATTGGTCAGGATCAACCCGCCGCGCGGCCCGCGCAGGGTCTTGTGCGTGGTGGTAGTCACCACATGGGCATGGGGAAATGGCGACGGATGCGCGCCGCCGGCCACCAGGCCGGCAATGTGGGCGATATCCGCCATGAGCATGGCCCCCACCTCGTCGGCAATCTTGCGAAATTCGGCGAAATCGATGAGGCGCGGATAGGCGCTATACCCGCACAGGATCATTTTGGGTTTCAGTTCCCGAGCCTTGGCGCGCACGGAATCGAAGTCGATGGTTTCGGTCCGGGGATTCAATTCATAATGTCCGGGCTTGAAAAACACGGCGGAGGCATTGAGCTTCATTCCATGGGACAGATGTCCGCCGCTGGCCAGGTTGAGGCTGATATACGGATCGCCGGGCTGCATCAGGGCCATGAAGGCCGCGAAGTTGGCATTGGCCCCGCAGTGCGGCTGGACGTTGGCGTAATGGCAGTTGAAAAGTTTCTTGGCCCGTTCGATGGCCAGGTTTTCGATCTGGTCATAGAAACCACAGCCGCCGTAGTAGCGGGCCCCAGGGTAGCCCTCGGCGTACTTGTTGGTAAGCACGCTGCCGGCCGCCTCCATGACCGCCGCCGAGACGTGGTTCTCGCTGGCGATCAATTCCAGGGTGGTCTGCTGCCGGCTCTTTTCCAAACGAATCAATTCCGCAATCTGCGGGTCACTCTGGGCCAGTTTCATCGGAACCTCCGGAAAATCCAAGGGCGCGGCGGACGGACACCTTGCCCGTCGCCGGTAAGGGGAGGATTCTAATGGGATGGGCGAAAAATGTAAGGGAGGGAAGACAAGGGGTGGAAAATGGAGGCATACGGGCGGCCCATGGCTTTTGCCGACAGCCGACTAGGGCGATATTCCGGTTCATGGTTCACTGGCCCCCCGCCACTATCTGGGCTATGGTTTACCACTGATGAACGCAGCCACCTTCACCACCGACCCGGCGTTGCTGCCAATTGCCGAAAAGGTGCTGGCGGATCAACCGCTGGACCTGGCCGATGGCCTGGCCCTCTATGCCAGCCGGGACATACACGGCATCGGGCGCATGGCCGATCTGGTGCGGCGGCAACTCCACGGCGACAAGACCTACTACAACCGCAACCGCCACATCAACTACACCAACGTCTGCGCCCTGTCGTGCAAGTTCTGCTCCTTCTACCGCAAACGCGGCGAGGAAGGTGCCTACGAGATGCCCGTCGAACAGGTCGTGGCCATGGCCAGGAAAGCCGCCGAGGCCGGAGCCACCGAAGTCCACATAGTGGGCGGGCTGCATCCGTGGCTGAAGTTCGATTATTACCTGGATATGCTGGGGGGCATCCGCAGCGCCTGCCCGGAACTGCACATCAAAGCCTTCACGGCGATCGAAATAATCCACCTGGGCCGCATAGCACACATGAACGTGGCTGACGTCCTGCTGGCCCTGCGCCAAGCCGGCCTGGGCAGCCTGCCCGGCGGGGGCGCGGAAATCTTCGACGAGCGCGTCCACGATGAAGTGTTCAAGGGCAAAGTCCGCTCGGAGCGCTGGTTCGACGTCCACCGCACCGCCCACAGCCTGGGCATTTACTCCAACGCCACCATGCTCTACGGCCACGTGGAAACCCCCGCCGAAAGAATCAACCACATGATAAAGCTGCGAGAAGCGCAGGCGGAATCACTGGCAAACACCAGAGCCAGCTTCAATTGCCTGATTCCCCTGTCCTTTGTTCCCGACCACAGCGAATTAGGCCACCTGCCGGGCAATACGGGCCTGAGCGATCTGAAGACCCTGGCCATCGCCCGGCTGATGGTGCGGAATATCCCCCACCTCAAGGCTTTCTGGATCATGCAGGGCATCGGACTGGCCCAACTGGCCCTGAACTGGGGCTGCGATGACCTCGATGGCACGGTCGTCTGGTATGACATCACCAAAACCGCCGGAGATGGCACGCATCAGGAAATGAGCGTCCAGGAAATCCATCGCCTCATACGCCAGGCCCGCCTGACGCCGGTGGAACGCGACACGCTGTATCGACCGATCGCCGGCGAATAAGGGATTAACGCGCGCCGGGGATATTCAATCACCCGCTGTCGCCTGCCGCAAACCTCCGTACCTCGTTTTTATAAATCTTCCATTCTCACACGCGTCTGAGCTTCGTCACACGGCCGGGAGGAACCCATTCCACGACGAAGATATTCCCATCGGCGTCCCAACACGCGGCGTGGGGAGCGATGAACTTGCCCGACTGCCAGGTGGACTTGGGCAGATCAGGCCAGCCGGGAGTCTTCCAGCAGCCGGGGTTGTCGCCAAGATGGGTGATGAGATGGTTGTGCTGGTCAAGAATTGTAAGGCGGCCGTACAAATCGGGGATCAGCAGGTCGCCGTCGCGTTCGTCGAAATGGCACGGCCGCCGCAGGTCGCCGGCCACGAAACCTTTATGCCGGCCGTCGAGGGTGAATATCTGGAGGCGCTCGTTGCCACGGTCGGCGACGATAAGATCCGGCTCGGCGGCGCGGGTGTCCACCCACAAGCCGTGGGGACAGGAGAGTTTGCCAGGCTCTGTGCCTGGCCCGCCAAAGCTGCGCAGATAGCGGCCCTTACTGTTGTACTGGTGGATATAGCCCAGTCCGTAGCCGTCGGCGACATACAAATCCCCGTTAGGCGCGAAGGCGACATTGGTCGGGCAATACTGGCGCTGCTCCTCATACAGACCCGATACCATAGGGCAGGGCAGGCGAAAGACGACCTCGCCGTCGAGGGTAGTCTTGACCACCTGGCGCTGGGCAATGTCGGCCAGATAGAGGAACTCGGCGTTGTCTTCCTTGCGAAGCTGAAGGCCGTGGGCCCCGGCGGCAAACTCGCTCCCCCACCACTTGATGACCTGGCCATCGGAATCGAAAATGATAATAGCGGTATCGCTGGCGGTATGGACTATGATCCGACCCTGGGAATCGACGACCACTCCATGAGTGTTTCCGTAATGAACGGCCTCGGGCAGTTTGGCCCATCCCTCAACCCATTCGTAGCGGTGCTCAGCGGCGCCAAGGACGAGCGAATGGCCGCGTTCTGCTAATGTAGTCATCAAAGCTCCTTAATCAGTTCATGCCTCTTGGGGTCGGGCAGCGTGCACAGGCAACACTAGGCCCCTGCGCCCGGCCCGGCAACAGGCAAATACAGTGGATTGATTAGTCCCCTGAGAGAAGACCGTACGCGGAGCGCGCCCTGTGAAGAAGTTCCCCGACCATTCGGCGCTCGCCCCCAACCCTCTGGCCCGGGTAGGGGGCGAGGGAAAGGGAGGGCTTCATTCGCGGCCCTTTTGTTTTCACAAGCCTCCAACCACTCTTCTCCGGACTCCGGCCACTCACATTTTTTCCGGATGCTCGATCCCCAGCAGATCCAACCCCAGGGCCAAGGTCCGCCCGGTGAGATCGACCAGGGCCAGCCGGCTGGAACGCGTGGCCGGGTCGCTCTGGAGAACCGGGCAATTCTCATAGAAACCACTGAGGCGCGTGGCCAAATCGTAAAGATAGGTACACAGGTGGTGCGGCTTGAGTTCGCGGGCCACCAGTTCGACGATGTCACCGAGGCGCAAAATCTGCTTGGCGATGGCCAGTTCGTGGGGCGTTTCCAGACGAATGGGCGTGGCGGCGGCGCCGGCGTAGACGATGCCGCGGTTGTGCCCCTCGCGCAGTATCGAGCGGGTGCGGGCGTAGGCGTACTGAAGATAAGGGGCGGTGTTCCCGTCCAGGGCCAGCATGCGCTCGAAGGAAAAGGTGTAATCGCTGGCACGGTCGCGGGACATGTCGAAATACTTGATCCCACCCACGCCAACAGAGGCGGCAATCTCATAGCGCTGAGCTTCGGGCAAGTCGGGGTTCTTGCTGGTGACGACGGCCATAGCCTGCTCCTGAGCCTGATCGAGCAGGTCCTGAAGCTTAAACAAGCCGCCGGCCCGGCTGCGGAAGGGACGGCCGTCAATCCCAAGCATGGTGCCGAAGGGGGCGTGCTCCAAGCTGACGCCCGGCGCCCAGCCAGCCCTGGCGGCAACGGCGAAGACCTGCGAAAAGTGATGCGACTGCCGGGAATCCACCAGGTAAATCACCCGCTGGGGATGCAGCGTAGTCGTCCGGTAACGAACGGCGGCAAGGTCGGTCGTGCCATAGAGGTAGCCTCCGCCGCTCTTCTGGATGATCAGGGGAACCTTATCCTTGCCATCGATGAAGACGACAATCGCACCCTCCGATTCCTCGGCAATGCCCGCGGCTAACAGATCGCTCACAACCTCGGCCAACATCGGGTTATAAAACGATTCGCCGCGCTCATCGGCTTCGGTGAGCAGGACGCCCAGGCGCCGGTACAGCGGCAGATAATGTTCGCGGGTCTTGGCCACCAGGGTCCGCCAGGCCGCCAAGGTGGACTGGTCGCCGCCCTGGAGTTTCACGACTGTCTGGCGGGCGCGGTTCTGGAAATCGGGTTCGCTGTCGAACCGCTTCTTGGCTTCGACATAAAAAGCCTCCAGGTCGCTCAGGCGGATATTCTGCGAGTTTGCGGATTTATCCAGCAAATTGGCGATAAGCATCCCGAATTGCGTGCCCCAGTCGCCCAGGTGGTTCTGGCGGATGACATGATGGCCCTGGAAGGCGATCAGGCGGGCCAGGGCATCCCCGAGAATAGTGCTGCGCAAATGGCCGACGTGCAGTTCCTTGGCGATGTTGGGACCGGAATAGTCCACGATGACATTGGCCGGCGAAGCCACCGGATCGACGCCCAGCCGGGAATCCGACCCCATGCCGCGTAATTGTTCGGCAAGCCAGGCCGGGGCCAGGCGGACATTGATAAATCCGGGGCCGGCGATGGTGACTTCCGAGGCCATGGGACCCAGGTCCAGGGCGGCCTTGATGCGCTCGGCGATGGAGCGGGGATTGGCCTTGGCGCCGGTCTTGTCGGCCACGGGTTTGACCAGGCCCATGGCCGCGTTGGCTTGGTAGTCGCCGAACTTGTCATTCTGGGCCACCTGAATGACAGGGTCGGCCTCAAGGCCAAAAGCGGCCTTGATGGCAGCGTGAAAGGCCTGGTTGAGCTGTGCGGTTATGCTTTTCATTATTTGACAGTCCAGTCATGGATCCAAAGGGCTCGCCTGGAAAACCGGCCAAATCCATGCCGGCCGGCAATTTTGGCATGTTACCCTAATCACCCAGGCGACGGAACTGTTGCCACCAACGAACCCCGACAGATGCGAAAGCGTCTAAGTAGAACGCGAATCTTGCGTTTGGCAACAGAATAGCGCAAACTTACTTTCTCGCACCGCGTAAGCGGATGGGCGTCCGGGAGTATTCGTTGAGACCGTACGGTTCGCGCTGATGTTCCCGATATTTCCTTGAGAGGATTTGCTCATGAAGACATGGTTAAACCGTTGCCTGGTTGCCCTGGCGCTTCTGGCCACCGCGACCGGCCTCGGCATGGTCCCGGCGCTGTCTGGAACCAGGACCGCCATGGCCCAGCCGGCGGCCTCCGGCAATGATCTGAAGGTCCAGGCATTCCATGCCCTGCGCCAAGGCGAATTCGACAAAACCAGCCTGCTGCTGCAAAGCGCCGCCGCGGTGCTCCAGGACCCATCGGTCACGCAGATGGCCGCCTGGGCCGGGGAATACGAAACCCAGCGCGAGACCTTTGTCACCGAGCGCCGCAAACAATTCGACAAGGCTGTCGCCGAGGTCACGCTTCTGCGGAAGAACCACAAAGACCAGTACCTCATCGACGCCACGGCCCGCGCCTACCTGCTGGCCGACGACAAAAAAGCCTTCCGCAACGAAACCTGGGTCAATGAAGTGGTCCAGCAGACCATCACCATGGTGGACCAGTACGAGGCCTCGGAGCAGTGGCTCAAGGCGGCCCGGCTGTATTCGGACTTGAGTTCGGTGGAACCGGCCAATCCGCAGTGGAAAGACAAACTTAAAACCAGCATGCGGCGCATCCGCCTGCTGAGCCTGTACGCCCCCGACGCCCTGCTCACCATCCAGCAAGCCGAGGCCAAGGAACGCGAAGAGGTTGACCGGCTGCTGCATCCATCGACGCAACCGGTCGTGGCGGCCACCAAACCCGCCACCACCGAGGCGGCCAACGACAGTTTCCGCACCGACTGGAAGGAATCGCTGCGTGGGGTGCGCATGGAGATGCTCTCCGAGGCCCTGAGCGATGCCCGCGGCAACTACTATCGCGACGTGCCCATGCGCGACATGCTCATGGGCGGGCTCAAAGGTGTGAGGGCCATCCTCGCCACCAAAGGCCTGGAAAAAACCTTTCCCGGCCTAGCCAACGCCGCCAAGGACCAGGAATTCGCCACCCGTCTGGACGACCTGGCCGATCGCGTCAAGGCCTCGACCATCGCCAATGAAACCGAAATCCGCCAGTCGGTCGTCGCCCGCCTGCGCGCGGCCAACGCCGACACCGTCGATCTGCCAGAACAGGTGCTGGTCAACGAGTTCGCCGACGGCGCCCTGGCCGAGTTGGACCCCTTCAGCAACATGATCTGGCCCTCGGAACAGGACGAATTCACCAAGAACACCCAGGGCGAGTTTGGCGGCGTGGGCATCCAGATCCAAAGCGAGCCGGACGGCAACTTGCGCATAGTAAGTCCACTGGAGGATACCCCGGCCTACCGGGCGGGGATCAAGGCCGGCGACATCGTCACCGCCATCGAGGGCAAGAACGCCAAGGGCATCAGCATCAATCAGGCCGTCAAGACCATCACCGGCCCCCCCGGCACCACCGTCACCCTGACCATCCGCAGCCAGGACGGCACAGTTCGCGACTACACCATCCGCCGGGAACTGATCAAGGTGGCCAGCGTCAAGGGCTGGTCGCGCAAGCCCGGCGGCGGCTGGGATTACATGGTCGATCCGGTGCAAAAGATCGCCTATATCCGCATGACCAATTTCACCAAGGCCACGGGCGAGGAACTGGTCAAGGCCACCAATGAATTCACCAAACAAGGGGCCCAGGCCATGATCCTGGACCTGCGTTACAACCCCGGCGGCCTTCTCCAGGCGGCCATCGAGGTGGCGAGCCGGTTCCTGGACCCCAACAAGCTGGCCGACCAGGGCGTGATCGTTTCCACCCACGCCGACCGCGAGACCCCCAACGGTCCCACAATGGCCAAGGCCCGGCCCATAGAGGACAAGATCACCATGCCGTTGGTGGTCCTGGTCAACCAATATTCGGCCAGCGCCAGCGAAATCGTCAGCGGCGCCCTCAAGGACCAGAACCGAGCCATCGTGGTCGGGGAGCGCAGTTTCGGCAAGGGCAGCGTGCAGATGATCTTCCCGGTCTTCGATCAGAAGGCCTGCCTGAAGCTGACCACCAGCCACTACTACCTGCCCAGCGGGCGTTGCCTGCACCGCGACGAGAATTCCACCGAATGGGGCGTCGATCCCGACGTGAAGGTGGAAATGACTCCCGAGCAGATGCGTCTGGCCATCGACGCCCGCCAGGATCTGGACATCCTCCGCGATGCCGCCACGACCGAGCCTGCACCCACAACCCAGGACCCGGAGATCATAAAGGCCCGCAAAGATCCCCTGGGCACCGATTCCCAACTTTCGGCGGCGCTGCTGGTGCTGCGGCTGCAATTGGCAGGGGCACACCTTTGATGAACACGGGAGATTGACGCCGACGCGAGCAATTTCCCCGTCCTTTCACCGGCACCTTATCAGTTCCTCATCCCCGATGCCAAGTTCGCGGCGTTTGGCCTCGATGTCCTTGAGGAACCGGTTGCCATCTGTGTAGTAGCCGGCGGTCGGGGCTACTTCTGGCACTTGCATCCGCCACCAGGCATTGAAACGCCGCATCATGGCCTCGCGCGTGTACTTGCAGAGCATCGAGGCCATGGCCACCGGCAGGCACTGGCTTTCGGCCTTTTCCCGGAAGATCAGGCGCACAGCGTGGCCGTCGCGAACCAGGCGGTATTGGCAGTGGCCCTGGGTCTCCTGGATGATCTCCAGCGACCATTGTTCAAACATCAGCCGCAGCAAGTGGCCGTAATGTTCGCGTCCGCCCTGGCGGTCGCAGAAAATCACCAGGCCGTGGGTGCCATACTGGCGTAGCAGAAAATCCAGGTGGATGGCGGAAATCGAAAACAAAGCCGAAGCCTTGTTGCGGGTCTGTTGGACCAGGCGATTGAATTGCCGTTCCAAGGCGACCCGCGCTCCCAGGTAGAGGCATCGGGAGGCAGCCTCGACCATCTCGATATGCAAGGCATTGGCCAGCACCCTGACCGACGCCGCCTCCTGGGCCAGAGGAAAGCGTTCGCCGGAGACGGGCTTATACCATTGGTATTGGGCCATCTCCGCCGTCACCTCCGGCGACACCAGATCCAGAAACGCCTCCAGGTCGGTGCAGAGGTCGCGGCCGCCCAAGGCCAGGGCCTGCTGGAACATGGCCGCCATCACCAGTACCGAGCGTTCCAGTTCTTTGAGCCCCCCCGCCGGGGAATAGACGACCTTGCTGTCATTGATGTGCAGTTTGCGGCCGCTGCGGCTGCGGTGTTTGGAGACCATCCGGCCCAGCATTTGCCACAGGCAGGGCAGATCCGTCCCATCCGCCGGGGGCGCCCCGGCCACTTCGATGGCGCAGCACCCCACCACCAGTGGCCCCAGGAGGGGCCCGTACCCTGCTTCGTCTATGCCGGCGATGATCATGGGCGGGGATTATAAACGCTAGCGGCCTGTTCTGCCCAGCGTTACGGCGGATGATCCTTGACATCCCCGGATTTTCGCATAAATTAAGACGCCGAAGACCGTGCTACGGGCGCGTAGCTCAATTGGTTAGAGTACCGGACTGTCGATCCGGTGGTTGCGGGTTCGAGCCCCGTCGCGCTCGCTGAAGACATGCAGTGTCAGCCGATGGCCAACCCCCTGATTTTTCAGGGGGTTGCATCGTTTGGGGCTCGCCTATTGCGATGACGGCCAACAACGCCAGTGAAGTCAGGTGTACCACGCCCTGGCATTGGCCCGGAGTACCGGAAGAGGAAAAAAAGAGGGCGAACTACTGTTCTGTCTCCTCCTTCCCAGCATATCATCCCGTACATGATTGCCACCTCCCCCGCCGTCTTTGATGACCTGGCTGATGTGTTCGACGCGATGATCGACTGGCCTAAACGGCTGGCCCATGAAGCGCCGTTCTTTCAGGAAATATTCGCGAAATACGGGGTGGCCAGCGTGGTAGACGTCGCCTGCGGCACGGGCAGACATGCGGCGATGTTTCATTCATGGAAACTGCGCGTCGAAGGAGCGGATATCAGTGCGAAAATGATCGCACTCGCCCAGGGACAATTCGGCCATCCGCAGGGCCTGAACTGGACGATACGCGGCTTTGAATCACCGATAGAAAGACCCCGGTCGTTCGATGCAGCAGTGTGCCTGGGTAATTCGCTGGCCCTGGCGGCAGACAGGGATGCGGTGGGCGGATGTCTGCGCGAGATGTTCGCCGCCGTGGGCAAGGGCGGAATCGTCATAACGCACGTGCTCAACGCCTGGCAACTGCCGGATGGCCCGATGGTATGGCAGAAAAGCCGGGTTGCCGATCTGCCGAGAGGCCGGGCCCTGATCCTCAAGGGAGTCCACCGCTGCGAAAAACGCAGCTACGTAGAACTGGCGGTGACGAGCCTGGATGGCCAGGCCACGCTCAGGTCGCAAGCGGTGCCGTTTCTAAACCTGGAGGCCGCGGAGTTGGCGGCCATAGCCGGCGCCTGCGGGGCCAGTGAAATAAGCTTCCGGGGCGGGTACAAAGACCAGCCCTACCAGCAGCAGACGAGCGTGGACTTGATCATGGTAGCGCGCGTTGGTCAGGCTGCGACGGCGTGAAACTCGGCAGTTCCGACTGCAGCCCGGCGCCGGGGATGAGTCCTGGCTGCCAGCGGGCGAAGGTGTATAGGAGGGGCACAGTGACCCAGTGGGGTTTGATGTCGCGCGGACGGATAAGCAACCCTGGCTGATCGGGCCAGCGTTGCGGGGAATGGCCCAGGGCGGTCACGGGAATGTAGGTCACGTTGGAACAGAAGTCCTCGGCGACGGTTACGATCTCCGGCGCGGTGCGCAAAAGCAGTTGGCGCAAGAGCTTGGACATCTGGGCGATGCGCGGAAGATCAAGAGTGGCCGGACCGGTATCGGTGCCGGCCGCCGGGATGATCGGCTCGGTTTCGGCATCCGCTCCCAACAAAGGGGCCCAGATATCGCTCTTGGCCACCAGAACTAGAAGGGGCCGGTCATACTGCTGGTAGGCCGACAGGCCGCGATGCTTGCGGACGCGGGCGGCGGCCTCGGCGAGGATGGTCTCCTGCCGCATGGTCTGCATGGCTTCGAGTATCTGGGGATCCTTGGAGAAGGCCTTGCAACGCTCGCGGAAGCGCGGGTCTTGGGTGGGATCGAACAGGAACAGCAACGCCTTGGCGTGGGCCAGATGCCTGGTCACGGGCGTGAGGGCGGTATCCTGGCCGACGCTGTAGTGTTCGCCGGCGTTGTCGTACATGCACACAATGGTCCCCGAGCGTTGCCGCTGGGAGGCCGCGGGGTGGCCGGCGCCGGGGTGCATCACAAACAGGAACGGCTTGGGCAGGTTGGTTTGCTGGCCGGAGAGGCGCACCGAACGATACAAATCGCCCTGGGTGCGCGTCTTTTCCAAAACCGTCAGGTGATCGGGATCATCGGGCAGGAACAAGCGTTCCTCGTACCGGTTGAGCACCCAGTTGGATTCCTTGTCGCCGTCGGAAAAAATCAGGTGGAAATCCCGGGCAAGCTGCTGGCGGAGTTCCCAGGTCATGGCGGCCAGGTAATGGGATTTGCCGGTGGCCACGCCACCGATGAGGGAGAAGAAGGTGATCTCGTTTTCCAGCAAGACGCGGGGAATATGCAGGTGGCACTGGGGGCAGGCCATGGTATGGCAGGTCATGCCGCGGGCGTCGAGGGCCATGCCGTCGAGGTTGAAGCGCGTGGGCAGGAAGCGCAGGGGTTCCTCGGGAAGAATGGGATCGCCCATCAGTTCCTCATGCTCGGCAACCCAGAGAATGTCCTCGGGACGGAAGGAATGCCAGCAATGGGGACAAATAACCCAGCGGACCAGGCGTATTTGGCCTGGGGCCAGGGGAGCAAGGGACGGTGCGGAGGCTTCAGATGAAACATCGGTCATGGGATTGCTCATGCGGACTCGTTTAGCTAAAGAACGAGCCGTAGTCTAACGGGAAAGGGGGCTAAAGCAAAGGTGAAAGGGGGCAAGGAGAAAAGG
>Ga0316225_1000850_pt1 | contig 33668 bp, 26 predicted proteins | sample TBH18015metaG_FD_206010 | JGI IMG/M metagenome (GOLD analysis project Ga0316225, IMG submission 206010) | Freshwater microbial communities from Trout Bog Lake, Wisconsin, USA - TBH18015 | ecosystem: Environmental > Aquatic > Freshwater > Lake > Hypolimnion/Profundal zone | place: USA: Wisconsin... | reverse complement strand
GCTGGTTGATCCGGGTCTGTCGGTGGAAGTGGCCGGGGCCACGTCACATCGGCCACCGACACGCGCGCCAGCCACGCTCACCACACAACAGGCTACCGACTTGCCCAATCTCATTGAACAGCTTGACGCCGAGCAATACACCGACCGCCAGGAGGCCAGCCGGAAGATTCAGGAAATGGGCCCCGGCGTAATCGCGCCCGTCCAGGAAGTGCTCAAGGGCGCCAAGCTAAGCCCCGAGGTCATAATCCGGCTGGAGGCGATCCTCAAAACCGCCCGGGCCAGCACCCAGCCTGCGCCGGCGCCGCCGCCGGATGAAATACGAGTCGTAAGGGGAGCCCGAGCGTTAACCCCTTCCGCCGGCGAGCGTATTGACGCCCCCGACTAAAACTGACTCCCGTATCTTATGTCATAACTATCCCATGCCCTCATCCGCCGACATTACCCTGGTTAATCTTAACATGCTGTTCATGCGCTACAGCGAGGAGATCGAGCGCGAACTGCATGTGCCGCTGGGCTGCCTGTACCTGACGCGAGCCCTGGAACATGCTGGATTCAGCGTGGATTTTCGGGACTACCAGCTGGTCAAATCGGATGATCCGTTTGATCTGGAAGTATTCTTTCCCTTCCTGGAAGGCTCGGCCGAGGTGATCGGACTGTCATGCATGGCCAACCTCCTGCCGTTTACGGTCTACGCCGCCGATGAACTGAAGAAGCGGTTTCCCAACAAAACGGTGGTGCTTGGCGGCGTGGGATCCAAAAGCGTGGAGGAACCCATACTGCGACGTTTTCTCGGCATCGATATCATCTGCCGGGGCGAGGGGGAACTGACGGCAGTGCAACTCCTGGGCGCCTTGCGCGCCGGCAACGACCTGTCTGGAGTCCGGGGCATCTCTTACCGTGGCCCCGGTGGTCAAATCCACCACAATCCCGACCAGCCGCGTATCAAGGATCTGGACGGCATCGGCTTCCCGGCCTGGGAAAAGATCGACCTGAGCAAATACGCCGGTTACGGGATGATGACCAGCCGGGGCTGCCCCTATCTGTGTACTTTCTGTTCGGTGGCCCCGGTATGGAATCTGGAAAGCCACCACCGCAGCGCCGCCAATATTGTCGCCGAGATGGTGCGCCTCAACCAAGACGCCGGCGTGAAACTGTTCCTGTTTCAGGACGAGTTTTTCGTGTCCGGCAAGCGTAACGTGATGGACTTCTGCCGGGAGCTTTCCCGAACAGGACTGGATGTAGAATGGAAGGCTTTCGGGCGAGTCAACCTCATGGACGAGGAGATGATGCGGGCCATGGTGGATTGCGGCTGTCTGGAGATCCGTTTCGGAGTGGAGAGCGGCTCCGACGCCATCCTCAAGCGGATCAAGAAGGGCTTCACCGCCGAGCAGAGCCTTAAGATAGTGCCGCTTGCTTGCGAAATATTCCCGCGCGTGGATACTTTCTATGTCTGGGGCTTCCCGTTTGAGACGATGGAAGATTTCAACCAGTCCCTTTTTCAGATGGTTTCCTTCCGTATGATGGGCGCGCGGATCTTGCCCAGTCTTTTGAGCCTCTTGCCGCAAACCGCTATATATAAAGAACTTATCGCTGTATCGGCTCTGGAATTCTGCCCCTACCTGCTGCCGGAGTTCGTCTTCACAGGTCACGAGATCGCCCATGCCGGAGAAATCGATATCCCTCCCAAGTACGCTGATTATTTCAAGCTTATCATAGACAATCCAGACATCTTCCCTGGTTTTTTCCACGTCGATCTGGCTAACAATATCTTCCCCAAGTTGTCTTTGCTTAGGAAGTTCGGATTTTATCCCGAGGCCCCGCAGTTGATAAAAATGGCGCAGCCTCAACCGATTGCTTAAATGTCGAATATCTAATAATAGCTATAACAATATTGACGATCCCTTGACAACCATGGTGGCCGGGGTATCGTTAAACATTCGGTTGTGGAGCTTATTGCTCCAACATTTTGCAGTAGTGTAGTAAGGAACGCCGGATTGGCCGTAAGGTACGGCCGGCGCTAGTTTTTTTTGAGGATATATCGTATGCGTGTTCTACAGAAGTCACTGGTTTGCGTTATGGCCGGTCTTCTCGGCGGGTGCGTTGTCGAAGTGGTTGCCCCGCAACCCCGCGTAGTTGTCGCCGCTCCGGCCCCCGCAGTCGTAGTAGCGGCTCCGGCTCCCGGCGTAGTGGTCGCAGCGGACGCTCCGCTCGTGGTCGATGGCGCCGTAGTGGTCGAACTTGAGCCGCCGCCCGTCGAACGCGTGTATATCTACGACCCCGGGTTCCCGCCCGGCGTGTATATCTGGGGCGGCAATTATTACTTTGGCGGGTTTTACTACCCGCACGATGTCTTCATCCATGGCGTCGTCGATATCAATATCCGCGGTGGCCGCTACATGAATATCGAGGACAACCGCCGGCGCGGTCACGATATCGAAGCCCGGCACCGCGAAGAATTCGCCCGGAACGGCGGCCACGTAGACCAGAAGGAGTTGGTTAAACACAGACAGAATCTCGACAACGCACGCTCTGGTAAAACCTCGGGGCGTCCCGACGCACACGGCACCACCCCCAATACCGGTGGCCGACACGATGCGCCGGCTCCCACCGATACCCATGGCGATCGTCATGACGAACGTCAGCCGCACTAAGGCTCGAACCGCTTGATTTAATTCACAGGGCCGCAGTTCCACTGCGGCCCTGTGTCGTTTTGAATACCTGTTGTCCACTATGCCCATTCACAAGCTCCCCTACTACTCGTCCCAGGCCGTTATGGCGTAAGTGCGATTGCCCGTTTGTTCTGTCTCCATATGCTTCCACCCTGCCGCACACCATGGTAATCTCTGGACCGTGACCGATCCTTTCAACTCTGCTAATACTTCCGCCAACACCCGCAAACTCGTTCTGGTACTCCTATTGGCGGCTATGCTGCTTCGCATTATCTACGGCACCACCCAAACCGCCGCTGAGACGGCATTGCAGCGGCTGCCGGATCAGGCCGAATACCTCCAACTGGGGCGCAACCTGTTGCATAACCATTGCTTGCAGATGGCCGATCCGCACTTTGGCGACACAGTCCAGGCCTACCGGATGCCCGGCTACCCGATGGTGATTGCGTTATGCATGGGTTCCATCCGGGCCGTGCGTGTGGCACAGGGCATTCTGGATACCTCAACCGTACTGGCGATCTATCTGCTGGGCCGTAGATGGCTCAGTCGCAACGGAGCATTTGGCGCCGCCGCCCTAGTGGCCTTCAATCCGTTCCTCATCTACTTCAGCAGCCTGATCCTTTCGGAAACTCTGTTTACAGCCATGCTGGCGTGGGGAATGGTGTTGCTGGTCTGGAATCGAGGATCGGAGGGCAGAAGCCGGGAAGAAAAGACGGAACTTGGAGGTCAAAAGTCGGAGATCAACGAAAAACAAGATACGGCAGGAGAAGGAAATCCTTGTGCTGTGCCGCCCTCTGGCTTCTGTCCTCCGCCTGACGACCTACGCCTGACGACCTACGCTTTGCACCTTTCACCTTCCACCGTTCCCTTGCTGGGCGCGCTCCTGCTCGCCCTGACGGTACTGGTGAGACCTGGAGCAGCACTGTTGCCGGCACTTTTGGGATTGGTTGCAGCGGGCTTAAAGCGACATGGCGGACTGACATATCCCAAGTGGTGGCCGTTGCCGCCAGCGACCACAGGCGTGGCCCTGGTACTGTTGGCGTTGCTTCCCTGGGGACTGCGCAATTATTACCTCCTGGACCGCTGGCTCTGGACGGCCAGCGACCGAGGCGTAACACTGTGGGATGGTTTCAATGACTCAGCAACCGGCGCCAGCAATCAGTCGCGTCTCATCGAGGACTTCCCTAATCTGGCAGGGTTGAGTGAAATACGCCGTGATGGATTCCTGGCACACCAGGCATGGCAGTGGATCAACCGACATCCGGCCGCCGCTCTGCGCCTGGCCGGGACCAAGATCATGCGTACATGGAGCCCATGGCCACTGAGCAGCGAATACAGCGTCGCACTCTATCGGCTGGCCGGCGGTATCTACTGCCTGCCGCTGGATTTACTGGCGCTAATAGGATTGATCCGCGGCGGTCATGCCAGCTTGCCATGGCAGGCGAGATTGCTGCTCATGATACCGGCCCTGTACTTCACACTGGCGCATGCCGTGTCAGTAGGCTCTTTGCGCTATCGGATTCCCTGCGAAGCGCCGATGGCGGTCGTGGCGTCGGCAGGATTATGGGCATGCACACCAATGCTGACCAAGGCGTTCCGGCGACTGCAAAAACGGTAACCAGGCACAACCATGGCCCGTAAGACCAATATCACAGATCGTCTTTTCCATCGGACGTGGCGACCAGGCCACCCCTTCGGTCCGCGTCTGGGACGACTGCGCCGCTGGGGAATGGCTCTGTTTCTGCTGCTGCTGGCCGGGACCATCAGCGCCTACTGCTATCTGAGCTACCCCAGCCGTGTAAACCGGATATGCGTGGAGTATCTGACACAACTGATCGGGGGGCCGGTGCGGATTAAAGAGGCGCATCTGTCCATTTTCGAAGGCCTCACGCTCGACGGCGTCAGTGTCCAAGTAGACAACCGTCATGCTGAAGACTCCGAGATATTCACCGCCGCGTCCGTCCGCATCGAATACGACCCGACGTCTCTCTTCCGAGGCACGCTCCTGGCCACGCGGATCACCGCCACCGACCCCAGGCTGCATCTGTGTGAAAACGTCCAGAGCAACCAATGGAATTATCAGCGTTTGTCGCCACCGGCCAACACCGGCGAAATGACGATGCTCAAACCACCGAATATCCTTCTGCGCAACGGGCGGGTGGATTACAGCCGTCTGGAAGACGGTTCCAAGGTGGCCGTGGGTTCCATGGGCTTCGACGGCTGGCTGGGCCCCGGCACAGGGCCATCGGCATTCGACTTCGACCTGCAAAGCCGGGACAAAAGCGGAGCGCCGGGGCCGGTAATTTCTGGCACCGCGAACACCAGCACCGGGGAGGTGTGGGGCAAGTTCGATAATTTCGAGTTGGATAGCGACATCAAGGCCATGCTGCCCAGCGCGGTGCATCGCTGGTGGGAGCGACATTCGCTTGCCGGCGGCGTCCGCTTCCCGCTGTATCACTTCAAGCCCGGGGAAAACGGACGACCGGCGACTTATCGCGCCGAAATGGAGTTGACCGGGGTCACGCTGGCGATACCGCCGGAGGAATGGACCCGCGCCCAGACGACCGAACGTCGGCGAACCATATGGAACGCTTTTGAGGCTTTGCGGACGCTGGGTTTGAATAACGCCATACCGGGAGCCAAAACCGGGTGCGCCGATTGGCTCCAGGAGTTGATCAAAGCCCAGCCCGTCACTCTTGCCAGGGTGAACGGCCGCTTCGTCTTCACCGAGGAAGGCATCGAAATCCAGCGTCTTACCGGATCGCTGGAGGGCAATGACCTTTCCATCGACGGCCGCCTCCAGGGCTATGGAGCCGACGCCATGGCCGAACTGACCATCAACGCCCCCAGGGCATTCATTCCACACCAGCCTAATTATGTCACCTCGATGCCGCGCGAGGTCTACGAGATCTACCAGCGGCTGCATCCCGAAGGCACCTGCGCCGTCACGGCGCACTTGGTGCGCGCCAAGGCCGGCCAGGACATGGAGGTTGACGGCAAGGTCGATATCATCGACGCCCAATGTGTTTTCGAGCGTTTCCCCTATCCGCTGACCAAGGCCAGGGGTCAGATCATATTCGGGCCTGACCCGGTCAACCCCCAGGCAGGTGACCGCGTCGAAATCCACGACTTGCACGGGTTCGGCCCAAGTAGTGGACCAAACGCCAACACCCCGATCACCATCAACGGCCTGATCCAGCCGCTGACCGATGAGTCAGGGTGTACGCTGCGGATCGAGGGTCAGGGCATTTCCTCCGAACCGGCCCTCCGCGCAGCATTCCCCCGAAGAATCAAAAAGGCACTGGAAAGTTTCGATCCCGACCACCAGGGACTCTTCCCCGCCTTCCATGGCAACTTCGTCTGCACGGTCTTTCGCCCCATCGGGCTGGCCCAGCCCTGGTCAACCCACCTGGACTTGGACATCGATGACGCCTCCGGTAAGTTCGTAGAATTTCCTTATCCCCTGGAACACCTCCAGGCCAAACTAACGGTGGATGACGATCGCCTGGAAATCGTCAGCGCCACCATGCATCGCGGCGACGCCACCGCCACGCTGGATGGCGGCGTGAACTTTGCCACCGGTGGACGCATCATTCCGCTGCTACACATCAACGTCAGGAACTTGCCCATCGACCGGGAGTTCCTGGCCGCCATACCAGCGGACCATGCGGCCTGGCTGAGCAGGATCGGTGCTGCCGGATTCCTCGACATCGACGGTAAAATTTCCGCCAATGAACGATGGACGCCTTCGACCGGACCGGCCAACCCCGACACCAGCCAGGAATCGCCCGTCGCCTTCGACTTCGACGTCTCCGTCCGCAATGGTGTCATCAAGCCGACCGGCAGCGACTTTGCGGTCAACAGCGTCACCGGCAAAATGCGCCTCACTGCCGCCAACATGACCCTGAGCGAGTTTGTCGGCAAACATGGGGACGCCGCTCTCAGGGGCGACGGAGCCATCAACTGGGGCCACCAGAATCCCCAAATCAAACTTCATGTCGCCGCCACCAACCTGGACCTGGATGAGCCGCTGTACAAACTGTTGCCAACCGATGCCCGCCGAGCCTGGGACCAGATCCAGCCCGCCGGACAGCTCGACGTGGACATTGACTACAACCACACGGTGGAAACTAGCGATTACCAACTTACGCTCAAGCCGCGCAAGCTGGATGTCGCGTTGCGCATCCTCCCCTACAAGCTCCAGGATATAGGCGGCACGCTCACTCTCAATAACGACCGTGTAGCCTTGCAGGACATGACCGCCCGACACGGCGATGCCCGCCTGGGACTTTCCGGCAAGGGCACGCTGGGCAAACAACCAAACTGGGAATTGTCGCTGTGGGGCAAGAAGCTGGCGGCAGACGATGAGCTGCGCCGCACCTTGCCCGGCCCGCTAGCCAAGCTCATGGGCACGCTGAACCTGCGCGGCGAACTGGATTTCGATCTGACCAAACTCATCTGGCGTGACCGCTCGGCGGCCAATCCTTCCTCATCCCCTCCAGCGGCTTCTCCGCCGGACGGTCCCGACTTGGACATCGCCGGCACAATACGGCTGGCCGGCGCCAGCCTCGATCCGGGCATGCCCATAACCGACGTAGCCGCCGTCATTTCCCTCGACACTCACGTGCGCGATGGCGCCCTGGGCGAGGTGCGTGGCAAGATCGCCGCCGACTCCATGAACATCTCCAGCCGCCTGATGAGGAACTTTCGGACGGAAATATATAAGCCCGCCGATCAGGATGCGATGCACCTGGACAAGATGAGCGGGGAATTGGCCGGCGGCGAGATGGCCGGGGCAATCGACTTGGCTTTCCCGGAAAAAACTCCGACGCATTTTGGGCTGACACTGGTGCTGCGCAACGCCGACGTGCGGCAGATCACCGGCGACGCCGAAGGTAAGCTGCGCGGCCAGGTTAATGCCAGCCTGGCCCTGGAAGGGGCCTGCTCCGATTCCTCCACGCGGCGCGGACGCGGAGATGTCACGGTATCCGGCAGCGAACTGTATCAAGTTCCCCTGATTCTCGGCCTGCTGCGGGTCACCAACCTGGCCTTGCCGATCAGCAGCCCCTTCAACGAAGCGACGGCGCGTTACAGCGTCGACGGCAACAAAGTCACCTTCGAGAGCATCGAACTCCGCGCCCCCGACATGGTCATGCAGGGCAGCGGTTCGATGAACTTCAGCACCAAGAAAGTCAAGATGAGCTTCGTAACCGATAACCCGCGCTGGCCGAAACTGCCGATCCTTGGCGACTTGATCCAGGGCGCCAAAGACGAGATGTTCCAGATCCACGTCAACGGCACGATCGAGGATCTCAAGGTCTCCGGCAAGGTCATGAACACGTTCCAGACGACGATTGACGAAATTCTGAAGTCGGCAGAGAAGCAGAAGTGATTAGAATCCATTTCAGAACCCAATGACTCCGTCATTGGGTTCTGAAATGGATTTTTATCGGCCAGTGGCGAGCGCTTGCTGACTTGTGGCTTTTGCAAAGACAATGCGGCGCACGGTTCACAATCCACGACCTACGGTGTAGTGTTCATAGTTCATCGTTTCCGAGGTTCTTATGCCCTATCTGACATTTGGCGAAATATCCCTCCGGCTGCTCCTTTCCATGGCAGCGGGAGTGGCCATCGGCTATGAGCGTGAACACCACGGTCGGCCCGCCGGCCTGCGCACCATGCTCATCACCTGCGTTTCGGCATGTGTGGTGATGTTGCTGGACCCGTTGCTCAGCCGGTCCGCGGGATTGGCGCCGCCAGCAGACACGGGACGATTCGTGCAAGGAGTGCTCACCGGCATCGGATTCCTGGGCATGGGAACGATCATCCGCGAAGGCATGACGGTTCGCGGCGTAACCACCGCCGCCCTCCTCTGGCTAACCACCATCGTTGGCCTGTGTTTTGGAGCTGGGCAGTTCGCGCTGGCCTTTATCGCCTGCGGAGTGGCCTTCTTCGCCCTCTACGTACTGCCGGTGTTGGAACACAACATGCCCCGCGACTGGAATGCTTTGATCACCATCACCCTGCAATCCGATGGCGCCAGCGACGACGACATCCGCCGCAAATTGCTGGCGACCGGAGTGCGGTTGAAAAACGTCGCCTTCGAGCACAACATCGCCGAAAACCGCCGAACCCTCCACTGCGACGTGGTCCAGCGTACCAGTAACGCTTTTGACCTGGCCCAGCGCATCCTGCATGAAATGAGTGAATGCCAAGCCCTAATCGCCATCCACATCGCCGACCGCTAATCCCTGCCGGGACGTCAGGCTCTGCAGGCAAATGATGAAGCCATTGGGTTTGGCAACCGAAGCTACTCGGCTGATTCCGCTTCTTCCTCTTCGACTTCGACGGCGGGTTTGATGGCCTTGCGGGAGGGAGGACGGCGCTTGATGCCCTGGGCACCGATGACGGAGCGCCAGAACTCTTTTTCGGTCAAACTCAAGCCGGCGTGGGCGTTGAATTCTTTGAGGGCGGCGTCGAATTCATCGCTGTAGGGGAGGATTTTGCCGCCAACGGAATGGCGGGGAAGGAAAGCCTTGAGCTGCTTGCGCTGGTCATCGGTGAGGTTGACCGCCTCAATGCCGACGGCGGAGTTGGTGCTGCTGCGGGTATATTTGAGGAGTGCGGCGAACACCTGGTCGCGACTGGCGTTCTTGAACGTGCGGTCTTGAAAACCCTGGCAAAGCGTTTCAAACGCCTCGGTATACGGCAACTCGTCACGGGCGACTCCCGAGGCATTGTACAGTTCCTGAAGGTGTTCCTGGTCGATGGCGCTCAGTTTCAATGCAATTCTCATGTGGTCGCTCCGGTAAATCGGACATTCAATCAAACCTTAGTCTAAGGCAAGCGGCGCAAATTGCAAAAGGGAATGCCGGAAAACAGAAAAAGGTTTCATGCCAATTCTTCTCCCGACGCCAAAATCGTGGAGTTGGTCAACGAAATCGTGCTCATCCGTGCTTGCCAGTAGAAGTTGTCAAGCCTTGGCATGAACTAATTGCAGTGACCAGATGTCTGATGGGACGCTCCATCGCCGCATCTCCATATCATTTCCTTCCACGGTTCGCGCTGCGGTCCACGCCCTTTGCAACGTCCCATAATCTTAGTAGAGTAGCACACATGGACCAGGGACTGGTCCGGAACGGAGCTACGGATGGCTTACCAATGGCAGACTGTAGAAGAGGCGGCTGTATCACTGGGGATTTCCACGCGCACCATCGCACGGTGGATTGCCCAGGGGAAGCTCCAAACGCGCCTGGAGGATGGGCGGCGCGAAGTCTTCGTCGGCGCCGATGCCCAGACGGGGCCCCAGTCCGTGAAGGCGGCGCCGGTTGCCGAGCAAACCCAGACTTATGCCGCCTACGCTCAGAATGTTGTGGAAGGAGAAGATGTCTCCCAGATGGATTCGCCCGGCTCCTGCCACGAACGGGATACCGTCAAGGACACGGCGCTGGTGCTGGCCGAAGATCGGGCCTACCGCGCAGAGATGACTCTGACCGTCTTCCATCAATCGGTGACACTGGCTACCACCGAGGCTCACCGGGCGCGGCTTAATTCCCGCATCGCTTGGGGCACAGTCGGCGCCATGGCCATTGCCATCGTCATCGCCGTAGGCTGGACGGCATCAAAGGTGACTACTGCACGCATGCAGGTTGAACAACTCAGTGGTCGGATACAGATGCTTTCCGGCGACAACGAACAGGCTTTGCAGCAGCGCGATGCCACCGCCCGAGAGCGCGAGCAATACCGCCAACAACTGGCCAGCACCAGCCAGGACAAGGCACGCATGGAAGGCCGGATGGAAGAACTTCAGTCCCAAGCCCAACTGACGGCGGCACAGATCAAGGAAACGCAGGACCAATTGCGACAGGCCCAGGAGAAACTGGCGGCCCTGAAGCCTCCGGCGACGCAGCCATCAACGCTGGCCGAAAGAATCGCCGGCCTGATGCTGGCCAACTGAGACAGAACCGCCGACGCGGGCGGCGTGAAACTGAAGAATGCCGATGCGGAAGTAATCGGCGCAGGAGATGATGCAGATCGCGGGGATGGCCCACCACAGGAAATCCAGAAGTCCGGTCCGCAAAGGCGGCCACAGGCGGTTCAGGTCGGGGGCGATGATGGTAGCCATGACCAATGATAGCTGAAAAACCGTGCTGATTCGGCCCGGGGCCCGGGGGCGGATAGTGATCTTGCCGATCAGGGCCACGAGGATAACCGCCGCGACAGCAACCAGGAGGTCCTTGGCATAAATGCAGGCGACAACGATAGCGGGAATGCGATCGCGTTCGGAAGCGACCCAGGGAAAAGTAAGCAGTATGGTAGCGCAGGCTATGAGCAACTTATCGGCGATGGGATCAAGAATCGTGCCCAGGGCAGTGGTCTGGTTGAGACGGCGGGCGAGATAGCCGTCGAGTTTGTCGGTGATGGCCATGACCGCGAAGATGGCGATCGCCACCCAGCGATGGGGATGGGGCAGGACGTGGGCGGGTCCGGCATCCAGAACCAGTATCCAGAGAAACACCGGCAGCAGCAGAAGGCGGAGCATGGTCAAGCCCATGGGCCAGGTGAGCGGCCACAAACCGCGCGGGGCTTGAATGTGGAAAGCCTTACCGGGCATGGCTCAGGGACCAGGGGTTAGGAAACAGGGAATCTCCTCATCCGAAGCCAGTTATGCCACGTGCTGGAGGTCGAACAGCGAGGGAACAAGCCGGGCCTGTCGCATCATGTGCAGGCCGGCGCGGCCTTTACCGTAATAGTCGCTCATCACGCCGATAGGATTGAAACCAAACTGGTCATAGATCGCGATGGCGGCCGCGTTGGATTGTTCCACCTCCAGATAGATGCGCTGCACGCCGCGGCGCACCAGTTCCTGGATCATCTGCCGCAGTAATTTGCGTCCAAGCTTCTGGCCGCGGCAGGCCGGATCGACCGCCAGGCTGTAGATGCGGCCGGAGGAACCGGCGCGATTCCTGCGAACCAGGCAAATACCTTCGCCCACCACCTTGCCGGCCAGTTCCGCAACGAAGAAAACGGCACTGGAGCGATGCTGAAGATATTGGAGTTGGCGTTTGCCCAGACGATGGGTGCTAAAACAGTTCTGCTCGAGCTGCAAGACGGCGGCAAGGTCGTCCTTGCGGGCCAGACGCACTTTTGCCTGCGTGGGCACGACAATCTCCTTGACCAGAGTCATGACCGGTTCGACGGCCGTACAGTCCACAACCGGAGCAACCGGTGCCGCGGAGGCAACGCCCGGGGCATAACCGGCTGGCAAGACGACCACGCGGACAACCGGTTGCATAGTAAAAGAGTACTTGTTCAGCAGCTTCACCGGCCGGTAGCTCATTTTAGTCCACGCCAACGACTCCAGTCCCCAGTCGTCGCCGACGTTCACCAGAGGCCGATCATTCCAGCACTGGCGGCAGAATTCGCTGAAGATAAACTGCGCCAGGCCTTTGATCTGCAGGTCGGTCTTCTCGATGACAATACTGCTCTGGCTGGTCCCGAGGTGTTCGCCAAAGGTGAAACCGCGCAGGGACCAGGCACTGTCGGGAGTTTCCCGGACATAGACCACGATGCCGCGCAGACCAATCTGCTGAGCACACTCGATGGTGAGCTGGCAGGCCAAAGCTTCCTTCTGGCGTTTGAGGCCGTTGATACCCGCGTCGGCGCTGTGTGCGGCATCCTGGCGGTTCTTCCAGAAGGCCAGCAGCCTGCGGCATTCGGTCTCATGCTGCGGGGCGCAGTAAGGCTCGACGCGATAGGCATAGTTGCGTTGGAAGCGATTGCGGGCCTGGCGTTTGCTGGCCAGGTCGCCACCAGCCAGATCGATCATGCGATTGACATCGTATATATAGTCCATCCCCATGCGTTGGGCGTCGAGGCGTTGGGGATCGAAACAGGCCAGAAGTTCCTCGCTGGCATATTCGACGCGGGTGTGGCTGGGCACGCCGTGGGCGTTGTTGTATTCCTGCATGATCTCCCAGGCGCCAGCCAGTGCCTTGCGGGCCCCGGATCGGTCGTCGTCAGGAGCGATCGGGGGAGCGAGCATGGTCAGGTCGCCGCTGCCGTTGGCGAAGACGCACAGATACCCCTCCAGCTGCGTCCAAAGGATGCGCAGGCTATTGCGCCAGGTATAGAGTTGTGAAAAAGTGTAATCCGATAAGGGATTCTTGAGGGATTGGAAATAAGAATCAATGAGGGCCTGATCGCTCAAACTGACGGGTTTCAGGCCAAACCCCAACGCAGGGTCATCGTCCATAAAAGTGACGGTTTCCTCCAACCAATGCCGCCACGAGGCCAGCCGGACCATGCCGACAAAAAACCTCAAGGGTGCGCGGGCGGCTCCATCCTAAGCGGCTTGCCGCATGCCTGCCGCCCGGCAGTCAGCGGTTCCAACCGCTTTCCGCGTGCGAAAGTCGTAAAACAGGCCAAAAACACCAAATGCACCTTGGCGACCAGATTATACAATAGCGAGAATATCGACCTTGGGAAGACTTTTAATGAAAATCAACAGGTTATGCACCGAAAAGATCCAGTCGGTACCGGCATTTAAACCGTTCGCCGCGTAAGTACAGGTAGTGGTCAGGGGGTAGGGGCACGATATCGACAAACACGGCTCCGAGGCGCTCACAGGTGCGGCGCGAAGGTGCGTTGTCGGGATTGCAGGTGATCCATAGCTCGGACATGCCGTGCCTGCGGGCCAGAGGAAGGAGCAGCCGGCAGGAGCGCTCGGCGTAGTGCCGGCCCCGAAACGCGGGATATACCGTGTAGCCGATGTGCCCCAGATACAGACGCAAGTCGACGGTTTGGCCTATGCGCAGGCCGATGCCGCCGGCCATGCGCAGAGGAGGCTGGGCAAACGCCGCCGGCGGTGAATCGTGGATCAACATCCAGAAGTGATAGGCCGGAACCATTTCCGTAATGGGGTCGGCATTCTGGTGGCCCTGCGGGTGCTGGGCCAGAAAATCCACAAAATGCCTGCGGGACATGTCGGCGGCGCGGGGTTCCTCGGCAATGGTGCGCGCGTCGTGACAGACCGCCACCATATCGTCCACCCACTTATGGGCGGGAACAACCAACTCCAATTCGCGGTCCAGAAGCGGCCCGGGATCGAAAAAGTCGGCAAATTGTACTGGGGACTCGGGCACGTTGTAGCTCCGAGATAACGGAAAGTTGGGCAAACAAAACGGCCCGCCCATTCGAGTAGATTCTCAGCGGGCGGGCTTTAATCAGGCGCGGGCGGTCTGCACACCGCGTAGAAGGAATTACCAGGAAGATCTTAAGAAAACAGACCCACCCCGAACAATGTCTGTGCCTTAAGGTAGACGATCACAAAAGCAGCGATGGCCGCCACAAGGGCTACGCCGGTCAAAGCTGTGTAGACGTTAATCGAGGCCTTGACAACCTGGGTATCACCCGCGGAACCACGACTCATAGAGCACCTCGGATTGCTGCAATGTTCTTCAGGAAACACAACCGGCCCACTACAACTGCGTCCGCACTTCCACGCCGGGGGCCGGCTTAATCTGCGACACCTTGGGCTCGGGGCCTTCGATCTTGCCTACGGCCTCGGTCGGCTGCACGCTGATTACCGTCAGAATGCCCAGGAAATCACCGCTGGCGGTGTTGATCACGTTGAACTTCATGCCCTTGGCCACGTTGTCGGAAGATCCGACGGAAATAGTGGCGAACTTCTGGTTCTCAACGGTCTCAACCGACTTGACCACTCCGCGGATTTCCACGGGAGGGGCGGCGACGGTCACCGCGGCTTCCGGAGAAGCGCCGAATCTGGCCTTGTAGGCTTCCAGAGCGCGGTCGCGTTCGGCGGTGGTCGCCACCAGAGTTTCCTGCAGCCGGCGACTATTATTTTCCAAGGCGTCGTTCTGGCTCTTCAACTCGGTAAAGGCCACGTTCAAGTCTTTATTTTTGTCGGCCAGACTGACCACCTCCTGCCGCAGTTTATTGGTCTCGGCCTGATAGTCCTTGTTGGACTGGTCGGTAATTTCGACGGTCTTCACCAGATTGGCGTTGTCGACCTTTACCGTGGCGATGTCGGTACCCAGCTTGGCGATTTCCAGAGCCTGCTCCTTGCTCTTCTGATCGGCGGCGTTGAGTTTGTCCTGGGCCTGGGCCTCATTGCTGTTGATGGTTTTGATCAACTCGCTGGTTTTCTGCTGCTCCTTGGTGAAATCCTGTCTAGCGTTGGCAGCCGCCAGTTTTTCGGAGGCCAACAGAGCTTCCTTGGCGTCGGCCAGTTTACGGAACTCCTCCTGCCGGTTGACGAAGACGACAATAGCCGCCGACGACAACAGAGAGCAGACGACCAGGAGGACAATAAAAATTTTAGTTAGAGCGCTCAACTTGGCTCCTTGGACAAAGAAAGTCCGTCAAGGGTGTGCCGCCGCGGGGTTCGGCCTGATAAAGACCACAGCGCCACCGGTCGTGGAACAACGGCAACAAATACCTCACGTCCACGAATCCCGTACTGGCGCGGCATTTTATGTTAATTTGAAGCGCCAATATGTCAAGCCCACTTTCTTTTCATGTCATTTAGTTATTTACCTTCTTGCAATTTTAGAATGGCGGTAGCGGCACTAAGGCGTACGTCGGGGGCGTCTTTTTCATGAAGAAGACCGGCCAGCATGTTCTGGGCGTCGGAGCGGCCGATGGCGCCCAGAGCCATGGCCCCCATGGCGCGCTGACGGGGATCGGAACTCTTAACTCCCTGCTGAGCCACAGCGTAGCCTTCATCGGAACCCAACTGGCCCAGGGCCCGGGCCGCCACCAGGGCAACTTCGAGATATTCGGCGGTAAGGCCGCCGCGAATGTGCTGGCAAACTTTCGGGTTGCCCGGCCCGGCCATGGCAGTCAAAGCCAATATCTGGTCATCGGGATACCCGCTCATACTGGCGGCGGCCAGCGTCTTGAAGGCCTTCTCGTCCCCCAGGCGCCACAAGGCTTCGGCGACCTGTATGCGCACGCTGACGCTGGCATCGTGCTGCATCGGTTCCAGGATGCGGACGGCGGTGGGCTCCTTCAGACGACCGAGCACCATGGCGGTGTTGGCCCGGACCGACACGCTGGGATCGCGCGAGGTCTTCTCGAGATCGTGGCTCAGCCGCTTATCCCCCAGGCGATGCAAGGCATAGCGGATGCCGACGCGAACGCCGGTATCGCCATCGTCAGCGAGATTCAGCAGGTTGTCCCGGGCATCGCGGTACTGATTCTGGCCGATGGCCATAGCGGCGGCAAAACGAACCACGGGTTGGGGGTCCGACAGGGCATTGATGATTTTGGCCCTGGCGGCTTCAGGAAACAGTTGGCCGGCGGCTTCGATGGCGTGCGCACGCACATACTGGTCCCTGGCGTCCAGAGCGGAAAATATTTCCTGTTGGGCCGCGTCGCGAAGATCGACCTCAAGGGGCACTATTCTGGCCGGCGGAACCGGAGGCGGAGGCTTGCCGGCCGGTATCTTGGGATCGCGGTCGGCGGCCGCCATGGGCACGGCCGCCAGAAAGGACAACGCCGCCCAGATAGCCATGGCATACGGGAGTCCATATCTCATCGATGACCTCTCTTACCGGGACACGCCAGGTTTGTTCACGAGCCGGCGCCGGGGTTTGGGATCTTGAAAAACCACCGCCGTAACAGTGCACCGGCGCTGATGATCGCCGTGGCCAGGGTGGCCATGATAGCAAAGACATCGCCCCAACGCGTGTAGAACGTCAGCCGTGAATCAAAATGGACCTGGGCGATGGCGGCACCTTCGGTTCCGGCTCGGATCAGGCCGAAGGCATGGCCGTTGGAATCGACAAATCCGCTGATGCCGGTGTTGACACTGCGGGCGGTGGGAACGCGGTTCTCGATGCTGCGGAAAATCGCGGCCTGGAGGTGCTGGGGCATCTCGTTGAAACGGAACCAGCCGTCGTTGGTGAGGTTCACCAGCAGGTCGGCGCGTTTCCTGTCGTCCTGGTCCGGGCGGAACATGCGGGCCACCAGGGTTGCATCGAGGTCCTCGAAACAGATCGGGGTGACGATGCGGGCAGACTGGACCGACGGATTGCCGGCGGGAATGGTAAACACGGTCAGAGCCTCGCCGGGCGTACAGTTATAGTCATGGTCGTAGGGGCTCAAGGCCAGCAGGACATGGTAGAGCCAGGGCAGCGTATCCTTAAAAGGAAGGAACTCGCCGAAGGGTACGAGGTGAATTTTGTCGTAGCGGATAGCCGACAGTTGTCCATCGGAAGTAAAAAGATAAGCGCTGTTGCGGCGGTCGACAAGGTCGAATTTGTCGGCGGCGACTTGCACGGCCTGCCCGGCGTAGGAACCACCGACCAGCACAGATACACCGTTGCGCCGGGCCAGGCTGGTCAAGGCGGCACAGGCCAGTTTGGCATCGCCAGACCGATAATTGACAATCTCCGATCCCCCTCCGTCCGAGGGCAGACGGATGACGCGCAAACGCTGGTTCAATACCGGCATCATGGTTTCCGACCAGGCCGCCAGGTCCACGTCCCGGCGGCTGTCCAGGGCCTGTTGGGTCAGGTCCACGTGCGTCTTGAGAATGACCGATGGTTCAGCGCCTTTCTGGCCGGTGTTATCCTGCGGAAAATTGGACTGGACGACGCAGACGGTAATGCCGGGGCTGGTAGTGTGCTGGGCCAGGCGGAAACGGCCGTATCCCAGCACGACCAGGCAGAGCATGGCAACGACGCCGGCGGCGGAAACCGCCGCACGCCGGTTGGCGTTGGTAGGGAGCAGGGAAAACACCAGGGCGTTTATGGCGACGACCCAGAACGACACGCCGTACACGCCGGTCAAATCGGCGATCTGGCACATGGCCAGGAAAGGCGTCTGGGTATGGCCCATGTAGAGCCAAGGCAATCCGGTGACGATGATGCCGCGCAACCATTCGACGCCAACCCAGACGGCGGGAACGGAAAGAACAAGAAACGCTGAACGGCGAACGGTGAACGATGAACGGTGCAGGCTGGAAGCTGATGGCGGCAGAAGTCGGCAGCCGCGGAGGATGAGTGCGGCCAGGCCCCAGTAGAGTCCGCAGTAGAGCATGAGGGCGAGCATGCCCAGCACCGTGACCGAGGCCATCCACCACATGTTGACGGTAAAGAAGACGGTTCCCGATGCCCAGCCCCAGAAGAAGGCACGCCGCGGGGAAGGGGCGGAGCGGATGACCCGGAACCAGGGAACCAGGCCGACCCAGGCCAGGTAAAACTGGCCAAAGGGGGCGAAGGCTAGCGTGAGCAGGACGATGCTCAGGAGCATCAGGAGGCCGGGGCCGCGGATGGCGTTGAGCGTGGCGAAGATCCTCGCCGCCATGGGCACCTTGGCCACGACCTCCGATTGCTTGTCGTTGAATCTGTTACGGTTCTTCCTGGCCATAAGTTGCGTCATGCTCAAGGTATGGCGGTCGCGCGTCAAGAGGGTAAAGGCCAGAGGGTGCTGAGAACCTGGTTGGGAGGCAGCCGGTTCAAAGGCCAACACGGCCAGGTTCAAAAATGTCACGATCGGCTTCAAAGCCGCAATGTCGGGCGCAAAGGCCAGAGTCTAACGCTGCCCTTACCTGGATGCCTTGAGGATTTCCTCGATGACCCGAGCCCGGGCAATTTCCAGGTTGGAAGCGTTCTTCATGCTCGCGCCAAAGTCCGACTGGCCGACTACGGTCTCATGCATCACGCTGATGTTGCCCACGCCATTGGCGCGGATGTCGGCCAGAAGTTTGCCGTCGGACTTGCCGGATTTTACCAGGCTTTCGAGAACCGCCATGTAACGCTGATCGTTGATCCCCTGGCGGAGGCCCTCCCAGCACGGAGTGGAAATGGGCTTGCCGCCGGTCCAGTTGGGGAAGAAGGTGGCCCAGTCGGTGACCCCCGCATCAAGGCCGTTGTAGGGATGGCCATTGTACCAGCGCAGAGCCCAGCCGTTCATGGCATAGGAGTTGTACTGGTACGCGAAAAACCCGTAGCGCAGGCGGTTGTCGCCGGCGCTGGCGGCGCAGAAGCAAACGGAACTGTAGATATTCAGAAGAACCTGCTTCTCCTGACACCACTTGGAGTCCTCGGCAACGCTGCCGTTGCAGGCAAGCATGTCGGTGACGCCTTCGTACTTGACAGTATTGGAATACTGATCCAGGGCGCAGCCCAGCACGCGCAGGGCTGGCGCGTCCTTTCTGCATTGGGCAAACAGATCCTTGTGATCGCCGAAGGCCAAACCGCTGCGAACGGACTCGTCGACGGATAAAAACCAGTTATGGGGATAGCCTCCGTCTTTAACGCGCTGATTGAGGCCGCTGATGATGTTCTGCCACTTGTCATTGCCCACCGATCGCTTCACGGCGTTGCCCGAAGTGGGATTGCCTAGATACCAGAAGAAACCATTGTTAAGGTGATGGGCCTTGAGAGTGGCGAAGTAGTTGTCCCAGAAAGTGAAATCCACATTGTTGTTGTCGCCGCTCACGGGACGGAAATCATCGAAGGTCGCCGTAGCATTCAGGCCGTGCTCAAACATATCCTCGAGTGTTGGCTCATCCTCGATGGGGCCGGAGTCGGTGACCAGGAAGAGCTTGTCCATGGCGGCGCTGGGGGGCAGACGGAACGGAAGGGCCTTGATGCCAAGCGTAAAAGTCAGTAGTTGCTTTCCGGCGTTCTTAACCGCGATTTTCAGCGAATACTGCCCGGGCTTGACGGTGTCGGCCGTCCTGATGATGGCGTACCAGGCCTGATTCTTTGCGGCTTTTGCGGAACAAGTGGGAAAAATATCTCTGGGCCAGAGGCGATTGGGCACGACCCGGACATTATTGGACCGGGAACCTCCAAACCGCAACGGGGCGCATTCCACCCAGCGGATATCGGCCTGGATGCCTTCCGGCAGCGTGCCTTCAATGTCGGCGCTGAGCTGATCGAAATCCTTCAGCGCGTGAATGGCGAACTGGAAGACGTCGTACTCGCCAGGCGGCATCGCAATCTGGCCGGCGACGGCGCGCTCAGCGGGCGCAGGAATATCCTCGGGATAGATGTACTCCACGTAGGAGCGAAGGAAAGGCATGGCGCCCAGGGACTGGTCCGCGGCGGTGGCATCGAGGGCAACGGCAGCGGGAGCGTAGGGCCGCTCGACAAATGGCTTGGCCCTGGCGGCCTCGAAAGCGTCATCGGTGCCCTTGCGCACCCAGGCCTTGAAGGCACTCAGGGCGTGTTCCGGAGTAGGCGCGATCAATTCGGCGCTGCTGAAAGTCGGGCCGGTGGGGCCGCCATCGGCAAAAATCAGGCTGACCGCTCCATCGATCAGGTAGTGATGGGCGACGGCGGCGGGAAATACCAGTTCTTCAGTCTGCCACCCTTGTGGGCGAGCCAAACCAGAAACCAACGGCGAGCCCCACATGCCGATGCCGGCGCTGATGGGTTTGCCAAAACTGTAGTAGTGGAGGCGAAGCATGACAATCCCCTGTTCAGGCAGCTTGCCGGCAAGCTTCATCCTGGCATATCCGGCGCCGCCGCCCAGACGCAGCGCTATCTGACCATCGTGGGTCTCCTCTTTCCACCTCTCGGCGGCCAGCCAGCCGGCGTGGTCAGGGGCGACAAACGAAGCCAAAACCGCTTCCTGGGAGTTGTCTGCGGATTTTGCGGCGCTTTGGGCATGAGCCGCAACCGCAATAGCGAACACGGCGGTTATAAACGTCGCAGCTACGAACCTGCATCGGATTGGTTGCATGTAAACACCTTTCTTTTTTCGTGGACTGATTATTGCCAATAAGAGCCGCCCTACCCGTTGCGCCCGCGTTGGAGATATGCGGACCCGAGCTCTTATCAGCATCGCCAGACTTACCAAACCTGCTAAATCAAAGCATAACAACTGCACCATTGGCCGCAACACCGGCCCATTCCCGCACGACTATGAGTCGTTTAGGTTCGGCCTATCGGCTGCTCTCCCTGCCGACATGCTGTCGCCATTACCCCGGAGGACCCGGCGGCTCGAATTGTTCGGGGGCTTCTGACAGCCCTGCGGAGTCCAACGGCGGCGGCCTTCCTCTTGAAGTCGCAGGGTCGGCGGCCGCGATGGTTGTTTCGGGGCCTGCTCGGCGTTCACGTCTGCCCTTATGGGCCTCATTACGGCCTGCCGGCTCGCTGAATCGCCAACTGGCGACCCTTCTTCATCGCAAGCTTCGACCGATTCGTTACCTCCTCAGCCGTTTCCACTGCTACCGGGCGGAACAATCAACTTCCCGGGCGGGACTTACACCCGCTGGAGAACAACACCTTCTTCACGGCGCACGACTCCCGACCCCTACGGGTCGTACCATGGAGAAGATGGAAGCGGCGATCAACGTCCAGCGTTCGTCGTTCCGCGTCTAGCGTTGGGGAACTTACCGTTGCCTGCGGCACGCCCAAGGGCGATAATGGATAAGGCAATGAAGCATCAGGTATAGTCGTTGGCGTCCTTTAAGGCAGACATATATGAGTATGAGTCTTCTGGACTATCCGTTGGTAACCATTTTTGTAGCGGTGCTGGCCACCTGGGCAGTGGTGACAATAATGCGCAAGACGGCAAAGAGGCGGCAGCGCCAATGCGGCGACTGTCGCGAGGTGTTGACGGATGATGCCCGGTTCTGTCCTCGTTGCGGAAGGAAGGTCGAGCTATGAATCCCGTGAATATCGCGGATCACCGGTCGAGCCAGGACGGCCACGCCATGCCGCCGCCGTTGCCGCCGTCATGGACGAGAGGGATGGGCGGATGGCTGTCGGGCGGATCATGGCAGCGCCGCCTCCTCACCGCGGCCCTGGCGCTGGTCGTGGGATATGGAATCTATTTCTGGGAGATCCGCCGGGTGGTGGTACCGCCTAACCACGTGATGATCCTGCTGAAAAAGGATGGATATCGCACGCTGGGCGGGGACAACGTGATCGTGCCGCGCCCACCCGATCCCAAGGATCCACAGTACGCCGGCAAACTGGCCCAGTGGCAGCGACAGTACGAAGGATGCAACGGAATCCTGGAACAGGTCTATCCCGAGGGCACCTATTTCGCCTACAGCCCCTTCGATTATGAACGCCAAATCATTTCGATTGAGGACGGCGCCCTGGTGCCGGCCGGCAAGGTGGGGATTGTGATCAAGCTTTTCGGCGAACGGATGCCCGCTGACGCCGAGGGGCAGGTGGCCCAGGTGCTGTCGGATGGCCAGCAGCGCGGGCCGCTCGGGTTGTTGCTTACGCCCGGGCGTTACAACCAGTACGCCAACACCTATGCCTACCAGATCAAGCACGTGAATCCGGTGCAGGTGGAACCGGGGCACCGCGGGGTGGTAACGATTTTGGCCGGGCCCCCGGCCAAAGACCCCAACCAGTACCTGGTGGCGAGCGGCGAACAGGGCATGCAGCCGCGAACGGAGATGGAGGGATTCCTCTACGTCAACCCCTACGAGAAGCGGGTCACGCCCATCAGCATCGTTTCGCATCGCTTTGAGATGAGCGGCAAGGACATCATCCAGTTCCCCTCCGCCGACAGCTTCGACATCAAGCTGGAAGGTTTTGTGGAGTGGACCGTGAACCCCGACCGCCTCCCGCTGACGTACGTGCAATACGCCAACGGCAGCGAACTGATCAGCTACCTGGAAGAGGGGGTCATTCTGCCGTACGCCCGGGCCTATTGCCGGCTGGTGGGCAGCGAGTACAAGGCCCGCGATTTCATCAGCGGCCAGACCAAGCAGAAGTTCCAGGACGAATTCGAGAAGAACCTGCGAGCCGAATGCTGGAAACAGGGCATCGAGATCAAACAGGCCCTGGTGCGCAACATCGTGCCACCGGACGCCATCAAACAGCCAATCAATGAGCGTGAGATCGCCAAGGAGCAGATCCTGCAGTACGAACAGCAGATCAAGGTGGCCGAAAGCCAGGCCATGCTGGCGACGCAGGAGGAGACGTCCACCCAGAACAAGGCGGTGGGCGAGGCCAACAAGGAAGTAGTGAAAGTAGTAAAGACGGCGGAGCAGAAGCGCGATGTAGCCCTGACGCTGGCGGCCCAGGATCTGTCCGTCGCCAAGCTGCACCTGGAGGCCGCCCAGAAACAGGCTGATGCCCTGATAGCCAAGGGAACCGCCGAGGCCAATGTTACGCTGCTGCAGAAGCAGGCCGAAGCCCAGCCGCTGCGCGAGCAGGTCACGGCGTTCGGGGACGGCGACGCCTACGCCCGGTTTTTCTTCTACCAGAAGGTGGCGCCGTCGATAAAGTCGATCCTGGCCAACACGGACGGTCCCTTCGGCGAACTGTTCCGGCAATTCGCGGTCCCGGCGACTCGACCATCTTCCAAGGGAGGCAACCCATGATCCGCCCAGGCAAAACCATCGTCATGGCCATCGTATGGGTGCTGTTGGCGCTGTACTTCGTTCCGTTGGGCTTCAAGTGGGGCGTGGAGCGGGTGTACGTCGCGCCCGGCAAGGGCTTGATCGTCATCAATAAGTTTGGCAAGGCCTTGCCGGCGGATTTGATCGTGGCGCCCCGGGACGACAATAGCTACAAAGGGGTACAGGAAGAAGTGCGCGGGCCGGGACGGTACTTCCTGAATCCGATTGAATACGACTGGAAGGAAGTGCCGTTGGTGGAGGTTTCGGCCGGTTCGCCGGAAAGCTGGGATTGGGATTCCAACGGGCGATTGAAAGACCCCTCCACGCTGCCGAAATTGGGGCTGGTGGCCGCCAAGGGCGGCAAGACTCCGCCGCCGGGAACAGAGGTCGTGGATGAAGGATTCAAGGGCCTGCAGAAGCGCATCCTCACCCCCGGAACGTACAAGATCAATCCCCAGCAGTACGAGGTGACACTGGTCGATGCGGTGGTGGTGCCGCCGGGATCAGTGGGCGTGGTCACGCGGCTTATTGGCGACACCGGCGAGATCGAAAGCCGGCCGTTTATCGCGACGCCGACCACGATGGGAACCGAGGCCAGCCGCCTGGTTGCCGGCCCCAGGCAGCGCGGCGTACTCCGCGACGTTTTGCAGCCGGGAATCTATTACATCAATCCCCGCATCGCCAAGGTGACTCCGGTCACCGTGGGCTATGACGCGGTCACGCTCAACCACGACTCGAACACGGGGATAATCTTCTACAGTTCCGACGGTTACCTGGTGGAAGCGGACTTTACGGTGGTGTGGGGCCGCACCCCCCAGGATGCGCCGCACATCGTGGCGACCATCGGCAATGTGGAAACGGTGCGGCAGAACATCATCGAGCCGGCAATGAAAGCGGCCTGCCAGAATATCGGGGCGGGCTACACGGCCAAGCAACTCATCCAGGGCACCAGCCGCGAGGAAGCTCAGGCGGCCTTGTCGGAGAACCTCAAGGCCCAGGTGCGCTCGCGGCACGTGGATGTGCTGCTGGCCCTGATACGCAACATTGCCATCCGCGATTCCAGCGGCAAGGATGCGACGATGGGGCTGCTGGCCACCATCCAGCAGGCCAACATCGAGGTGGAACGCGAATTGACCAACCAGCAGAAAACCCAGACCGCCATCGTGAAAGCCCGCCTGGAACAGGCGACCAAGCTGGTGGATGTGGCCCGGGAAACGGTGGCCTCGGAGACCCTGGTGAGAGTGGCGAACATCCAGGCCGACAGCCAGAAAAAGGCGGCGGAAATCGACGCCCAGCGCGAGCTGGATGTTTCGGCGATCCAACTCCAAGTGGCGCAACTGGACGCCCAGCGCACGACGATCATGGGCAAGGCCGCCGCCGAGGTATCGAGGCTGAAGAACGACGCCGAGGCCAAGGGCGCCAAGATGCTCATCGACGCCTTTGGATCGGCCCAGGCCTACAACCTCTTCACCTTCGCCAAGAACTTCGATCCCCAGGAACTGCGCCTGATCTTCGCCGGACCCGGCACCTTCTGGACCGACCTCAAAACTTTCGAGCAGGCCGGCGCCGCCCGGCTTCTCCAACCGTCGCCTGATGGACGGGAGAAGAAGTAGGCGTAAGAGCGATGACTCGCGACGTTCATCGTTTATCGTTCGGTGTTTCCGGGCAAACCATGGCTTTGACCACGTTATCCCGATAGTTGGCGACCATCGCAAACGCCGTCTGGGCTTCGGTCAGAGGGAAGCGGTGGGTCACCAGTTTCTCGACGGGCAGTTTCTCATTGATGACCAGTTCCAAGGCCCGGCGGAGAGTCAGGCGGCTGCGGCGAACAAGGCTGATGGTCAGACCCTTGCGGCGGGCGACGCCGTGGGTGAAAGAAAGACGGTCGTTGTCGTTGATGCCGATGACCACGCAACGCCCGCCGGGGGCGGCGACGTGGACCATCTGCTGACAGGTCTGGTCCGACCCGCAGGCCTCGAAAGCCACATCGACGCCCCGACCGCCGGTGATGCGGGCGATCTCGACGGCGGCATCCTGCTTGCCCGCGTCGATCACGTGGGTCGCACCCAATTCCATGGCCAGGGCCAGACGGTTGGCGCGCAAGTCCGTGCAGATGACCGGGCAGCAGCCCAGTCGGCGCAGGAGCATCGCCGTCAGGGAGCCCAGGACACCAGTGCCCAATACCGCCGCGGATTGACCCAGCTTGACCTTGCCCAGGTCCACCGCCCACACCGCCACCGCCAGCGGTTCGAGCATGACCGCCTGGGCGTTGGTCATGGCATCGGGAATTGGCTCCAGCAGCCGGGCCGGATGCAGCAGACATTGCTGCATGACCCCCGGATGCGGCGGCAGACCCACGAACTGATATTCGGTGCATAGATTGGGATCGCCGCGCAGACAGCACTCACAACGGCCACAGGACAGCGTCGGCTCGATGGCCACCCGTCGGCCAATCAGGACGCTATCAACATCGCCGGCCACGGCCTCGACGACCCCCATCGCCTCATGGCCGATGGTCATCGGCAGTTTGCCGAGCAGTTCGCCGATCCGTCCATGACGGAACATGTGTATATCGCTGCCGCAGACCCCGGCCATCTGAATGCGCACCAGGGCCGCTTCCGCCGGCAATGGCCTGGGAACCTGGGGAATATCGCGAACTTCTATACGACCGGGTTGTACAAGTTGAGCTGCAAACATAGTTTATCTCTCTCCGCATAATACCAGCATATGACCGCAGTGTCAGGAGGCGGTGGCGATCACGAATTGACTACTACGACCTTGCGGAGTACATGACGAGGGCGATGACCCCAACCACTCGCCCTTCATCCCCATGGTTCCTCAACCCCTACGCAATCCTTACCCTGGGAGCAGTTCTGGCGGCGGTGGCCGAGGTATTGCTCAAAAAAGGCGCCGCTACCACCACAACCGGCCAGCAGGCGATCCTTGGCATCGGGGCCCTGACGGCCTGGTGGACATGGCTGGGAATCGTCGCGTACATAATGAATTTCGCCTGCTGGCTCTATGTACTGAAACGACTGCCGGTGGGAATCGCCTTTGCCATAATAACCGGCGCGGCGCAGGTGCTGGTGCCCCTGGGAGCATGGATCGCTCTTGGCGAAAAAGTGGCGCCGACCCGCTGGGTTGGCATCGTCCTGGTGCTGGCGGGAATCGCCTTCATTGCCCAAACCGCCGCCAGGGTGGAGGAGAGCCTGTGAACACCCTGGCCATAAGTCTGTGCATTATCTGCCAACTCTTCCAGGTGACCGGACAGTTATTCCTCAAAAAGGCCATGGCCCCGCCCGGCACAGGTCCCGGGTCAGGGCGCGTCTTTGCCATCCGATTTGTGCCGGGGATCGTTTGCCTCAGCCTCTGGTTCTTCATCTGGCTGGGAGTTCTCCAGCAACAAGACCTCAGCCATGTCTATGTTTTCGAAGGACTGAATCCCGCCCTGCTGGCCATCGCCGCCTGGTTCCTGTTGGCCGAACATATGAACGCCAAAACATGGATAGGCATAGCGTTCATCTGCGCGGGAATCGCGGTGGTATCCGCCGGACAGTAGGAAATAGCGGCTAATGGACAGTGGAAAGTAGTGCGGGAGGCAAGAAGCGGCACTGTCACCCGACACCCGACCCGGCCCCGACTCTGATCGCCAGTTCTCGCTAATGCCATTCCTTGCCCGCCCGGTAGGTTTACGATAACCTTCAGTCAGATAAGGATAAAAAAGGTTAGCCCTCGTTGAGCCCGAAGATTGTGCCAAATATCAGTACCCCACACCACTCCAAAAGCCACGGCGAGGCCGTTGACACGGCGGTCGTCCAGGCGTTGGAACGCGCCAAGACACTGCTCCTGTCCAAGCAATACCCCGAAGGCTACTGGGTCGGCGAATTGCAGGGCGACAGCATCCTGGAATCGGAATACCTGCTCCTGAAATTTTTTCTCGGCCAGGAAAATGAACCCGAACTGCCGCGCATCGCCAATTATCTGCGCTCGCTCCAGCAGGAGTACGGGGGCTGGAACATGTACCCCGGCGGCGCAGCGGACTTGTCGGGAACGGTCAAGGCTTATTTCGCACTAAAGCTCATGGGCGACGACCCCGAGGCCGCGCATATGGTCCGGGCCCGGAACGTCGTACACGCGCTGGGCGGGGCGCAGAAGTGCAACAGCTTCAGCAATTTCTACCTGGCCGCCCTGGGCCAGATCAGCTATGACTCCTGCCCCAGCATCCCGCCGGAGATCGTCTATCTGCCGCGCTGGTTCTATTTCAACCTCTATGCGGTATCGGCCTGGACGCGCACCATGATCCTGCCGCTGGCCATCGTCAGCACCCTGCGCCCCATGCGCAAACTGCCGACAAGTAAGGGGATACCCGAATTGTTCACCGGCTCGGATACCACCTTCGGACGCATGGGCGGTTTGCCGGCGGGCTGGCGCGATCTGTTCCTGCTGGTGGATATCGCGATCAAGAAATTCGGCGGACTGGCTCCATCGATTACCCGCCGGGAAGCCATAAAAGCTGCCGAAGAATGGATTCTGGCCCACCTCAAGGGCTCCGACGGGCTGGGCGCCATCTTCCCGCCCATGGTTTATATCCTCATCGTGTTCCGAGCTCTGGGCTATCCCGACGATCATCCATTGGTCCTGGCGGCCCAGGAACAATTGCGTGATCTGTTCATCGCCGAGAAGGACACCATCCGCATTCAGCCGTGTCACTCGCCGGTGTGGGATACCGGCCTGGCGCTGCATTCCTTAGCCGAGGCGGGCATGACTCACCAAGTCCCGGCGGCCAAGCGGGCGGTGGCCTGGCTGCTGGAAAAGGAATGCCGCACCGCCTCCGATTGGGAAGTGAACTGCCCGCATATTGAGCCGTCCGGCTGGTATTTCGAGTTTGCCAATCCGCATTACCCGGATGTGGATGACACGGCGGTGGCGGTCATGGTCATGAGTCGCCTGGGCGGGGAAGTGGCAGCCGGGGCCATCGGGCGCGGATTACAGTGGCTGATGGCCATGCAGAATGACGATGGTGGCTGGGCGGCGTTCGACAAGACCCGGCAGCGCCCCATCCTGGAACACGTACCTTTTGCCGACCATAACGCCATGCAGGACCCATCCTGCCCCGACATCACCGGCCGGGTGCTGGAATCGCTGGGTCACAACGGCCTGACCGTCGAGCACCGCGGGGTGCGCCGCGCCGTGCATTTCATCCGCCGTCAACAGGAGAAGGAAGGCTGCTGGTGGGGCCGGTGGGGCGTGAACTACATCTACGGAACCTGGCAGGTGCTGACCGGACTGCGGGCGGTCGGCGAATCGATGGACCGCCATTACATCCGGCGGGCCGCGGACTGGCTGCGAAGCTGCCAAAAGCCTGATGGAAGTTGGGGCGAGTCGTGTGACAGCTACGAGAACCACGCCTTAAAGGGATCGGGCGAAACCACGCCGTCGCAAACGGCCTGGGGTGCCATGGGTCTGCTGGCGGCGGCGGGCCCCCGCGACCGGGCGGTGATCAAAGCCATGCGCTGGCTGGTGGAGCATCAGAACGCCGATGGCAACTGGGATGAGCTGTATTACACGGGCACGGGTTTCCCAAAGGTATTTTATCTGAAGTATCACTTGTACAGGCTGTATTTCCCGTTGACGGCGCTGGCACGGTATCACGCCCGAAGACAAGCGACAGGAGTCAAGAGGTAGAATGCGAACGGCGTCGCTTTGTCTCGTTGAACCCGCTTGGCCATCGAAGGCAAAACGTCGTCGTTGCCGCCATGCTGCAAATAATTACTCTCACTTGCGTTCCAGGGTCTTGGCCGGGCGGCCTTTCCCAGATTTGCCGCCGAAGAGGACGGCGCGGGCGGTGCGAATGAGGCCGGCGGGAGAGGAAAACGTATCGTTTACAGCGCTGGCCTCGTAACCGCAGTGGACCATGCAGTTGGCGCATTTGGGGTTGCCGCTGGCAGCGCCATATTTCTGCCAGGGCGTGGACTCCATCAATTCCGCAAATGTCCCGGCGTAGCCGTCCTGAAGCAGATAACACGGTTTCTGCCATCCGAAAATATTGTATGTCGGCATGCCCCAGGGCGTGCATTCATAGTCGCGCAGACCCATGAGGAATTCCAGAAACAGAGGGCTCTGGTTGAATTTCCAGATCTTCTTGCGATCACCCAGCATCGCCGCAAAAAGCCGCCTGGTTTTCTCCTTGGGAAGAAAATGCTCCTGGTCGGGGGCCTTTTCGTAACTGTAGCCCGGCGAGAGAGTCATTCCCTCAACGCCCAGTTCCATAACCTGGTCGAAGAACCCGCGCATGTTTTCCGCATCAGCGCCGTCGAATACGGTGGTGTTGGTGGTCACGCGAAAACCGCGTTTCAAAGCCTCACAGATGGCCTCGACCGCGATGTCATATCCGCCCTGGCGGCACACGGAAGCATCGTGGTGTTTTCGCTGGCCGTCGAGATGCACGCTGAAAGTCAAGTATTTACTGGGCTTGAAAAGATCGAGCTTGCGCTTCAGCAACAGGGCATTGGTGCATAGATAGACGTACTTGCGGCGCTGCACCAGACCTTCGATGATCCGGTCCATCTGGGGATGCAGCAGCGGCTCTCCGCCGGGAATACTCACCACCGGAGCGCCGCATTCATCGACGGCGGCAAAGCACTGTTCGGGCGTCAATTCCCGCTTGAGCACATCCTTGGGAAACTGGATCTTCCCACATCCGGCGCAGGCCAAGTTGCAGCGGAACAGCGGTTCAAGCATCAATACCAGTGGGTAGCGTTGGCGCCTAAGCAGTTTCTGCTTAAGCACATAGGTTGCCACGGTCCACATTTGCGCTACAGGTACACTCATGGGTGACGGTCTGTGTTGCCAGCCCAATTAGTCCTTTGGGCTGGCAACACGCAATCTACACAGGAACTCAGAATGGTTCCTCTACGCACTTTCCATCGGTGTCTTTTTTACCGATTTCCGGCTTCTATCTTCCAGGCTCTGCGTGTCCTCTCGCACCGCATTATAGCCGAGGAATGCCAAAATCGTTACTCATCTGTACAATTACCACATCGAACCGCCAAGGGTGCTCATCTTCGCCGCCATGCGCCTGGAAGCCAAGGCCCTCACGCGGGCATTGGACGCGGCGGCTTTGGCAGCACGGCCATCTCGGCCGTGCCCGGCGGCGCCGCCAGAGTCCGGCAGCCCTGCAAGCGAGCGCATCCGGGTCGAAGTGCATACCATCGGCCCCGGCGCCGTGCGCATGCCGGCGTTTCGCTCCAGCGACATTGCTGTAATTATGGCTGGGCTGGCCGGGGGGCTGGATCCCGCATTGCGGGTTGGAGACGTCGTTATCGACGCACCGGAGGATGTTTTGCCTTCGGCCGCGATCCCCGCGGGATGTCGACGAGGAACCATCCATACTTCTAAGGCGGTGGTCACAACTCCGCAGGGCAAGACGGAGCTTTTCGCCAAAACCGGCGCGCTGGCCGTAGATATGGAGAACGATATTGTCCGCCGGGCCGCCGAGGCCGCTGGTTTGCCATTTATCGGCATCCGGGCCATCAGTGATGAAGCCAACGAAACACTCGATGCGGACATGCTGGGCCTGATCGATAAGTTGGGACGGATTCGCCCGGTGGCTGTCGCAGCCCTGCTTATGCGCCGGCCAACGAGCGTGATGGCGTTGTGTCGGCTTGGCGGCAACACCCGCCTTGCCGTACGCAACGTGACGGACACTGTGGTCCAGGTTCATGGAAACCTGGCCATCAACCTGAAGCCACGTTGATTGAGCCGGCGTTTATTGACACTTCACCACCCTGATTCTACATTTCCTTCCATGCGCATCCCCTCCTACTGGCAGTTGCTCCTGCTTTGCCCGCTGGTTCTGGCGGTTTGGGGTTGTTCGTCACTGACGCAACCCACGGACCGCACCTCCGAAGAAACAACCATGTTCGGCCCGGCGCGCATGCGCATCCACCCCATCTTCACCCAGGTGAAGAATTTCTCCGGCGACAGCACCAAACCCGACGGCATCGAGGCAGAACTGGAATTCGAAGACCAGTTCGGCGATCCCACCAAGGCCGCCGGCACCGTCCGCTTCGAATTGTTCTCCCACGCCCACAATGATCCGGACCCTCGCGGCGACCGTCTCCATCAATGGAGCGGGGCGCTGCTCACACTGGAACAACAACAATTGCGCTGGAATCGCACCAGCCGCACCTACAGTTTCCAACTCGCTGCCCCAAGCATTTCGCTGTATCGCACCTACGTGCTGACCGCGATGTTCGAGAAAGAAGGCGGCGGACGTTTCTTCAGCCGGGTGATTCTGCAAGGCCTGCCAACCGAGAAGCCGCCCATCGGCATGCCGCCCACCAGGCCCGCCGTCGGTTCCGCTACCCAAGAATCTCCAGGCGGCGCCAGCGCCTCCAGGCCGGCCCATGGCGCGGCTACCCCCACCAGTCAGCCATGACCTGTCGGAGTCTTATCCCGCCGGAATCATCCTGGCTGGTCTTCCTTTCAACATGCGCAATCAATGCTGTCCCTGGCCTCTGACGGTCATGGCCATCGCTTCCCGCAGATCGACTTTCCCCTCATAAAGGCTCCTACCTACGACCACCCCCCAGGCCGGAGTCTGCGTAAGGCGACGTAGGTGTTCGATATCGCCCACCCCCCCACTGGCTATTACCGGCACGGCGCCCGCCTCGCAAAGCCGCGTGGTTGCCGAATAATTAGGGCCTTCCATCATTCCGTCCCTGGCCACGTCAGTGTACAGAATCGCCGCCAGCGGCCAATCGCTGACCTCCCTGGCCACATCGCTGGCGTGCCTGCCGGACGCCTCGGTCCATCCCCGCACGGCGACAATTCCGTCCCTGGCATCCAGGGCCAGTACAACCTTGCCCTGAAATTCATCCCGCTTCACAAGACCGCCGAACCACGCCCAGTCCTCCATGGCCCGCGTGCCGACCACCACCCTCCTCGCCCCGGCCGCCAGCAATCGCGTTATATCATTCTCGGTGCGGACTCCTCCGCCCACCTGCACCTGCATGGCGCTGGCGGAAATCATTCTTGCAATCAACGCCGTCTGCATCGGCTTGCCCTCTTTAGCCCCGTCCAAATCCACGATGTGCAGCCAGCGTGCCCCGGCGGCCTGATACGCCATGGCCGTCTCCACTGGATCCACGTCGTAATTGATCTGCTGTCCATAATCGCCCTGTTTCAGGCGCACCACCCTTCCGGCTCGAAGATCGACGCTGGGAATGATTTCCAATGGCATGAAAATACCTTATCCATCTGCCGGCGTTCTGGCCAGTACACGTGTTTACCGCTCTTTTTTTCAGCATTCGGCATTCAACATTCAGAATTAGGCCTTGCCAGCGTATATACTCCCCAGGTTTGAACCCCATGCCATCATGGACGACCGCTTGAGCAACCTCGCCGAAAAAGCCCGGGCCTTGCCCAAATCCCCGGGAGTCTATCTCATGAAGGACCAGGCCGGCCGGGTAATCTATATCGGCAAGTCCACCTGCCTGCGCGACCGGGTCTCCAGTTATTTCCTTCCTTCCACGCAACTGGAACCGCGTAAGGCGCCTCTGCGAGACCTGGTCGTCGATTTCGAGACGATCGAAACCGAAAGCGAGGTCGAGGCCCTGCTGGCCGAGAACCGGCTCATCAAGGACATCCAACCCCACTACAACGCCCTCCTTCTTGACGACAAGACCTACCCCTACCTGATGCTCACCACCAACGACGACTTCCCCGGCGTCTACATAACCCGCCAGCCCCGCAGCGACGGCGTCAAACTCTACGGGCCATTCACCGGCGCCTCTGCCCTTAAAGAAGCCGCCATCCACCTCCAGAAGGCCTTCAAGTTTCGCACCTGCCATCTGGAGATCCTCCAGGACGACCCCAAACGCCGCTTCTTCCGCCCCTGCCTGCTCTACCCCATCCACCGCTGCACCGCCCCCTGCGCCGACAGAATTTCCCTCCAGGAGTATCGCCAGGACATCACCCGGCTCATCCGCTTCCTCGATGGCCAGCGCAAGACCGTCCTCAAGCAACTGGAAAAGGAGATGCTCGACGCCTCGGCAAAAATGAATTTCGAAAAAGCCGCCGCCCTGCGCGACCAGATCAAGGCCCTCCACAGCCTGGGCCAGCGGGGCAAGAAAGGCGAGCAGGAATACTGGCAGCCGGAGGCCTTCGTCAGCAACCCCCAGGAGGGCGTGGCCAAACTTCAGGAGATCCTGGATCTGCCCGAACCACCGCGCATCCTGGAAGCCATAGACATCGCCCACCTCCAAGGCGGCGAAATGGTCGGCTCCAAAGTCACCTTCATCGATGGCGTCCCCTTCAAGGATTCTTACCGCCGGTACCGGATCAGACACGGCCAGGGCAACAATGACTATCTCTCGATCCAAGAAGTGGTCAGCCGTCGCTACCGGGAAGCGGGCGCCAACAACGAACTCTATCCCGATGTGATCCTCATCGACGGCGGTCCTGGCCAACTCCACGCGGCACTGGACGCATTCAAGACGATGGAGGTGAAGCCGCCGATGGTTATTTCCCTGGCCAAGAAAGAAGAAATAGTCTACACGCAGGCGCGAACCGAGCCCCTGCGGCTACCGCGCAATAACGCCGCCCTGCGACTGCTACAATACATCCGCGATGAGGCCCACCGCTTCGCC
>Ga0316225_1000835_pt1 | contig 33954 bp, 35 predicted proteins | sample TBH18015metaG_FD_206010 | JGI IMG/M metagenome (GOLD analysis project Ga0316225, IMG submission 206010) | Freshwater microbial communities from Trout Bog Lake, Wisconsin, USA - TBH18015 | ecosystem: Environmental > Aquatic > Freshwater > Lake > Hypolimnion/Profundal zone | place: USA: Wisconsin... | reverse complement strand
TTGATCTCAATTGCGGCTGTCCTTCTGAGCGCGTTCAACGTGGTGCCTTTGGTGCTTGCCTGATGTCTGAGCCACGACTGGTTGCAGATTGCGTGCGAGCCATGAAGTCTGTTGTAGATATTCCGATTAGCGTAAAGCATCGCCTGGGTCTAGACAGTATGGATGCTGCAAATTCTGAGGTGGATTATCAGTTTGCTCTGAACTTTATCCTCGCAGTAGCTGATGCTGGGGCAAGCCAGGTCACTATCCACGCTCGTAATGCAGTGCTCAAAGGGTTGTCACCAAAAGAGAATCGCAGTAAGCCACCGCTTCGTTATGAAGTGTCAGCTCAGCTGAGGCTGGATGCTCAAAAACAATTTCCGCATCTCAAAGTCCTGCTTAATGGTGGTCTCGAGACGAATGAGCAGATCGCTAGCCATTGGAATGATTTCGATGGCTTCATGGTGGGCAGGGCTGCTTATTATTTCCCAGCATTACTGCTCGGCTGGGATGATTTAATCAACACTGATGGCGATACTGCTGGCTATCTCTTTAGTGAGAGTGAGTGGCATCGCATACAGATTGCCTTAGTTCATCAAGTATGGACATGGTTTGACGAATGCAAAATAAAGGGAAAGCCTTTTTATATTGGTGCATTCACCCGACATATCTTGGGCTTAGCACACGGCAGGGCGGGTGCTCGCTATTGGCGTCAGCGGTTATCCGATCACCATGCTTTAGCAACAGTCCAAAGCAAGGCAGCGATTGTAGATTTCTTTCTCGATGCCAGTCTATGTCTTGGGGATTGGGCTGCTTTTGAGCTAGAAACTTTAGATTAATGGCTTTTTGGCAAGTTTTTATTCAAGAAGGCTATAATTCTCACTTCTACAACGGCGGACGTAGCTCAGTTGGTAGAGTCCCAGATTGTGATTCTGGTTGTCGCGGGTTCGAGCCCCGTCGTTCGCCCCATATAGCCTGTAGACACTTATTTTCCCTAGACCTATTCCACCCTCCTCAGAAGCCCATTTTCCAATTGCGGCATAGAAATTGCTTGCTTAATCTATAGAGTAAGAAAAACGGTTATTTCAGCATAAATTGCAGGTTTTTGCGTTTTATGCCGGCATTTTTTGCCGCTTTTTTGCGTATTTTGACTATAAATAAGTAAAGGAAAGCTTTTATGTCAGCTTCAGCAATTTCTACATCAGCACAACAGATCCAAAGTCTAGCAAGCTTATTTCAGCTTAATCAGACCAATAATCTTGGACCTGCCAAGGATGCTGATGGTGACAGTAACGGCACCACTGGCTCATCTCAGGTTAGCGGCGGTAAGCTTGCCCAAAGCGTGATGCAAGTATTGGCTTCAATGGGCGCTACTGGATCAACCAATAGCGGCAACCCAAGTAACTCTGTCGACCCTACTCAGGCCATCCAATCCTTTTTGCAAACTTTGATGTCGGCCTTGCAGTCACAAATTGGATCTTCATCCACCTCATCCTCTTCAGCATCTTCTGACGCAAGTTCTAATCAAACAGATTTATCTGCTATGAACGCTTTAGCACCGAGCACCGGCCATCGCCATCATCATGGAGGCGGGAAATTGAGTGCCGCTTTACAAACCTTGATTAACGACGTGAGCGGATCATCATCAGGCTCTAGCGGCACGGGAGCAACGACAGATGCATTAACAGCTTTGCAACAAAGTGCGAACAATTTATTTTCTTCTACAGGAGTGACTGGGGGCAACGCCTCTATTACCAGCTTACTCAAAGGAATAGAGCAGGTATTTGCTTCTGGTTCAATCACAGGAAACTTTGTTAATACGGTTGCATAAGGTTTCTGAGAAGTCTTCATACTAAAACCACCCGGATGAACTGACCCCCAGTAGTTGGACAGTTCAGCAGGTGGTTTTTAATTAACTACCTTGCATTTCGTTGGCCATTCGTTTTCTAGAGTGCATCGGTGCAATATTAAGAATGTCGCGATATTTGGCAATGGTTCTTCGGGCGATCTGATATCCCTCATTATTCAGCAACTCCGATATCTCATTGTCGGAGAGGGGATTATTTGGCGATTCGTTTTTAACTATTTGCCCAATCAGTGTCTGAATTGCTTTAGATGAAACAGTGCTACCAGTATCTCGAGTAATTTGACTGCCAAAAAAGTATTTGAGTGAAAAGGTTCCTTTGGTACACGTCAAATACTTTTGATTGGTGACCCGGGAAATTGTTGACTCATGCATGCCTACTTCATCTGCAATTTCCCTGAGTAGTAGGGGGCGCATGGCAATAGCGCCATGCTCAAAGAAGCCTTGCTGGCGATCAACAATCGCTTTGGAGACTAGGAGAATAGTTTCTTCTCTTTGTTGTACTGTACGAACCAGAGATTTTGCATCAGCAAACTTTTGAATAAATTCTTCGTTTTGTTCCGCTTTTTTGACTTGCTTGAATAAGTCCACATACTCTTTACGTATGGAGAGCTTAAATTGATTTTGGGGATTAACATTCACTTCCCAGCGACCACCTTTTTTAAGTACAAATACTTCAGGTGTCACATATTCTTGCTCTGTAGCCAAAAATTGATTACCAGGATTGGGATCCAATTTTTTAATTTCGCGTGCGGCTTTATCGAGTTGCTCCTCAGAGCAGCCGGCGGCCTTGCGTAGCTTCTGCCAATTATGCGCAGCAAGATCATGAATATGTTTTTCGCAAACCGAATATGCAACTGCCCAAATTTTTGGATTCGATTGCTGAAGAGGTGATCTTTTGAGTTGCAAGGTAAGGCATTCCCCAAGATCGCGAGCGCCAATACCAGGGGGGTCTAGTTCTTGTAATTGCCCAAGATATTTTTCAAAGAGAACTTGAGCTTCCTCTTCTTTTGCCTCGCAAATTCGAATAAAACTCTCTTTGATCTCTTCAAAGTCATCCCGTAGATAACCTTTTTCATCCAGACAACCGGCCAGATAAATGAGGATGTTGGTATCGGCTGCATCAATCCTCAAAGTGCGAATTTGCTCGGTAAGGTGCTCAAAGAGGCTTGTCTGTTTACTTAGGCTAGAGTAATTCTCGTAGTCACCCCCATCTAGGCGTTGTTGCTGGCTAGAGCTGCTATGGTGAGAGTACTCGGGAATAGGTTCGAAACTAGCCTCATCAAAAGAAGACTCAAGCTCTAAAAAGGGGTTATCGAGAACCGCTTGTGATAGTTCTTGTTCAATTTCTGCGGCCGACATTTGCAACAGACGTATGGCCTGTTGCAGCTGGGGTGTAAGAGTCAGTTGGCCGCTAAGTTTTTGGCCAATTGAAATTTTCATAGTGAGAGCAATTTTGCCCTGAAATTAAGCATTTTTAATAGCATTTACCTATATTAACTAGAATAATAGGATTATTTATATTTATAATAAATCGAAGAGCTTAAAGAGAAGTATTCATAATGAGAACTAGCCGATCCAGATGCAGTCAGCAAATCGTTACCAGCTTAGATCTTGGCTAGCATGAGTGACGGTGAAATCCAGTGGCTTGGAGTGGAAAATGACGGGCAAAAGCTCGCAGTCCCTTTGCTTGCTGTTGCGTCTGTGTTCCATTCACAGCCATCTCTTGCAGTTGATCAGGGTGTATACAGTTTAGAGATCCACGAGGGCGTACCCGTTTTTATTCTTCCAATGGGTAAGTTGTTTACTTGGGTAAATCAATCGCCTGCTACTTTTTCTTCCGGCCAACATTCCAATGGCACCCCTCTTCATTGGGTCATTGTTTTAAAGACTCATGATGATGCGCAGATTGGATTTCGTGTAGCCAATACTTTCGGACCATTTGCTGCTCAAGCTCAAAACGATCAATTTGTGAGTTATCAAGATCAAAAAATTCCGGTGACCTATATTTTGGAGAAAGAAGATGCCTAATTTATTACGTCTCAAGGGGATGCAAATTAGCGCAGCTACTATCAAAAAACTGCTCACCGCTTTTTTGCTAGTGATCGGTTTGATTTCATTAACTTCTTCGTACTGGTTAGAGCGCCGCCAAGAAATTGTTGTCGCCGAGTTGCAACAAAAGGCCAGCCAAACTAAGAGTTGGTATGAAGCCATTATCGGTGCTAGGGCAGCTCTGGATGGAATGCATAGCTTTAATCCAGATGCGTTTGCCAAGCTAAATAAGGCATATAAGCAGCTAGATAAAACGGTGGGTGCAGATAAGTTAGATCCAGCTCTAGAAAAAATGTTGGGCGACAAGACTTTGTCGGATCAGCACATGCGGGTCCGAGCCATTGCAGTGCGCGACGCATTAAAGCAGTTGCTTTCCATAGAAAAGGCTTTGAACCCGTTTAATTCTGGCGTTGACTTATTTCAGGCTGCTAGCAGCACCAAGGGTGTTGTGAATCCAGATAGGATTAGCTCAGCCTCGCCTTTTCATAAGACCGCTGAATTACTCAAATCAATTCCAGAGGCTAGCGATGCATGGCAGGCTAACTTTCAAAATGTAGAAGCATTTAATTCTCTACAAGCAAATCTTACTGAGCTCATTGCAGAAAAAGAAAAGCTAGATGCCATAGCTGCAAGTAATAAGTTCAATCCTTTGCAGGAAAAGATTTACTCAATACTCAAAAAGATTTCACTTTGGAATAAAACAGCTGAATCGCAAGACGCGCTGAATCAATTTAATAATGCGCGCAAGAGAGTCATTGACCTTACTAAAGATAAGGATGCAATGAACGACCTAATAAATAGCTATTCTGCTGAGCCCGGGCAAGATGGCTCACGATTCTTGATACAAGCCACTCAATTTTTAACTTTCATTTCGATCATTTGTGCGTTGGTACTGATCTTTGTTTTAGATATGCGCGCCCGTTACGGCGATATTTCTGGGGAGGATCTGGATGTATCGCAGGTAGATTCGTTGCGAGAAGCGCACGATATCTTGCCGTATACCCAAATTGCCTTGGGGCAAATCTCCGATCTAGGCTCAAAGGTTTTAAATGCCACCAAGCGCTTCCATACGCTTTTGTCGAGTGAGAATGCTACTGGTCGTAAGAAGATTGCCGAATCAGCCGAAGGTGGAAAAGTGGCTGACTATGAGCTCAGCCATATGCGATCAGAGATCGTCGCTCTTAGGGAGCAGGCATTGCAGCTCAGCTTAGCCAACTCAGGCGGTCAATTGCAGCTCAATCTATCTGAGCTTTCCATGCGTCTGAATAGTATTGTGGAGACTCTAGATAACTCCTTGGCTCAGTTAGAAGGCTCAATTAATCATGCTTTTTCTCAAAAACAGAATATGGAAATTCAGAGTCTACAAAAAATGACTATGGAGTCCGAAGGCTTGATCCTGGGCCTTTCACAGCTAGAACGTCAGATCGACCGTATGGAAGGGGTTTTAGAAGAAATGGGGGTGGCCTTAGAGGGCGCTATCCATGGCGTGAGCCCTAGAGATAGAGGAGCGCTCGATACATCGGCGGATGCTTAAGAGTGGCAAACGATTACCTAAGTCTTTTTATAGCGGATATCAATCGCTCATTTGAGGGGTTGATATTTTCTATTGAACAAAGCACTCCTTCAACCACGCAAGCATCATTACATGCGCGTGATCTGGCAGATGCCTTAGGCAGTGTTGGTTTATCTCAGTTAAGCAGTTTCACTGCTGATCTATCCAGACAGCTCGCTACAGGTCAAGATGCTGTCCTGCCTGCAACCACTCAACTGATTGAGTTTTTGAAAATTTCCATTCCAGTGATGGAGTCTGGCAATGACAATATTTTGCTTCCCAATCAGATCGAAGAAATTCATCGCCTTTCTGCGCAAATGCTCGCTGCTATGCCGCTGCATCTGATGCCGGCATTTGAGCCTACTGGGACAGAGCTCGATCTACCAACAAAGTCTGATCTTGATATTCACCAAGAGATCCAGCAGGACATTCCGGTTTCTGGACCTGCAGCAAATGTCATTACCTCAGTTGCCCCTAATGCCGATTTTTTATTGAGTCAGAGAAGAATGGGTCTGAACTTAGTGCAACGTGTTAGAAAGATGGTTTCTGATCAGCAGGGCAGTGCTCAACGTGAGATTGATTTTTTATTGTCTGAGCATCAAGATGCTTTGTTGGCGGTTGGTCAAGTGCTGTTAGCGCCTTACTTACAAAATTTTACGGGTAAGGTTGAGGCGGATGGAGTGTTGGTTGATTCCGACCTGGCCGACGTGCTGGTTTCTAGCCTGCGCCTGCTAACGCATCCTGGCGCTATTTCTGTGCATAAACAAGCATTGACCTTATTTATTAATCTCAGTGAAATATCGGTAACCCCATTGCAACTCAGCGCTGCTGGTGAGGTGTTAGCCAAAGCCTGCGGACGTATTGAATATACCAATGGTGTTTTGCGGATCTTATTACCGGCAAGCTTAAAACGGATGCGTTTGCTGCCTTTCATGAGAAATGGTCAGCGCTATGTAGTCAGTTGGGCTCAGCTGATCTCCATTGATCCAGTACAACCGGGTGTTTTTTTGAACGATATTTTGGGTGATGCATCTCAATGCCAAAAAACCATGCGTTTATGTTGTGGCGACCATATTTATTTTCTCAATGCTGACGAAATTTATCCGGTTCTCAATATGAATACCTTTAAACTGCCTAGTCTGCTCTCTGGGCCAGATTGGTTGTCTGGGATTGCTTTAGATGATGCAAGCAATCCTTACTCTTGGGTTTTACTTTGATGAAATTTCGTTTTGTATCTAGCGTAATGCTCGTGGCCCTGCTCATGGCGGCTCCAGGCGTACATGCGCAAACCCAAAATCCCGTTCCTAAGGAGCTTGATAAGAATATTCGCAATACCATCACCAAGAACCCATCTATGAGTGGGTACAAGGTGCAGATTGAATACGTTGATTCAAAAATCAAGATACCGAATTGCCCCAGTGATATTGAGATTGAGTTTCCTCAAAAAACCCGTTTGTGGGGCAGGGTAAATCTGCAAATTAAGTGCAATTCTGGCTATAAATGGACGATGACTTTACCCATCCGGGTGCAAGTTTTTGGTGATTACTTGCTTGCCGCCAAATTTATTCAGGCCGGTGCCAAGCTTGGCCAGGACGATATTTTGATCTCCCAGGGCGACCTTACCGAGATGCCGGATGACTTATTGGCGCGTCCACAGGACGCCTTAGGGCGTCAGGCGATTAGACCGATTCAGCCAAGATCCCCGATTTTGCTAAACAATTTACGAGAAATGGCCGTAATCAAGTCAGGTGACCCCGTTCGAGTCCAGATTCTCGGAAATGGCTTTGAGGCAGAGGGTTCTGGGCTTGCCCAGTCATCTGGGGCGGTAAATGACCAAATTCGGGTCAAAATGCCAGATGGACAGCAGGTTCAAGGGCGTGTATTGCGCCAAGGTGTAGTGACAGTGAAGATTGATTGATAGAATACAAGCCGTGAAGATTAACGATAACAAACCTGTTGGAGCGCTTCAAACTGAGACTAAAAAAGGCTCTCAGGGTGGGATTGCGACCCCGGTTAGCTCTGGTGGTGCTGCCAAGGCCCCTGGTCCAGCAGTCAATTTGTCTATCAGTCCTACCTTAAGTCAGGGTACTAGTGTTCTTTCAGAAGCGGCTGCCTTGGACAAAATTCGTCAAATGGTTGAGAGCGGCCAGTTCAAAATTGACTTCCCTGCAACAGCCGAGCAAATTCTGCGTAATGCCGTTTCTGCCATTGGCGGATCAAAAAGCTCTGAGTGATTACTGATATTCAGTCTCAAATTACGGTCATGGCTGATGCCGTTGGCCATTTAAGAAAAATCCTGGAAGCAAATGATATTGATGGTTTGGCTGATGCCTTGGCCAAAACGCAAACTGCCCTAGATCAGGTCAATGCCTATCCGGGTGGCACAGATCAACTGAAGAAAGATTTAGATCTCTTGCAATCTCCTGTAAAAGAGGAGGTGCTAGCGCGCCTTGAGCAAGCCACAGTCGATCATCATGTTAACGGTGAGCTGATTCGTTTAGCTATTCAAAAAAATGCAGCGCTACAGGCTTATATTGCTCAGCAATCCGATTCTGCGACTTACTCAAGCAAAGGTGGTGTACCTGGAATTGGCAGCGGCGTGTTTTCCCGTAAAGTCTAAAACTGAATCCTGATCTAAGGGTTGTCTATTGTTCTTGTTTGGGCATTGTTGCCCTAATACGGATCATGGCCTGAGTATGTAATTGGCTCACACGCCCAGGTGTCAGACGCAATACTTCAGCAATATCTCTAAATGAAAGCTCCTCTTGATAGTGGAGGGCAACCACTAGCTGCTCTTTTTCAGGGAGCTTTTTAAGGGCAAGTTCAATCACGCCGGCTAATTGCTTTAGGGATGTGATTCCCATGGGGTCTTGACGATGGTCGCTCGGTAACATTTCGTCAGAGAGTTCATCAATAGGTGTAAGGTTGACGTTACTATCAAGCGCCGCAAAATAATCATCGATTGATAAGCCTGCTTCTGCAGCGATTTCAGAATCTTCTGGAGCTCGCCCCAATTTTTGTTCTAGTTTGCGGGTGGTTTTCTCTAGCGCAGTAATTTGATCGCGTTGATGTCTTGGTAGGATGTCGTTTTGGCGACACGAGTCATAGATTGCGCCCCGTATTCTGGTTTTCGCGTAAACCTCAAAACTCAAATTGGGTTGTGGTTGATAGCGTTGTAAAGCATCGAGCAACCCAGTCATTCCCTCTTGAATCAAGTCATCGACTTCTACGTTAGCTGAAAGCTTGGAGGCAATATGTCTAGCTATCCTTTTAACCAAAGGGGCGTATTGCTTAATGGATTCTTCAAGGCTTTGCTCTTGATAAGGATTGTTGCCGACAGACATACTGCTTTAGCTCGTAATCTGATGGGCCATTTGCTTAAATAAGCTAGAAGGCAGTAAAAGTGTTTCATTATCTCGGTCACTATCAGCATTACCTGAGAGCTCTTGCAAAGATTTCGCGGCAACCCAAAACAATAAATGAATTTTTTGCTCAAGATACTGGTTCACATTGCGCTTGAGTACTTCAAAGGCAGCCTCGCCTTCTGCACGATTTTCCCCGCCAACCATCATGATGGGGATGGAATCATTGAGTGAGTGAATGCTCAAATCTCGAATGAGTGTCATGGTGTGAATAAAGTTAGAGTCACCCACAGGGGCAATCACAATTGACTGGCATTGCTTGCTATAGCTAGATAGCGCAGGCGGATAAGGATCTTTGGTTGCAACCAAAATAAAGTCCAAGCCATAGCCACGTTCATGCAAGATGCGGTCAAGTGGTGGAGAGTGAATCTTCTTGCTCTGATGAAAGGCGCGCATTCTAGAACCAGTGACATACCAAAGATTCTCTTCTACGTGGCGAATGCTTTTCTCAAGGGGTACTAGTCCCGCTAGGGCTTGGGCTAAGTCATATTGAACGGGGTAAGCTAGGCCTTGTGAGCTAGTTCTGGCAGAGACTGGTACCTCATCAACCAATAGCACTTTGAAATTGGATTTTTGCAGGGCTTGCGCAGTACCTAGGCCTATGGCAGCCGTGCTTTCTGGGTCGAGGGAGCTCGACAGAATAAAGACCTTTGGATATGAGCTACCAAATAGAGTGCGTAAACCTTCCGCTTGGTCTGTGCTACCAATGCTAGTGCGACTATCTAATGTCATGAAAAGTTTTTCTGTGTCCAGTCATTGAGATAGTCAGCCATCAATGCTGGAACTTGCTCGTCCTGAATATTGAGATTATTGCCAAGATGACGCGGTCTCATAGCGCGGTGTGCGAGGTAGGGGATGTTGGCCTGACTCAGATCTTCTGGAACACGTTGACCATTTGATAAGAACAGTAATGGCAGCTCATGACGAATGAGTGAGTCAATCACGGGAGCAATCTGAGCTGCTTCGTCGGTCTTGGTGATAATGGCACCCAGAATTTTCGATTGATTAGCCTCAATCGATGCTTGGTTATGAAGCATGATGACGTCTTCTTGGGTACGCAGGTCAGTAGTCGAGCTCATGACCAAGATGCGGTGGGCATCGCGCGAGCCTTCTTTGAGCAACTGGGATTGCTCAATCATCAGGACATCGCGTTGATTGACACCAGCGGTATCGAGCAGAATTATTTTACGTTGAGATAGCTCATCAATCTTCGAGGAGAGATCTTCGCTATCCCGCAGAGAAATCACTGGTAAACCTAATATGCGTGCAAATACTTTGAGCTGCTCTTGGGCGCCAATGCGATAGGTATCTGTACTCAGTAGAGCAACTTGATTGCGGCCATAACGCAGAACACAGCGAGCTGCTACCTTAGCAACGGTGGTGGTTTTACCAACACCAGTCGGACCAATAAAGGCGAAGACGCCGCCTCTATCAAAAGCGGCAATCGGATCGACCGTCTGAATCATGCCTTCGAGACGACCTTGCACTAACGTCATCATGGTCTTGATATCACTCTCTTCGGTCAAGCCAGATACAAGCTGAGCACATAACTTCGGTGAAAAGCCAGCACTCAGAAGTGCTTTGGTAACCTCAGCCTGGTTAGCCGCTTGCTGTTGCATCGTGCCCCAAAGGTTATTAGCCAAATGAGATTGGAGTAATTTTTTAACTTCCTCCACCTCAGAAATCAAGCGCTCTACTCGCGGAGATTCAGTGGTGATGTTCATCGACTCTGCAGCGATTGAAGCGGCAATTGATACTGGTTTTGTAAAAGGTGGTGGCTCTGGAGTAATGGACTCGGGGGTAATGGGCTCGGGGGTAAAGGCTCCAGACTGTTGAACTGTGTTCGTGTGATTCGGAATAGGGTCACTAAAACTTGTGCCGGAAGCCATAGGCGCATCACTAGTACGCGTTGGATTGGTTCTAAATACATCTGCAATCACTAGCCCGCCAACATTAGGAGGGCTGTATGACTCAGTACTGCTTTGGGATGTCTGATAGCTTGGGGTTGGTTCAGGTTTATGGCTGACAGGGCTATAGGTCTTTTGGCTTGCAAGATAAGCCAAGGCATCTGGAGAGATAGCAACAATCTCAACCCCTTCAGGCACATCCTTGGTTGACAATACCATTGCATCGGAGCCCATTTTCTCGCGCACCATACGCAAGGCTTCAGCTGAAGTACTGGCAGTAAATTTTTGTGGACCCATATTAATCATTGGTGTGGTGATTTTCCTGAGCTATTGAGTTAGCTAATTAAGCTTGCTTCCCAGCTTGTTTGCATAAGACTTCATGGTAAGTCAAATTCGCGGTTGGTGGAAGCTCATTCATGCCCAATACGATTGCTTGAGGCCTTACTCGTCTAGCAATCTTTGAGAAGGTGAGTCGGCAGCGTGGGCTGCAAACCAATACAGGCGGCAAGTTCTCAGCCTCTAAAGAGTCAATACCGCGGATCACTTCTTCGCCAAACATTCTGGCTAGGGCAGGTTCAATCACGCCATCGGGCGCAATTGCATTATTACCAATTGCTTGTTCAATCAGGCGCTCAAACTCCGGTTGAATACCTAATACCTTAAAGTCATTGGAATCTTTGAAGGTGTCTTGAATAATCATGCGACGTAGGGCATAACGCACCGGTTGCAACATATCTAAGGGATCGGGTGTTTTTGGTGCAACTTCACCTGCCACCTCGAGAATGGTACGCAAATCTTTAATTGGAACACCTTCTTCCAGTAAGAGCTGCAAGAGTCTTTGGAAGTTAGCAACTGTGACGACTTTGGGGATAACATCTTCAACCAGTTTTGGATAGTTCTGCTTAAAGTGGTCGAGTAAGTCTTGAGTTTCTTGGCGACCCAATAGTTCATTGGCGTGTTGGTGTACTAGGTGATCTAAGTGGGTAGCAAGAACAACTGCAGGTTCTACTACGGTATAGCCTTTAGCAATAGCTTCATCGCGTAAATTGCGATTGATCCAAACAGCAGGCATACCGAAAGTAGGATCGGTTACTTTGATACCGGCAATCTCTTCTGCACCACTTGGCTGAATTGCTAACAAACGATCTGGCAAACACTGACCGCGACCAATCTCAGCGCCGTAAAGCAAGAAGCGATAAGTCTCTGCTTGTAATTGCAAGTTATCCCGAATATGAACGGATGGTGTTAAGTAGCCAATGTCGCCGATGAACTTGCGACGAATAGCGCGGATCCGTTTAATCAGATCACTATCATCTCCTTTTTCGACCAGAGAGATTAGGCGATAGGGGAGCTCTAAACAGAGCGGCTCGATAACGGGAACATCAGTCCAGCTAAGCTCTTCACTTTTGCTTGGGACTGCCGATGAAACGGCAGCAGCTCTTGCTGCATCTTTTTTAACTTTCGACCGAATGAGCCAAGCAAGACCGCCAAACAAAATAGCAAAACCAATGAAGGCAATATGGGGCATGCCTGGTACAAGACCTAAAAAGCCCAAGATACCAGCGGCTAGCGCTAAGCCAACACTATTAGAGCCAAATTGTTTAGCAACCTGATCAGAGAAAATATCCTCAGTCGAAACACGGGTTACCAAAATACCGGCAGCAGTAGAAATAATCAGAGCCGGGATTTGAGCAACCAAGCCATCACCAATCGAGAGGGTGGCAAAGGTCTTGAAGGCGCTCACAAAGTCAAGGTTGTATTGAATAACGCCAACCATAATGCCGCCGATCAAGTTAATGATCAGAATCATGATGGCGGCAACCGCATCACCGCGCACAAACTTTGAAGCACCATCCATAGAGCCGTAAAAGTCTGCTTCTTGTGCAACATCAGCACGACGAGTACGTGCATCTTCTTGCTTGATAATGCCAGCGTTCAAATCCGCATCAATCGCCATTTGCTTGCCAGGCATAGAGTCCAAGGCGAAGCGCGCAGAAACCTCGGCCACGCGGCCAGATCCTTTAGTAATCACCACAAAGTTGATGATGGTAATCACGATAAAAATCACAATACCAACAGTGAAGTTATCGCCAATTAAAAAGTGGCCAAAAGCTTCGATCACTTGACCAGCTGCACCAGGACCTTCATGACCTCTTACCAATACAACACGAGTAGAAGCTACGTTTAATGAAAGGCGTAAGAGGGTGGTTAGAAGTAAAACCGTCGGAAAGGCTACAAAGTCTTTAAAGCTCTTAATGTTGATAGCTGAGATCAACACAATGATGGCAATGGCAATATTGAGAGTAAAAAAAACGTCCAGCACAAACGACGGCAATGGCAACAACATCATGACCAAGACCAGCAGCACCAAAATAGGGATGCCTGCAGCAGCACTTGGTACCGGAATGCGTTTTAGGGAGAGGTCAGATAAAGCCATGTTTTAGAAAAATAGGGGCAAAACACCAAAATGAGTCAAAAAAGACAAAACAAGCAATAACAAGCAAAAACCAGGCTTTTGCCATACATGCCGCTAGTACTAATGGTAATACCAACAAAAAGAACTAATTAAAAGAACTAATAATCAGCATTATCAATGATTTCAGGGCTATTTTTGAGGGGTCATACCTAATTTGGTGATAAATATTGATAAATTAAGTCAATATAAATCAATGACTTATGAAATTTACCACCAATAAACCTAAAAAATAGTGAAAAAGTACTAAACAAGTCCCCAATATTTCCGTAACAGAGGTGTAAGGCTTTTAACTAATTCAATACCCAGGAGAAATACATGACTGCAGTTCTTAATACAAACATGGCTTCGTTGTACGCACAACAAAGTTTGAGCACAGCTCAAAGCGATTTGGCTACTTCAGTACAACGCTTGTCTTCTGGTAAGCAAATTAATAGCGCAGCTGATAATGCTGCCGGTTTTGCTGTTTCACAAGCAATTACCGCTACTAAGAACCAAACAGACCAGTCTATTTCTAATACACAGGATGCTATTTCGATGGTTCAAACTGCGTCTGGCGCATTGGATGTTGTTGGCCAGATTTTGCAGCGTGCCTTGACATTGACTACACAAAAGGCTGACGGCACTCTAACATCGCAACAAACCGCGTCTATCAACAGCGAATTAACTAGTCTATATCAGGAGATTGGACAAGTTCAACAGCGCACTGTATTTCAAGGTGGTGATACATCTTTGTTTGGTAAAACTCTGAATTTCCAAACTGGTGCAGGCGTTACAACTCAAATTAGTATTGGCAGTTTGAGCTTAGCTACTCTAGCCAGCGGATCTTTGGCAACAGTTACAGCCGCCTCTACAAGCTCGACATTGGCTAGCCCACCTGTGGCCGGCACCTTCAACACTGGTGGCACTACTCTTGTTGTAAGTGACCCTACTGGGGCAATTGCTGCAGCATCCCTTTCAAATCTTACGGTTACAGGTGGCACCTCTCCTTTAACGGTATCCAATGTCGTAGAAAACTCAAATGGTACGGCAACATTGACTTTGAGTGCTGCTGCGGTGGGAGGTACTACCTATACCGTAAGTAGTTCAACCCTTAATACAAGCAGTACTTCTACTGATTTGATGAACGCTATTCAGACTAACTCTGCAAACCAAGCAGCTTTAGGCACCTGGAATAACCGCTTAAACTACGCCGTTTCAAACATGCAGACTTTGTCGAACAACTTGGCAAGTGCTAACAGCCAAATCGTTGACACCAACTACGCTGCAGAAACTGCGAATTTGACACGCGGCCAGATTTTGCAACAGGCAGCAACATCGATGTTGGCCCAAGCAAATCAGATGCCTAACGTGATTTTGACTTTGCTTAAATGATATTAACTCTTTGAATTCAAAGATAAGCTAATATACCATTAGCCTTAGGGCTAATGGTATGCGGAGTTTAAAAATGAGTGCAACAGGACCAGTTACTACAGCTCATCCAGCAATGCAGCAGGTGCCAGCACCTGCGTCTGCTGTGGGAACTGCCGCAACCGGTTCTGGCGGAGTTGCAACACCCATTGTTCAGCCTTCGGAAGTGGTGTCTCGTAAGCCAGTCCAAATTGCATTAGATACCTCTGGGGTTTCTCAGGCAAGCGTACGACAAAATGCCCAGCCTCTTGAAAAGGCCGTGCAAGAGGCAGCAAACTCCATTCAGCAATTTATACAGTCACGCGGTGTACAGTTAAATATTTCCTACGATCACCAAACAGGATTTAATGTGGTTCAGGTGATAGATCCCAACACTGGGGAAATGGTGATGCAACTTCCTTCCCAGGAGGCGGTTAATATTGCTCACGCAATGGATAGTCTTCAAGGATTGCTGGTAAATAAGTTTGCATAAGGGCGTCAATATCGCTTTTTGGCACGCTAATTGCATAGTTTTCCTTATTAAAAATATCTAAGGCTCTCTATGTCTGTAACACCTACAAGCTCAAGCACCTCAAGTACTTCGAGTGCCTCGAGCTCTTCAAGTAGCTCCACAGCCAGCACCTCCCTCACGGGCTCTACATTGCTGGGTGCAAATGGTAGCCTTGGTAATGGAACGGTAATTGATGTCAATGCTATTTTGACTAAGTTAGATGCAGTAGAGCAGGCACCTATTGATGCCGTCCAAAGCAAAATTAATCAAAACAATGTTGCCATCAGTGATCTTGGAACATTGCAGTCGCAAATATCAGCTTTTCAGACAACACTTCAGGCCTTTACAGATCCACTGAGTTATTCAGATAAGACGATTAACAGCAGTGACACCACTGTAGCAACTGCGGCTGTTAGTAGTAACACTACAGCGCAAGCTGGAAATTATGCCCTTGCTGTAACGAGTCTAGCATCCTCTTATTCAGAAAGTTTTGGTGGCCAAGGTGCTACTTATTCGATTGCCGATCCATCTCTCGCAACAGTTGCTGGCGGTACTGCACCTAGCATGGCAAAATTTTTTGGGCTTACCTCCGGCACTACTTTTACATTGAAGTCTGGGACAAACGCAGCGGTGACAGTTGATTTAAGCACCTCAACTACTCTTGATGCGGTGCGTGATTTTATTAATCAATCGACATCTACTTCTGGCATTCAGGCAGCAGTAGTGGATACCGGTTATGGCTACAGCCTCAATATTTCAACGGTGGCTGGCGGATCTGCAAGCTCCATTCAGACCACTATGGGCTCTTCCGGTTCTGGCTCAACGATTACACCAACGATTAGCCAAAATGGAACCGACGCTATCTTTACTGTCAATGGCCAATCATTCAGGAGCCCATCTAATACAGTTTTAAATGCCATTCCTGGGGTGCAGCTGCAATTACAAAAAGCAGGCACACCAGCTGTTGGAAGCACTCCTGCAAATCCAGTGACATCGATGATCACGGTAACATCTTCTGCTGCAGATAATGCACAAACCTTGGTTAGTAATATGATCAGCGCTTACAACACCATGATGACGAGTTACCAGCAGTTGAGTGCCTATAACTCTGACCCTACGAAGCAGGGCGCATTATATGGAGATACAACCCTAGCCACCATCATGAACTCAATATCTTATTCATTGATGACTGGTTTTACGCAGGCTGATGCTTCTGGCAATCAACAGCCTTTATTGGATAACAATGGCAAGCCGGTTAGCATGACTTCTTTAGGCATTGAACTTCAAGTTGATGGGACCGTTTCATTTAACAGCTCCTTCTTCAATAACGCCATTAGTGCTGGGGTGTTCGATAAATTGGCGCAAGGCTTCACTGCGCCAACAAAAACAAGTGTTGATAGCGCGATTGGTGTTTCTGGTTCTGCCTATACCGGTATGCTTGCAACGGATGTGACCGGCTTGAATAATGAAAATACTTATTTGCAGTCGCAAGTTACTGATATGACTACTCGGAAGGCAGCTCAGATGGCTGAGTACCAGACTCAATATGCCGCTCTAGATGCTTTGCTCTATCAGTTGCAATCTACCAATAATGCATTAACACCAACTTTTAATGCTTTAAATAACCCTGTTAAAACGAACTAATTGATTCAATGATGAATAGAGCAGCTAAAGCGTATGGGGATATTGGTGCCGAAACTTCAGTGAGCGATGCGAGACCGGAGCATTTAATTTTATTGGTTTTTGAAAAGCTGCTCGATCATCTAGTAACAGCAGAAAAACAACTGCAAGATGGTCAGTTAGCTACGGAGTCTTTTAAAAAGTCCGTTGATATTTTTAGCATGGGCCTGATCCCCGCTCTAGATTTTGAGCAGGGAGGTGAGATTGCCCAAAACTTGGGTAGCTTGTATGACTGGTCTGTGCGGCATTTGCTGAAGGCTCAGATTGCCAAAGATCCAATAATGGTTCGTGAAGTTTATGAGGTCCTAACCCCAATATATGAGGCATGGCAAGGCATTGCCTCACCTCAAGCAGCGCCCGCCTAATTCTGATTTTGCTGATTGAACTCAGGATAATTTTATGGTTTTCCCAATCAGTAATCCTACTTCGTTGCCCGATATTGCAACGACACCATCCCAAAAAATTCGGGCGGACGCTGTCAATAAAGTCGCGCCGGTTGTTCTCAATGATCAGGTAAGTGTGGATCCCAGAACTGCAGTGAATTTAGCCATTCCTGCTGGACAATTGGCTGAATCAGCGCTTGCCAGAAATCCTCTTGCCGATGCCAATGCTCAGTTGGGGCAACTCAGTGCTGAGCAGGTGCTTGAGGGGCAGCCCCAAAATCTAGCGACTACGATTTCTAAAACCCTGCTAGATCCTTTGGCGCCGGATTTAGGTCAATTACTCATTGCCTTGGATGCACAAAAATCTTCAGAGCAGTTGGTGGTGACCTGGCCCACCAATCAGTCTGCAGCCGAGAGTCCGATTGCTGGCAGTTCTATCAAGCAGGGGATGGATAGTTTGCTGCAGGGCTTAATACAGTCCCCCATGTTTTCTGCACAAGAATTGGCGGCTACTTTGGGTGGATTTAACCAGACTCTCAATATAGAAGAGACTGCACTGTTACGCAAAAAAGTGACAGATCTTTTGGACAATATTTCCACGGATACGCCCGCCACTAAGGAGGGTGCCAAATTATTGCTGCATGGGATCTTGCAGTGGCAAGGTAATTTAATCCCCGGTGTGCAGGCCAAGATTCGTCGGGAGGATGCTTGGGAGAGTGACGTTCATCATCCTGGGAAAGTCATCAAAGGAAGTAAGATCAGCGTGGAATTGGGCTTGCCAAACTCAGGCACTTTTAAAGTGGTTGGCACTCAGTTTGGCGAGGTCGTACGCTTGCAGATTGATCCTAGCCCAGGCTCGCAAAAAGACTTCTCAAATCACTTGGCGGATTTAACTACCCGCCTACAAGAACATGTTGATCTTCCGGTTGCATATCGTATCGGAGAGGCGAATGTCTGATATCAACACACCTAAACATACAAAGGCAGTTGCTTTAGTTTATGAGCAACACGCAGCTGCGCCAAAAGTTATTGGTCAGGGTGAGGGTTATGTGGCTGAAGCCATTTTGGCCAAAGCAGCAGAGTTGGGTATTCCGACGCGAGTGGAGCCAGAGCTCGTCGAATTTTTAATGCAGCTGAAGTTAAATGAATTAGTGCCGCCGCAGTTGTATGCAGCAGTGGCTGAGGTGATTGCTTGGGCTCACCTCGTGGATGGGACGGTTAAACCTGAAGGTTAGTAACGTCTTTGTAAGCGTCAACTAAACGGTTGCGTACCGCCAACATACCCTGAAAGGAAATGTTGGCCTTTTGCAAGGAAACCATGACTTCTTCAAGACTCATATTGGAGTCGCCTGTGGAGAAGGCTTGAACTTTGGCTTGTGCGGTATTTTGGGCTTGACTCACTTCATCTACTGCATTTTTCAAGATAGTTTTGAAATCCACCTGACCTGATGGCGCATTTGTAGACACGGCAGGGCTTAGCGCATTGCTTGCGCTAGTTTGCTGCTGTAGCGCTTGAATCTGCGCTAGTAGGGCGTTCATCTTTTCAATGCTCATGCGTTCATTCTAGGTCAAATACTGCAAAAAATGCTAATCAAACTCAAAACCAGCCTCTTTGTACGCTTTCAACTTATAGCGCAAAGCCCTTTCTGATATTCCCAAGATACTTACGGCTTCTTTTCGACTTCCGTTTACTTGGCTTAGCACCTTGAGAATATGTTCTCGCTCAAGACTGCCAATATCACTGCTTTTTGCGCCATCAATTGCCATTGTTGCAACTGCTGGCTGGTCTTCCTTACTTATATTTAAAGCAAGTGGCGTGCCAGGTACGCTAATATTGCCTTCTAATTCAATATGATATGGCTCAATATAGGGGTCATCGCACAGCAATAAAGCCCTTTGGATGGCATTTTCAAGCTCACGAATGTTGCCTGGCCAGCCGTAGCCCTGTAGAGCCTGCTTGCTGGCAGGGTTTAATTGAATGTCTGGACGCCCCATAGTATTGCCGTAGCGGCGTAAGAAGGCCTCAGCCAGCGGAAGAATGTCTTTAGGACGTTCCCGCAGGGTGGGGATGCGGATTGGGAAGACCGCCAACCGGAAATACAGGTCCTCACGGAATTTACCCTCAGCCACTCTGGCCTGTAAATCCTTATTGGTCGCTGCTACGATGCGGACGTCACAGGCAATAGACTCGCGACTTCCTAGTCTTTCGACCACATGATCTTGGAGTACCCGTAAGAGCTTGGCTTGAAGTTCCAGGGGCATTTCACCAATTTCATCCAGAAAGAGGGTGCCACCATGGGCTTGCTCAAATTTTCCAGGCTGAGCCTTGCTGGCCCCAGTAAAGGCGCCTTTTTCATGGCCAAAGAGGATGGATTCTAGGAGAGTGTCTGGAATGGCGGCGCAGTTGATAGCGACATAGGGCTTGCCAGCGCGCTTGGACAAATCATGGATATGACGGGCAAAAATATCTTTACCTACCCCAGATTCACCAGTCAATAAGGCGGTAGTGTCGGTCTTGCCAACCCGCTCACAGCGGGTCATGACGGCAAGAGTTGCCGGATCTGCGGCAATAATTTCCTGCTGATGGTGTGATTTCTTGCCGGTGCTAGAGGAGGGCTCCTTTTTATAGCGGCTAATGACTTCAACGAGCTGTTCTGGGACAAACGGTTTGATCAAAAAGTCTCGAGCACCTGATCTAAGAGCTTCAACCGCTAATTTGGCATCTGCATAGGCGGTCATGACCACCACCGGTAGGTCTGGGGCAATCCTGCGTGCTTCTTTGAGAAGCTCAATGCCATTCATGCCGGGTAGACGGAAGTCTGTAATCAGAATCTCGGGGTAGCCAGGTTCAATCAGGCCAATCGCAAGCTCTGCACGATCCACTAACTTGCAATCAATTCCCTTGAGGGATAGGGTGACCCCAATAGCTTCACGCAATGCATCATCATCTTCTACGACTAGGACTGGAGGAAGGCTCATATAAAAACTATAGTTCAGTTAAGGACGGTAGAGTAATCGTAAAACGGGCGCCCCCACCATCTCGGTTGCTCACGGCGATTTCGCCGCGGTGACTCTCGATAGCGGTACGGGCAATAGAAAGGCCAAGTCCAGTACCGGTGATTCTGCTGGTGGAAAAAGGTTCAAACAAGGTATCCATCATATCGGGTGCAATACCGGGCCCTTGATCATCAATCATTATTTGCACTCTGCCAGGCAGGCTCTTGCTGGAGATTGCAATGATCTGGCCAGACTGCGTTACCTGCAAGGCGTTCTCCAGTATGGCTACCAGGGCGCTGACCATGGATTGTTTTTCTACATTGATCACAATTCCTGCGCTCTGAAAATCGCGCTTCAGAGTAATATTTTGGGATTCACAGAGGGCCCCAATTGCCTCGCAGGCTTCATTTAAAAGGGTATCCACCGGAACTGGCGATAGTTGTTTGGGACGTTCTTTAATGAACAGCAGCATATTCCCAGCGAGTTTTTCAAGGTTCATGAGCTGGGTCTTCAGGCGCTGGGCAAAAGTGTGTTTTTGCTCCTCGGAGATAGAGGCATCACTTAAATGCGATGCGTAAAGCAGGGCGGTAGATAAAGGGGTTCTGAGTTGATGGGCAATGCCAGCACTCATTTTTCCCATAGCCGCTAGACGATCTACCCGCTCTTTTTCAGCATGATTGGCAATCGCAGAGGTGATATCTTGAATCTGAATGACGCTGCGAAGTCCGGATTGAACCTCCTCAAGCTGGAGATATTGTTGGGTATTTTCAGTGCTAACGAGGAACTGGCCAGGGCCATTCGAGGCTTTCCAGTGCTTAGGCGTACTCCATTGGGCTAGTCTTTCGAGCTCAGGAATGAGGTGTTGGGCAGCTGGGTTGAAGTCAATGACCATCCCGTTCTCGACCAAAACTACTCCAGCAGGCAAGGAGTTGAGCAGACTGGAGAGGCGGGCATTGGCCTCAACTAGCTCTTTACTGAGCTTGCCCAGCTGTGCCTGTAGGACGAGCTGCTGGCTTTCTAGTGCTTTTGAGGCCTCAACGAAGAGCTCAAAGGCCCCCTCGAGGTCTTGCGTGACCTCCATTTTTGAAGTATCAGGGGAGCCTGCCGACATAACTGTTTGATTTAGAGGTATTTTTGTATTGAAAATTAGTGGTAGATTACGTAATTAATATTGTATTCTTTAACAGTTTCGATAATTAATTAAAATTATTAGTTAGATTTTTGTCTTAAATATAGGACAAATCCCCATTCAACTTTTGATAGCTATTTACTTTGAACGATAAAACCGAGCCAAGCATGCTAGACCCCAATGCGGGTGCGGCAACTATTAATGTTGGATCTGGCAATGCAGTTGGATCGACTATGGCGCAAGATAAACCGTATTTTGAGCAGATTAAAGATCGCTTTAATGCATTAACAATGCGTCAAAAGTTTGGTCTGGGTGGTGCTATCGCATTCTTATTTGCAGTCTTGCTTGCCATTTCTATTTCTGGTGACAACAAATCATCTTACAAAGTATTGTTCTCAAATTTAAATGATCCTGATGCAGCGGCGATCGTCGCCTCCTTACAGCAATTAAACGTCCCTTATAAATTCTCCGAGGGTGGTGGTGCTCTCATGGTGCCAGAGCGCAGTGTGTATGAAACTCGCCTCAAGCTAGCAGGTCAGGGCCTACCAAAATCTGGATCGGTTGGTTTTGAATTACTTGAAAATCAAAAACTAGGCACTAGTCAGTTTGTTGAGCAAGTCAATTATCAGCGTGCGCTCGAGGGTGAGCTTGCAAAAAGTATTAGTTCAATTGCGCAAATTAAATCTGCCCGTGTGTTCTTAGCAGTACCAAAGCAAAGCGCCTTTGTTCGTGATCAAGAAAAGCCAACCGCTTCAGTCGTTTTAACCATGTATCCCGGGCGTTTCCTGGATACTCCCCAGGTGATTGCGATTGAGCATTTGGTAAGCTCATCCGTACCAAGACTGGCTCCGCAGCAAGTCTCTGTGGTTGATCAAGATGGCAATTTACTGTCAAGAGTACCGCAAAGCACTGAAAGTTTAGATGCATCGCAATTGAAGTATGTTGCTGAATTGGAGAATGCTTTATCAAAGCGTATCTCAAGCTTACTTGAGCCAGTTGCTGGTAAAGATAGCGTGCGTGCGCAAGTAACCCTAGACATTAACTTTGATGAGCGCACTCGTACTGAAGAGACATTTGGAAAAAATTCTGCACCGAATCAAGCTTCGATTCGTAGCCAACAAAATTCAGAATCTTCTGGTCAACAAGCAATCAAGGGTGCAGTTCCTGGTGCCCTGACCAATCAACCACCAGCACAACCAACCGCACCATTAACTGGTCCTTTGGCTGCTGATAATGAGGCGCAACAACTGATTTCACCAAGTAGCAATAATCCTAGCGGAAGCAACGAGCGTCGAGACAGCACCATTAACTATGAAGTAGATCGCGCTATTGAATACCTCAAAGCTAATAAGGGTCAACTCAAGCGCGTATCCGCGGCAGTGGTGGTGAATTACAAGAATCCTGTGATTACCAATGGTGAGGTGTCCACCCCGGCAGCTCCGTATACCCCTGAAGAAATGGAAAAGATCAATAGCATCGTGCGTGATGCTGTTGGTTATGTTGAAAAGCGAGGCGATACCGTAACGGTAGCTAATATTCCGTTTAATCAAGAGCCTACTGAAGTTATTCCGTTTTACAAGCAGCCAAATCTGATTGAATTAGTCAAAGAGTTCTTCAAATATGGGGTCTTACTCGCTGCTATCTTCTTGGTTTACCGTGCTTTGATGAAAACAATCTTGTTGCCAAAGTCAATTAAAGAAGAAATTGTTGAGCCTGTAGTCCAAATTCCGGTGGAGGAGACGCCAATGGATAGAGCGCAAAGAGAGCGGATTGAGCGCGAGGAAGCTGAGGCCTTAAGATTGGCTGAAATTGAACGCGAGAAATTGCTTGAGCAAAAATATGTAGAGCTTTCTGAGTACACCGAGAATTTCGTGAAGAACAATCCACAAATTTTGGCAAGCTTGGTAAACAATTGGCGCACACCTAAAAAAACATCCGCTGATGTTATGACTGGTGGGGTTAATCCTATTGCTGAAGGCGGTGTTTAATGAATACCGCAGCTAACCGTTACAGCGCATTTCAAGATGCCACTAGTCAAGAGCCTTCGCTAAGTGAAGCAATGCAACATGGTATCAAGCAATCAAATAAAGGTGAGGTCATCGACAGCGCTTATAAGGTTGCCGTGATTCTATTAATGGTTGGGCCTGACGTTTCTGCTGAGGTATTACGTCGCCTTGGTCCAGAAGATGTGAAGGAGATTTCTGCGCGCATGTCTTCGATGCATTTGCTCGATAAGGAAACAGTTGTATCTGTGTTGGAAGAGTTCAAGGCGATCACTTCAGGCCACGTTCCGCTTGCTGGCGATATTGATACCTTTATGCAGAGCACTATCACCATGTTGGATGCAAAACAACCATCTAAGCTTCCAGGTATTGATGCGGTTGCCACTGCTAATCCAGCCGAGCTTTATGAAATCATTAAAAATGAACATCCGCAAATCATTGCAAGCTTGCTTACGTATTTAAAGCCTGAACAAACTTCTGTATTGCTGGCTATGTTCACAGAAGAGCGCCGTAATGATCTGATGTTACGCGTAGCATTGCTTGAACAAGTCGACCCTGGAGCCATTCGTGAATTAAATGATGTGATGGTTACGGCGATGGCTAAAAATAGTCGCACCGTTGGTGTTGGTGGCGTGAATCCAGTAGCAGACATTTTGAACCTGATGAATGGTGAAATGAATCAGGGTGCATTGGAGCGTATTCGTCAGTACGATGCTGAATTGGCTGATTCAATCCTTGAGAAGATGTTCGTATTTGAGGACTTCCTCGATGTTGAAGACAAGTCTATGGAGACTTTATTGCTTGAAGTACCGCAAGATGTTCTAGTGGTTGCCCTCAAGGGTGCAAGTCCAAAATTACGCGAGAAATTATTTACCTGCATGACGCGCCGTACTGCCGAGCGCATCCGTGATGAGCTCGATACCTTGCCGCCAGTCAAAGTTGTAGACGTAGAAGAACGACAACGCGAAATTATCACTATTGCGCGTCGTTTAGAGGGTGAGCGTCGTATTAGCTTGCAGGGCGAAAACCAATTTACTAAAACCATTTAAGTACTTGCTCTATGGTTGTTAAATGGATCCCTCCCTCGTTTGATCCTAAACCGCCTCAACCTTTTGTAGAGGCAGTCAAAGCAACTCCGATTGCTGAGTCAGCGATTAAGCTTCCTACGATTGAGGAGTTAGAAGAAATTCGGCGCTCAGCATATGAAGAGGCCTATCAAAAGGGCTTTGCAATCGGTAAAGAAAAAGGTGAAGCCGAGGGTTTGCAGGCTGGTACTGCAGCTGGCGCCCAAGCTGGTTACAAGCAAGCTTATGACGATGTCAAGCCGGGTATCGATGCATTAACAATGGCCCTCCAAGAGATTTTGCAAGCACTTCAAGGTTTGCCAGAGGCAATTTCTGCGCCGCTGCATGAGTTGGCTTATGAGTTGGCCGTGCGTATTAGTGGTAACGAATCCTTAGAACGTGGCCCATTTATTGCTGCCGTTCAAGAAGCGATGATGCGTTTGCCATCCCCTGGTGAAAACTTATTTCTGCGGATTCGGGAAGAAGAGCATGAGATGTGGAATCGGATTGTGACCGGATCGGGTCTTCCATTTACTTGCACCGTTTTATTGGATCGCGATGTTCCTGCCGGACATGCTTATGTTGAGATTAATGGTGCTCGGATCGATATTGGATACGAAGCACGTAAGGCTTTGGCGAGATCTACTTTAGGTCTTAACGCTACCGATTCATTCGAATGTTGATCTAGGCTGAGTAGATGAGCATTCGTCCAGAGCAAGTCCATGCCAAGTTAAATGATTTGCGTGTTCACGTTAGCTCGATGCCGCGGTCGATCCGGGAAGGGCGCTTAAATAAAGTTTCCGGATTTGTTTTAGAGGTTGAGGGATTGCCTTTACCAATTGGCAGTGGTGCCTCTATTGTTTCTCCTGGCGTCCCAGAGATTGACGCCGAGTGCATTGGCTTTAATGGCAGCACGACCTATTTAATGGCGACTGATTCGATTTCCGGTATTGGTCCTGGGGCATTGGTTTATCCAGCCAATACGCCTCATAAGATCATTGGTGGTTATGCCACTAGATCAGATGTTAGGCCTTTGGCTATAGGACATGACTTACTAGGCCGCGTGGTAGATGGCTTTGGACGACCCTTAGATGGGAGGCCAGGCGGAGAAACCAAAGCGATTCCGCATTACAACAAATCATTGAATCCATTATTGCGTGCCCCGATTCACGAACCATTGGATACGGGTATCAAGGCGGTGAATGGATTATTAACGGTTGGGCGGGGTCAGCGGATTGGTATTTTTGCTGGTTCAGGAGTAGGCAAGAGTGTCACCCTTGGCATGCTCTGTCGCAATTGTGTCGCTGATGTGATTGTCGTTTCTCTGGTGGGCGAGCGTGGTCGTGAAGTGAGAGAGTTCTGTGATGACATCTTGGGTAAAGAGGCATTAAAACGCTCAGTTGTGGTTGCTGCTCCAGCGGATGCTTCACCTTTGGCAAGAACTAAGGGCGCTTGGTATGCATCTGAAATTGCAACTTGGTTTAGAGATCAAGGCAAGCATGTCGTTCTGATTGTGGATTCTTTAACCCGCTTTGCAATGGCGCAAAGAGAAATTGGTCTTGCTTTAGGCGAACCCCCAGTGTCACGCGGTTATCCTGCGAGCGTCTTTGGAAAAATGCCTGAGCTCTTAGAGAAGGTTGGTAATGGCGCCAATGAAAATGGTTCTATTACCGCTTTCTACACAGTACTCCTAGAGGGCGATGATATTAATGACCCGATTGCGGATATCGCGCGGGGTGTATTGGATGGACACTTCTTCCTCTCTAGAGAGCTAGCGGATAGTGGGCATTACCCAGCGATTGATATTGAAAAATCGATTTCTCGCTCAATGCCTCGCGTAGTGGACGAGACTCATTTAAAAACAGCACGTCGTTTTAAGCAGTTATATAGCCGCTATATGCGTGGCCGTGATTTATTAAGCATGGGCGCTTACGCACCCGGCTCTGATCCTGATATGGATGCGGCGATTCGTTTATGGCCCAAAATTCAGGCCTATTTGCAGCAAGAGGCTGGTGAAGTACATAACTTTACCCCTTCTGTTGAGGACCTCACTTTGCTAATTAAGGATGTCGCGTGAAAAAGACGCTAGAAATTATTCTTGGTTTTGCTAAACGTAGAGAGGAGCATACGGCATTGCAATTAAAGAGGTTAAGTGCAGAGTTGCATAAAAGTCAGTCCTTTAATGATCAAGTAGTCAGTTATATCCATGAGTACGAATGGCAAATGGTTGAAGCTGCCAAAAAGGGTACTTCAGTTGCTTATTTGCAGGATTCAACTAGTTTTCGAAATCGACTCCATGCTGGTGCCATAGAGCAGGGGCAGAAGATTGCTGGCCTTGATCAGGCAAGCAATCAAGCAAAAGGTCTTGCCGTCGAGGCAAAGCTTCGAGTTCAAGGTATTGAGAAGGTTTTGGCTAGAAAACACCAGGAATTACTTGCTTTAAGACTTAAAGCCGAGCAAAGAGAGCAGGAAGATAATTTAAATTCTCGCTTGAGGGGCTGATCTGGCACGAAAGGTGCTTAGTTATTAATACCTATTAGGGAAATAACGATGGCAAACCTCAATTCTGTACAAACTTCTCAAGCAAATCCGCTGTTGAGCGCGATAAATGCTGGCCCTGCAGATGGGCAAGAAAACAATATAGATCAGTCAGTTAGCACATTTCCAGCGGAATTAAGTGCCGCTAAAGGTAAGGGCCAGAAGACCCAGTCCGATGACGGGCAAAGTGATGCTCAAAATTCCGCACCCACAGATGGAAATGTGCAAAATTTGCCGATTGCTGGAATTGTAAATCCTAATATTCCGGCAAATAATGCCGTTCCAGGACCTCCAGCGCCGGCAGTAACTACTAGCGCAGCTGTGGTGGATAGTGTGGTGCTTGCTGTGGCCACCAATAAATTGGACTCCACTTTGGCTGCTGTAGCTGGTGCCTCACCACTCTTAGCTGGTGGGGCAAGTGCTAATCCCATCGCTATTGCATCTCAGGCTACAGCGCAAGCTGGCTTAGCCGCTAATATTGCTGCTGTGGCTAGCCAAACAGCAGCTTCTCAGGGCTTAGTTCAGGTTGCAGCTTCCCAGATTCCTGCCGCAGATTCAAAAGAAGCTTCAGTTACTATAACTCCCTTGCAGCAAACTGCCGAGCAATTAGCTGCACAAGTGGAGGTCGTTCAAAACGGCGCCCCGCTCGCTGCAGCAGTGCAGAACACCACTATTCAGTCTGTCCAAGTGCCCAAGCTGGCCATTGTTGCGGCTCAACAAACTCAGGAAGAGGTTCAGGTAGCTGTTACATCGAATATCAGTGCAGCTCAAGTCAGTGCGACGGTAATCGCATCAAATCAAGCATCTGAGGTGAGTCAGCTTACTCAGGTCGGTGCTCAGCTCAAAGCGTCCCCAGTTTCTCAAGCTGCTCCGGTTGCAACTGTCGCAGTTCCATTTACTGCGACTGCCAGCATTTCTGGGGATCAGCTTGTTGTTAAAGCTGTGGAGTCTTCACCCGCGCAGGCTAATGTACCCCTCACTGCAGCTCCAGTAAATCCAGTGTTACAGCAAGCGGCATTAGAAACTAATGCGACTCAAGCTGCAGTGAGTCAGCCAATTGTTATCACACCCCAAACTCAGATATCAGGCCTTGCAACATTTACGAGTGCAGCGGTAGCAACAAATACTCCGTCAGTGAATGATCAGGCTGCTGTTGAACAGGCGCCAGTTGTAGCCGCGCAACCAGCACAAGTTGTTCTTGCAGATGTGAGTACGGCCCCTGAGGTTGCTGCAAGTCAGGCAAATATTTCCTTAAGCAAAGACACTGAATCTACCGATTCCAATAGTGCTTCAACGCCACTTCAAGTACCTTCTGTGACTTCAGGCTTGGTTAATCCTGCTTTGAGTAATGCTGCAATGAATGGTGTCAATCAGTCTGAAAAGTCAGCGGCCATTCAAGCTTCAACTGCAAGTGAGGCTAGCAAACTAACTGCTGTGGTCAGCTCAGCTAACTCTGAAAGAGGAATGGCTATAGCAAAAAAGGAATTAGATAAGATTGATGCTTCTAATGTGGGCTTGATTAAAACGGATGCTGGTCAAACCAGTTTTGCTGCCAACTTGAATCAAGAGCTGAAGTTAAGTCAAGGCAATATTATCAAGTTAGAACCTCACGAAGCCTCTTTAAGCACCGGCCCTTTGAATGCAGGTGTAATGCAAGCCTTAAAAGAGGGTGGCGGACGTGTGGTGATGGAATTAAGTCACCCTGATCAGGGCACTATTCAGCTAGACCTGCGCTTAGATAATCAAGGCAAAGCCTACCTGACGGTTGAGGGTGCTAGCGACTCTACTCGCGCTCGTTTAGAGCAGGGTAGTTCGCAATTAAAAGACCAGCTTGCATCAATGGGGCTCTCATTGACCTTGGATATGCGTCAGCAGTCTGAGAATCCAGGGCATTTTGCGATGCTCAAGGATGCAGCTACTAATTCCAATGCAAAAACAGGCTCTGCTGAAGAGGCTGCAGCTGTTAACCCATTACTTACGAGAAAAACTACTGTTGAGGGTAGAATTAATCTGTACGCATAAGTCAGAAATTATTAGTCTATGAGTGCTCATAAGCCCGCTTCCATTTTTGAACAATTAAAGTCTATTCCAGGTCGGCGTATGCCTGCCTTGGACATGGTCCACGAGGTTTTTGTACGTAATCTGCGCTCTGAATTTACCAATATGCTTGGTTCATTGGTAGAGATCAAGGCCTTGGGTTCTGCTTTAAAGAGTTATCAAGAATTTTTAGTTCACATGCCTGCTCGCTCAAATATTGAGGTAGTTGGTTTTGAGCACGTCAAAGGTTATGGTTGCTGGGCAATTGATCCAGAGATTTTATATACCTCGATTGATCGGATTTTTGGTGGTAGCGGTAATCTCCCGCTCAAGCATGATCCCAAGAAGCTCTCGGTAACCGAGTTGCGTATTAGCCGCCGTATTCTAGAATTGATTGTGCGTGAGTATGAAAAAGCTTGGGAGCCACTTGCGCAGCTGCAATTTAATTTTGTAAAGCATGAGTTGAACTTCAATCAAGTGCGTTTTAGTGCAAACGAGGAAACAGTATTGCATTGCCGTTTCCAAGTCTCTTTGCATGATTCTTCTGGCTATCTCGATCTTTGCGTGCCATTTTGGGTGATGGAACCCTTTAAGGAAAAGATCTGGAGTAATGATGTGAAGGTGAGACGTGAGGCAGATAGCCGCTGGTCTAATCTTCTTCAAAATCAAGTGCAGCATGCCAGTGTCAATGCCGTAGCTGTCTTGGCGCGCAAGGAAATGACGATCTCCGAAATTCTCGGTATGTCGGTAGGTGACATTATTCCAATTGAAATTGATGATCCAGTAACCATGTTTGTTGATGGTTTGCCAATGATTCGAGGTAAATACGGCGTCAAAAATGGTCGCTATGCAGTTAAAGTTGACTCCATTCAGCACCCAGCAGAATTTATTAAGCGCCCGATGGATAGCGCTCGCATTGGCCCCAGTATGATGCGTGGCGAGGAGCGTGGCGAGTTGTACGAACAGTTTAAAAATACAAATGTAGAGCCAAAGCCAACCGATGAGCTTGGTATTGATGATTAAAAGTGAGCTAAACCATGATTGAGAACAATAACCCCCAAACTGCTGATGATTTGGCCCGTGCTTTTGCCGGAAATGCCCAAAGTTCAGTGAGAAGGGCTAGTTTTGATGCTTTAGAGGGTGCTAGCAGCGCTGCTAGCACACCAAACGATATTGATTTGGTGATGGATGTTCCGGTTCAGGTCACAGTTGAGCTGGGTAGGGCTAAAATGCAAATACGCAATTTATTAGCGCTTACTCAGGGTTCAGTCGTTGAGCTGGATATTGTTGCCGGTGAACCTTTGGAAGTGGTTGTTAATGGTTGCTTAGTCGCGCAAGGCGAGGTGGTGATTGTGAACGACCGTTATGGTATTCGTTTAACCGATATTGTTACCCCAGCTGAGCGTATTCGAAAAGTTAATCGCTAAAGGCAGACGGATGGACCGACTTATCGGGAAGCAATTTAAACACCTCAGCTACCTCTCTCTTTCCATCCTTTCTTTTTCCGCCTTTGCACAAGATGCTGCAAAGACAGGATACGTTGCTACTCAAAGCCATTCGAATGCCGGTGGTGGAAGTTTTGTGTGGCTCACGCTAGTCACACTATTCTTAGCGGCTATTCTTATTGCGCTAGTTGCCTGGTATGTGAAACGTAGCTTAAATATAGATATGCCAAATTCTGCTATTCAGATTTTGGCTTCACAAAGCGTAGGTCCGCGCGAACGCATTTTGATTGTCCAAATTGCAGATCGCGCGTACGCCATTGGGCATACTCCTAGTCAGATTAGCTTGATTTCTGAATTAGATGATTTGGAATTGGCAACTTTGCCAAAAAGCGCACCAAATCCAAGCTCTGAATTCACTAAAAAATTATCCGAAATGGTCCGCGGGGGGATTAAGGTATGAAGCGTAAGACTCTCATACTGGGCGGCCTAGCCTTGCTGGCATTGGCCTCAGGCGCAGTTTTTGCTCAGTCATTACCTTTGGTTACCAGCATGGGCGGTAAGGGCGGAACGACTTATGGCATCCCAGTCCAAACCGTAATCGCCTTAACGGCACTCACTTTCTTGCCCGCCGCTTTGATGTTGATGACGAGTTTTACACGCATCTTGATTGTCTTTTCATTATTGCGTCAAGCCCTGGGTTTGCAGAATATGCCGCCTAATATGGTTTTGTTGGGACTCTCCTTTTTCTTGACGATCTTCATCATGAACCCGGTCTTTGAAACTATGTATAAGGATGCATATCTTCCTTATACCCAACAGAAGATGTCATTTGAGAAGGCGGTGGAGGTTGGCTCAAAACCCCTAAAAGAATTTATGGTGAAGCAGACGCGACCTGAGGATATTGGCGTATTTGCAAAGCTCTACAGTAAACCAATCGAAGCTAAAGAAGATATTCCAATGACGGTGTTAATTCCTGCCTTTGCAATGTCGGAAATTAAATCAGGCTTTCTGATTGGCTTCATGATTTATTTGCCATTTATCGCAATTGACTTTGCAGTGGCTAGTATTCTGACTTCCCTGGGTATGGTGATGATTTCACCGATGATGTTCTCACTACCGCTCAAGCTCATTATTTTTGCATTGGCAGACGGCTGGACCTTGCTGGCAGCCTCACTCATTGAAAGCTATAAGGTTTTCTAATGGATACCGGTCTCGTCATTGAGTTAGCCTTTCAGGCCATGCGGATGGCCTTTGTCTTGGCCGGCCCTATACTAATTTCGCTCTTAATTGTGGGTCTAGTCATCGGTATTTTGCAGGCTGCCACTTCAGTGAATGAAAGCTCCGTCTCCTTTGTGCCTAAGTTAGCGGTTATCGCAATCGTGCTATTGGTGGCTTTCCCGGTAAGCTTAACCATATTTGTTGACTACTTGCGCGAGGTCATCATACGTATTCCAAGCGTTCTGAATTAATTACGGCATCCGATGATCCCAGTTAGCGATGCTTTGATCCAAGAGTTTGTTGTTGTGGTCATGCTGGTTTCATTACGCATTTTTGGTTTTTTTCTTTCTGCGCCTATGTTCGCCTTTGGTGCACTACCTATGCGAATGCGGGTTTTTTTTGCCTTAGTAATCGGTTTTGCTATTTCTCCGGCAATCAAGCCTGATCCGTCTTTGTTACAGGGCTCGTCACCGACCTTTGTGGCGGCAATTATTGAGTTATTTATTGGCCTGATGGCGGGCTATGTCATTCGATTGGGTCTGATGGCGTTCGATGTTTTATCAGAAACTCTCTCCATGCTCTCCGGGTTTAGTTTTGCTGCCACATTTGGTCGTGATCCGACACTTTCCCCCGGCTTAATTGGCGCATTCTTGCAGATGACGGCGGTTGTATTGATTTTTGTGCTAAATATTCACTTGGTTGCAATGGATATCGTGCTTGATAGCTTTAAGTTCATTCCTTTTGGTACATGGCCAGCCGGTTGGAATATTGATGGGGTGGCGTTGCTCGTGCTGAAGGCTTTTGCTTTTGGCATGGTTCTAAGTATGCCCAGCATCATTGTGTATCTGGTGTTTAATATGACCCAGGCTATTTTGGGGAGAACGAGCCCTCAGCTCAATTTATTCTCGGTTGGCTTTGCGGTGAGTGTGCCAATTGCCCTCTTGCTGGTGATTGTGCTTTTGCCAGATATGCCGGGGATTGTCACGCGCATTCTAGAGGGCCCAATAGCACTCATTAGGTCTGGTCTAACCCCGGGCGTAGGGCAGTAATTACCGGCTGCAGACTGGGCAAACCCGGCAAAAGTTGCCGCTCAATCCCTTTAATAGTCTCTTATAAATTCATGGGCGACCAATATTTATATATAAGTTATTGATTTGTATATAAAAAAATAGAAAATACTGAGTTGGCACAGCAATTGCTTTAATAAAAGTGAAGTTGGTACATGTGTACCGACCACTTAAGAGGCAATAGCAATGTTAGGTGTTCCACAATACGATCCGATCCAGTTTGGAGAAGCCGCACTCAAGTTGCGCAGCTTTCGCCAAGAGTTGATCTCATCGAATATGGTCAACTCTGACACTCCTGGCTTTAAAGCCATGGATATTCCTTTTGGTGAAGTTCTCAAACAACAATTAGGCGGTGGATCTAGCGCATCTTCTGCCATCCTGCCATTGGCGGTTACTAATCCGGGCCACATTACTGGTTCGGGTAATTTGGCCAATCCAGCAGCTCAATTAATGTATCGCCAAGGAGTGCAGCCTGCGCTTGATGGCAATACGGTCGACCCAGATGTCGAGCGTAGTCAATTTATGAAGAACTCTTTCTTCACAGAGGCAACTTTGAACTTCTTGGGTAGCTCTATTCACACTCAAGTATCAGCAATCACAGGACAACCTTCATGAGTTTATTAGGCGCCTTTGATATCGGAGCAACTGGCTTAACAGCTCAGTCCATGCGTTTAAATATTATTGCCTCAAACGTAGCTAATGCGGAGAGCGTGGCTGGACCAGATGGCCGTACTTATCGTGCACGTCAAGTGATGTTTAGTCCAGTTGCAGTGCCAGATACACAAGGCGCGGGCGTCACTGTCTCCAATATTGTAGAAAGCACTGAGCCACTGCGCCAAGAATACAAACCGTATCACCCATATGCCGATGCGAATGGCTATGTACAAATGCCTAACGTAAATCCAGTAGAAGAGATGGTCAATATGGTTTCTGCATCCCGTTCCTACCAAACCAATATTGAGATGATGAATACCACTCGTCAACTCATGCTCAAGACCTTAGATCTTGGTAAATAATTTTTCCAAAGGAAATTGATATGACAACAACTTCAAACTTAAGTGCAATTGCCCAGTACAACCCGACTGCGACAACAGCAACTAACAATGCTCCTGCAACCACCACTACAGACTTAACTCAAAACTTTTTGAAGATGTTGACTGCTCAATTGCAGAATCAAGATCCTATGGCGCCAACCGATACCAGCACCATGACGACTACCTTGGCCCAGCTAAACCAGGTTGATG
>Ga0316225_1000811_pt1 | contig 34785 bp, 33 predicted proteins | sample TBH18015metaG_FD_206010 | JGI IMG/M metagenome (GOLD analysis project Ga0316225, IMG submission 206010) | Freshwater microbial communities from Trout Bog Lake, Wisconsin, USA - TBH18015 | ecosystem: Environmental > Aquatic > Freshwater > Lake > Hypolimnion/Profundal zone | place: USA: Wisconsin... | reverse complement strand
CATCTGCACATCCGCTACCTGCCACGGCGTCTTCAACCCAAGGGCCATCGAGAAAAATTCTTTGTCTTGCACCCCAAGGAGTCTCCAGTATCCTCTCTGAAAAACCACGCTTTTTCACGAAGAGCCAGAATTATTCGTTGTTGAATATGCTGCAGTTCGAGGCGGTTTCTCTGCTTTACTCTTACATATTATCTCATAGGCTAAATTGATTTGTTTCAGCTTTTCCTGAGCCTTTTTTTGCAACCGAGGGTCGTGAGTAAAGCGGTCGGGATGCCAGACCCGGACGAGTTCCCTATAAGATTTTTTTACTTCTTCCAAAGATGCCCCAGGTTCAATGTCAAGGGTGCGATAAGCCTCAATTAGAATGTTTTCCATATAATGAGTAATAATATCAAAGGGTTACATCGAGAGGCTAAAAGGTGGCTTTCCCCCGTGGTGCATGGTTTTTCATTAACTTCCGAGTTAGTGATTCCAATCGTCGTCTCCGCTGCTCGAATAGATCCATAATGGTGTCTTCGAGTATCTCGAAGGCATCAAGAAGTTCTTCCTTCGCAATGCCTCGTTCGTGGCTGCCTGTGTTGCCAAACCACTTAATTGCCATAAGGCGTTCAGAATGTGCCTTATTAACCTTCTCAAAAAGTTTCAATCGCTCGTTTAAGTCTAACCTATGTAAGCGTCACGCGAGGCACCTCTTGACAGCCGGAGCACCGGAGGGGCGGTCATAACTTTCATAAACGTCGTAGCGGAGGTGCTACGATATTTATGATACGCGGCAGAGTTCCGTGCGTTGCGTTTCCCGAAGCGCCTTGACGTAGGCTTCTGGGGTCCAGTTTTTGATCTGCCGGTTGGTCATCGTGGGCAGTTTCGTGAGGACATCCCGCAGGTAGGCGTAGGGGTCGATGTTTCGGCGGCGGCAGTTCTCGATGAGCGTGTAGAGGATGGCTCCGCGCTGGCCCGCGTCGGCATCGCCCACGAAGAGCCAGTTCTTCTTACCGATGGCCGTGGGACGGATGGCGTTTTCCACAAGGTTGTTGTCAATCTCGACTCGACCGTTCTCAAGGAAGACGCCGAGGCCGTTCCACTGCCCGAGGGTGTAGTCGATGGCTTTGCCCAAGGAGCTTTGAGGCAGGGTGCGTTTTTTGATTTTCAATCGCACGAGCGCCTGATGGAGCCGCTCGTGGATGGGGCGGCTTTGAGCTGCCCTGGTGGCTTGTCGCAGCCGGGGTCCGGCGCGCTCCTCTCTCAACCTCCGCTCGATCATGTAAAGGTGGCCGATCTGCCTCAAGAGCCAGCCGACGATGCGCGGGGCTTGCTCCTGGGCTTCATAAAATTTCCGGCGGGCGTGGGCGTAGCAGGCGGCCAGTTGGATTTGCCCTTCGCGCTCCCCGTTCTCGGCGAAGCTGCGATAGCCTGCATACCCGTCGCATTGGATGACGCCACGGAAGTCGCCCGGGATGATTTTCTCCACGCACTTCGCCGCACGGCTCGCGTGCCAGTGGAAGACGACGTCGCCTCCGGGCCGGTTGCACACCCACAGGTAGCCGGTTCGCGTTTGGCCGTTGCCGGGAGCGAGGTATTCGATGGGCGTTTCGTCCATCTGGATGTAAGCGCCGCCGACCACGCCCGCGCGGATGTGGTCGTAAATTGGGGCTAGCCAGTCCGCCGCCAAGCCCATCCAGCGAGCGAGGGTCTGCCGGGGCAATGCCACATCGTGCCGACTCGCGTAAATCTGTTCCTGTCGATAAAGCGGAAGGTGGTCGCAGTATTTGGCCACGATCACTTGTGCCAGTAGGCCGGGGGCCGCGATGCAGCGCTCCTGCAATACCGGCGGCAACGGGGCAATGACGGGCGCGCCGTCGAGATCGCCGCGTTTGACATACTTGCGGCGGATCACCCGGTGGCGCAGGAAGCGGGCCGGTTCGTAGTCGAGTTGCTCGCTCACTTCCTCGCCGATGTAGCGCCACGCTTGCGGCTCGGCCTGAACGATCAGCGGCTCGATGATTTCCTCCACGCAAGGCAGGTGCTCGGGCAGGCGCGGCCCCTTGGGTTTCGGCGGCCTGTTTTCAGACGGAGTCGATTCTTCCTTCGAGCGCCGAGTGGCCTCCGCTGCCGACTCGGGCTCGCACGGTTTTCCCGGCGAGGTTCCCTCCAGCAGCAGTTCAAGCTGCTTCGGGTCGAGCTTCTCGCTGCCTGCGCCGAAAATGCGCTTAATCAGCAGATCCACCTTTTGCTTGAGCAGCGCGTTCTCCTGCCTCAACAGGGCATTTTCTTGCAGCAACTCTTGTTCGCGTTTATTCGGCATGTGCGGCGATGCGCGGCAACTTGGCAGGCTGTTTTCATCCACGCAACACAGATATTACTCAATGCATTACCTATCTTGCCAAAGCCCCCCTTACTCCCGCTCATACCACGGACGCATCTTCGCTCCGTGCAGGTCAATCCCGTCGGTCAGAAGCGCCAGCGCCTCCGCGCTCAGCTTGAGCTTGGTTCGCCCCGGCTCCACGTTGCGCGGCCAAGAAAAACAACCCTGCTCCAGCCGCTTGGTCATCACCCAAACTCCCGTGCCATCCCAGTAGAGGATTTTGAGCCGGTTGTGGCGGCGGTTGCTGAAGACGAAGAGCGCCCCGCCTCGCAGGTCCTCGCCCAGCCGCTCGCTCACCAGGGCATGCAGGCCGTTGAACCCCTTGCGCATGTCGCACGGCTCCAGCGCCACCAGCACCTTCAAGCTGCCCGGAAAACTCAGCATGCGACGCGTCCTTTGGCTTCCAGTGCCCGCAACAACTCGGCAACGAGCTCCACTTGATCGGCATCCGAAAGCTCCACCCGCGCACCGCCTGGCAGCGCAATGCTCAACACACAATCGACTTTGGGCCTGTCGCATGTTTTGCCCGCTACCGCTGAACCAGGATTTTCAACAACGGCTTCCAGCCATTGCATTTCGGTTCGCGTCGAAGGCGCGGAGATCGGCAAGCCGATGACCGAAGCACCGCACGCCTGGCGTTGACGGTCGCGCTTCTGCCGCCACGTTGCAAACGTCTGATACTTGACTCCAATGTGGGCCGCGAACTCCACCCCGCTCACCCCGCAGCTCTCAAACGCATCCAACAACGCCTCCCGTCGCTGCGCCGATACACGCACCCGCCCCAACACGTCCATCTTCAACAACTCGCTTCTGGTCCCATCGTTCTGCATCCCTCCATCCTGCCCGCTTTCATCCAATGCGGATAGAGGCGCTTGGCGTGACGCTTACTAACCTATGACGTTTTCGTTTTACAGTTAATCGGCTGCGGGCAATTCCAAAATGATTCATTATGTGCTCTAATGTGGTGCGTGTTCGATTCGCAGCAGCGGCAGGGTCTGCCCAAAATAATGCGAAGCTTGCCCGTAATTCCTCGGATATCGGCGGAGGGCATTTATCGGGAATGGAGATGATATCTGGCATCGGCAAGCAGAACTTTGGAACGAAGTATTCGCTTGGTTCCCAACCTTCCTGAGATGGTTGTTCCTCGACCCCTCCAACTCCCACTATAACAGCCTCATCACCGCAAGTAGCCCGCCCGCATTTAAGCCTTGCCGAAAATCTGAAATCGGTCTCGTAGATTGACCAGTTCTCCTCTTTAATGCGGGCAAGTTTTGACGCAGCGGTTTCCAGATAAACCAGAGAGTTTGGAATAAGCGAAAAGACCCCCTTTTTACAGGTTGGGCAGGGAAACGGCGGGCAAGAAAATGCCGTAATCCTCTGTGACCAAAGTGCTCTGTTCATCAAGCGGAGTTTGGCTTTCGACTTCCACCGAGGCAATGAGTTTTTTAGATCCTTTACTTCGGATGATAGCAACCTTGCCGCACGGCGGGGACTTGTTCACGAGCAAGTGATGGCAACTTGGGAACCTGTTTTTATAGAAAGTGCTTGGGAACGAGGGGAAGAATACTATGACGCGATTTATGATCAGCTATACCGGTGTTTTTGGCGGTCATATTGTGATTCAATTCCTGCTTTACGGGCATGCACCAGCCCTCCCTCATTTCATGAACAATGAAATAGTTGTTTTTCTCTTCCCATTTATTGTCGCGCTTTTCGGATATTTTTTCGCCTTTAGTCGATCACCAATCCTCAAGTCACAGTTGAAATGGCGTGTTCCAATATTTCGGGGACTCTCATTCATTTCCGCTCTTTTATCGCTTAACGCAGGATTGTTTTGGGCGTTCAATACCTATGGAACATAATGTTTGTCCTCGTTCCCAAGCAACTCGGTAACGCCCTAATCCCGGCAGTTGCACTGCCGCCTCTCTGCGAGCGGAGCGAGCCTGAATTTTTCGATTGGCAATTTCACATTAGCAATTCCCCCTACGCTCCAATCTCCTTCAAAATCGCCTCCGCAATCCCATCCGCTTGCGCGTTGATTTGCGCGCCGTCGCGGCCTTCGATGAGGAGCCGGATCTTCGGCTCCGTGCCGGAGTAGCGCAGCAACACACGCCCCGCTCCGTTCAGCGAATCCTCGGCCTCCTTTACCATCGCGAGGATTTGCGGAAGCTGCTCCAATGGGCGTTTTTCGCGCACTTTGAGGTTGCGCTGGGCCTGCGGATATTTGGAGAGGCAGCGCTTCAATTCGCTCAGCGGCTTGCCGGTTTCCACCATGATGCGCAGGATTTGCAGGGCGCTCACGATGCCGTCGCCAGTGGTGGCGAAGTCGCCGAAGATCATGTGTCCGCTTTGTTCGCCGCCGACGTTGTAGCCGCCGCGCATCATCTCCTCAATGACATAGCGGTCGCCCACTTTGGTGCGGATCACTTTGCCTCCGGCGTTGGCGAGGGTTTCGTCCAGGCCGAAGTTGCTCATCACGGTGGCCACGAGCGTGTTCCCGGCAAGTTCTCCCCGCTTTAAAAAGTCGAGCGCGGCGATGGCCATGATTTCGTCGCCATCGACGATCTCGCCCGTTTCGTCGCACAGCAGGACGCGGTCGGCGTCGCCGTCGTGGCTGATGCCGATTTGCGCGCCGGTTTTCTTCACCATGCGCGCGATCTCCTCCGGATGCGTGCTGCCGCAGGCGGCGTTGATGTTGCGTCCGTTGGGGGCGTTGTGGCCGATGTGCAGTTTCGCGCCCAGCTCGCGCAGGATGCACGGTGAGGATTTGTACGCGGCGCCGTTGGCGCAATCGAGCGCGATGTTGAAGCCTTCGAGTGTGAGCCCGCGCGGGAAGCTCGCTTTGGCGAACTCGATGTAGCGGCCCAGCGCGTCGTCGATGCGCGTGGCGCGCCCGATGTTGTCGGCAGTGGGCCGGATCGACTCGATCTCGCCGCTGAAGACGAGGTTCTCGATGCGGGCCTCGATCTCGTCGTCGAGCTTGTAGCCGTCGTGCCGGAAAAACTTGATGCCGTTGTCCTCGTAGGGATTGTGCGAAGCGCTCAACACAATCCCGGCGTCGGCGCGCAGGGAGCGGGTGATGTAGGCCACGCCTGGCGTCGGCAGCGGCCCGATGAGGAGGACATCAACGCCGAGCGAGGTGATCCCGGCCACGAGGGCGTTCTCCAGCATGTAGCCGGAGATGCGGGTGTCCTTGCCGATGACGATCTTGGGCCGCGAGTTCTGCCCCTCATGGCGACCGCTCAGGCGGGCGATGACATGGGCGGCGGCGCGGCCCAGTTTTAAGGCGGTTTCAGCGGTGACGGGTTCGACGTTGGCGACACCGCGCACGCCGTCGGTGCCGAAAATCTTGCGGGGTTTAACGGATGACATTTGTCGGGATCGGCTTAGGGTTTATCGAGGTCGTATCGATGGTCTTTTTGATGAGAAACCAGAGGATGCTCGCGGCCAGCAGCGCCAAGAGCTTCGCCTCCCAACTCTTCAGAATCAGATTCTTCATACTTTTCGAGCAATAACAATTGGCTTAGGCGGTGTTTGAATTCGTCGGGGTCAAAGTCCCGTTCAATCCGGCCCCGATGGCAGATGGAAACGATCCCGGTCTCTTCGCTGACGACGATGGCAAGGGCGTCGCTCTCCTCGGTGATACCCAGCCCGGCCCGATGCCGCAAGCCGAGGTTGCGATCCAGATCATGCCGCTGGCTGACGGGAAAAATACACGCTGCTGCGAGGATGCGGTCGTTGCGCAGGATGAGACCGCCGTCATGCAGTGGCGTCTTCGGATGGAAAATGGTGACGATCAACTCGGTGGAGAGTTCGCTGTCCACGGTGACGCCGCTCTCGGCAAAGGCGTGGACGTTGGTCTCCCGCTCCAGGGCGATTAGCGCGCCGAGATGCCGGTTGGAAAGCTCAAACGCCGCCTCCGCCAGCACTTCGATGGTCTCCTTTTTCTGCGTGACGGTGGAGAAGATGTGCTGACTGCCCAAGGCGGCCAGGGCGCGGCGCAACTCCGGCTGAAAAATCACCACCAGAGCGATGGCCAGGAAGGCGGTGAAGGAGCGGATCAGCCAGTAAATGACCTGCAACTTAAGGATCTGCGAAAGGAGCGTGAACGTGAGCAGCAGGAGCAGCAGCCCCGTGAGCACCTTCGCCCCGCGCGTCCCCTTGAAGTAGAGGTAGCTGTAGTAGATGACCACCCAGAGGATGCCGATCTCCACCCCCGAGCGCCAGTAGTCGCCGATAAAATCGCCGACGGACTCGATCAAGGAAAATGCCAGCACGGGAATCATGCGTTCAAGATCGCTTCCGTCATGCGAAGCGCCTCCACGTTGGCTTTGACGTCGTGAACCCTGAACACGCGGGCCCCCAACTCACGGCCAAGGCTCGTGAGGGCTACGGTGGGCCAAAATCGTTGTTCAAGTGCCATGTCGTCGATCAGTTTTCCAAGGAACGTCTTACGCGATACCGCCCAGACCATCGGACGGTCAGGCATTTTCGGGAGCTGCAACGCGGGAAGCTGGCGCAGAAGCGTCACGTTGTGTTCCACTGTCTTGCCGAAACCGGGGCCGGGGTCGAGGGCGATCCGCAAGGGGTCGATCCCGGAGCGTATAGCGCGGGCGGCGCTTTGTCTAAAAAAATCCCGGACCTCCGCCACCACGTCCTCGTAGTGGGGCGCGGCCTGCATCGTCCGAGGCGTCCCCTGCATGTGCAATAGGATGACGCCCGCGCCGGACTCCGCCGCCACGCGCAGCATGTCCGGGTCTCCCGCCAACGCCGTCACGTCGTTGATGATCCCAGCCCCCGCCTCCACCGCCGCGCGGGCCACGGCGGACTTGGAAGTGTCGATGGAAATCACCGCCTGCAACCGCCCCGCGAGCCGTTCGATAACCGGGATAACCCGCGCCAGCTCCTCCGCCTCGGAAACCGGCTCCGCGCCGGGCCGGGTTGATTCCCCGCCAATGTCGATAATCTCGGCCCCCTCGGCCTCCATGCGAAGCGCATGGGCAACAGCAACCTCAGGATCGAAGAACTGCCCGCCATCGGAAAACGAGTCGAGCGTGAGATTGAGAATCCCCATCACCACCCCCCTCGAGGAGAAATCGAAAAGGCGGTTCTTGGTTTGCCAGAGCATGGGAATCAGGCGCCAGTATGCCGCAAAATTAATCCCGGTGGTAGGGCAAACCTGCCTTGATTGTATAGGCTCGGTAAAGCTGCTCGTAGAGAACAACCAGCGCCAGTTCGTGCTGAAGCGTCAGGCGGCTCAAAGACCAAGTCCATCCGGCGGCTTTCCGCAGAGTGTCGGTGTGACCGTCCGCGCCGCCAATGAGGATGGCCCCTGCTTTGACGCTGCTCTGCTCCCAAGTGTCGATCTTCCCCGCCAGTGCGCGGCTGGTCAGTTCCTCGCCCCGCTCGTCCAGAACAATCCTCAACATCCCCTCGCTCCGTTGCAGCAGCAGAGCGCTCTCGGCCTCCCGCGTGGAAGCCTTCAAATACTCCAGCGTCACCGGAGCGAACCCCCGGAGCCGCCCGGCGTATTCCTCCACTCCCGCGCGAGCGAACCCGAGCTTCGGCTTGCCGATGGCGAAGATAAACCAGTTCATTCCACGATTCCCGGGATGATCCCCTTTTGCTGATAAATCGGGAACGTGAGCCGCTGCAAAGCGGGAAGCTTCAGCGCGAAATACCCGCCGCCCGCGATACACACCAAGCCGCAAACAGCCACAGTGAACGGTGCGCCAAACTGGTGTGCCAGGAAACCGCCCAAGAGACTCCCAAACGGCATCATCCCCATGATTGACGTGGTGAAGAGGCTCATCACCCGCCCCCGCTTGTCATCGTCCACGAGCGTTTGAAGCACGGTGTTGGAAAGGGCAAACTGCGTGACCATTCCGAAACCCACCAACATCGATGCCCCGAGCGAAAGCGGCAGCCAGCGCGATTGCGAGAAAATCAGCAATCCCACCCCGCAGAGGATCGCGCCGCCCGCAATTTGCGTTTCCGCACCGAGCACCGTCTTGCGCCATGCGAGGCACACCCCGGCAGCCAGCGCTCCAATACCCGGCACGGCAATCAAGCAGCCGAGGATATGCGGCCCGCCGTGGAAAATCTGGACCGCGAAAATGGGCATCAACACGCCTTGAGCAGCCCCCATCAGCCCTCCCAGCGTCACCAAGGCAAGGATGGCGCGGATCGGTGCGGAGTGCCACGCATAGCGGAACCCCTCCAGCAACTCACGATGTGCGGGACCGCTATCGTTTTGCCTCGGTTGAGGGGGATTGAGCCTCATCGCCAGCAAAGCCCAGATCACCGCAATGAAACTCAGCCCGTTGAGCAGAAAGCAGAAGGCGGGGCTTACCGCCGCCAACAGCACCCCGCCCACAGCGGGGCCGATGATTCGGGAGCCATTGAAGGTAAACGAATTCAGCGCGACTGCATTGGAAAGATCAGGGCCGTTCCCCACCATATCCACAATGAACGCCTGGCGGCTCGGCATGTCGATGGCAGCAATCACCCCTCCGATGACGTTCAGCACCACGATACTCCACACGTTGAGGCATCGCCCGTAGGCCAGCGCCGCCAGCAGCAGCGCCAGAACCATTGAGAGAGTTTGCGTGATGACGAGGATGCGGTGGCGACTGTGGCGATCCACAAAAACCCCGGCCAGCGGCGTGAAAAGAAAGAGCGGGATTTGTCCGGCGAACCCGACGAGCCCCAGTAACAACGCCGAACCGGTCAACTGATAGACCACCCAACTCAGCGCCACCCCCTGCACCAACGTCCCTGCGATCGAAACGATTTGCCCGCTGAAATAGAGCCGGAAATTGCGATGCCGAAACGCCCGGAGCAGCGACTGCATACCGGTGGATTCCGGCGAAGGGCTCGTTGGCGTTTGCGACATGATGATCCACTATCGCAGGCAATCGCAAAAATTGCCAGCGCGGGCGTTTAGAGCACCGCGAGGTATTCCCCCAGCCGCGCCACCGTGAAGGCGATCTCTTCGTCGGCAATATCAAAGGGAGGCGTGAACGCAAGCACGTTGCCCGCCGGACCGCTTTGCAGGAGAATCAGGCCGTCACGTAGCGCCCGTTTTACGATGTCGTTTACCGACGCCCCATCGAGATCGAGCTCCATCCCGACCAGCAATCCCACGCCGCGCACATCGACAATATGCGGGGAGCGCAATCCGCGCAGCGTCGCCTTCAATGCGCGTCCGCGTTCGGCAACCTGCTCCGCCACGCTGGGCCGGGCGTGGATTTCGAGCGAGGCGAGCGCCATCGCGCATCCCAGCGGATTTCCCAAAAATGTGCTGGTGTGCAGCGCCTCGCCGTTGGAAGCGGGCCAAGCATCCATAACCGTTTCCCGTCCCACGGAGGCGGAAAGCGGGAATCCAGAGGTGAGCCCCTTGCCCAGACAGATCACATCCGGCACGATGCCAAAGTGTTCGCACGCAAAGAGCGCGCCCGTGCGGTTGAACCCGGTGTAAATCTCGTCAGCGATGAGCAGGATGCCGTGCGCGTCGCAGATCCGGCGCAGCCGACGCAGAAAATCGAGCGGCGGCGGGATTTCACCTCCCCGGCCTTGAATCGGCTCGACCAAAATCGCCCCGATGGGTTGAGCCACCAGCGCCGCCTCGATTTCCGCCTCCAACTTGTCCAGGCAGGAACCGGAACAAACCGGGAAATCGCCCCCCTCCAAACGCCCGGCATCCGTCTCACCGTAGGGACAGCGCGCGCAATAAGGGAAGGGGAGCAGCATGGCGAACTCCTTCAACTGCGAGCGGAACGGCTCACGAAAATACGGCGTCCCGGCCACTTCCAGCGCCCCGTAGCCAAGCCCATGGTAAGCACCCCGGAAAGCAATCACGCCCGGCTTGCTACTGAAGAGAAGCGCGGTCTTGAGCGCCGCCTCCACGGCCTCGAATCCGGAATTGCCCAGGATCGCTTTGCCCCGCCCTGCACCCCAACGTTCAAATGTCAGTGCGCTCAGGCGGGCGCAGAGTTCCGCCTTGAGCGGGGTCGGGTGGACATCGCCCATCCCGTGCAGCAGCGAGCCCGCTTGGGCGATCAGCGCGTCGCGCACCGCCGGATTTGTGTGGCCGAGCCCGGCGACCCCGAAGGCGCTGGTCCAATCGAGAAAGCGGTTGCCGTCCACATCCCAGACGTTCACCCCTTGCGCGCGCTCCCAAAAAACCGGGAACCCAGCGTCCATATACGTTACATTGCGCGACTCATACCGGCGCAACTTCGCCGCTGCTTCGAGCGAGCGCGGACCGGGAACGGGAGTCTGGAGTTCGGGGAGCATGGGCGGGAGTGAAAATTGCTAATTACTGAAGGGCAATTGCGAATGGAGGGAGCGCCATTTGGCTCGGAAGAGCGCCATAAAAAGAAAGGTGACAGCCACGCCGCCAAACTGAACGCCCCAGATGGATCCTCCCACCCAGGCATAACGAAGTTGCTCCGCAACGCCAGAAGGAACGCCTATGAAATGGCTGCAATAAAATTCCGGACTCAACCAAACCAGCCCTATGGCCAACACCCCACCAAGAACCCAGCAAGCGAACACCGTGGCAAAAAGCCCGGAGACAAACCGCGCCCCCAGCGCATAGGAGCAGCGCGCGCCGGATACCACCGCAATGACTGCCGTGAAGAGCGTGGAAAGAATCAATCCGCAGATCAGCCCTTCAAACACTCCCTGCGCGATAATCGCCCGCTGAATGTTCTCCACCGAATGCCAGTGCAAAATGGTGCGGTAATAAAGCTCGCTGACCTGTCCGTTAATGACGTTGGTGAGAGCACCGATGGTTGCCGCTCCAACAATGCCTGTCATCCAAATGCCCAGCATGGAAAAAAGTTTCATATTGGTTTGAAGGCACAGCATTACACCGCACGAGAGCACCCGGCAAGCCTACCGGATGCGCCGCTCTGTTAAAAACAGCCCATTCCCACAAAAAACGAGCACAGATTCCATTGCTGGAACCTGTGCTCGTTCAAAAAACAGGAGACTCGAACCGTCAATCCGGTTCGTAAACCTCGTCAGACGCGGCAGCTTAGGCGAGCGTGGCGAGTTTCTTCGCCAAGCGGCTCTTGCGGCGGTCCGCGAGATTCTGGTGGACGCGACCATCCTTGGCGGCCTTGTCGAGAGCCGAAACCAGCGTCAGGAGGGTGGCTTTGGACTCGTCCTTCTTGCCGGACTTGATTGCAGCCTCGAAGGTCTTGGTGTAAGTCTTAATACTGCTCAGAGCAGTGCGATTCTGCGCCGTGCGGACGACGGTCTGCTTGGCGCGTTTGGCTGCGGATTTGATATTGGCCATGGCTAAATTCGGGAAGTGAAAGGACGCGGAAAATGCACTCCCAAGCGCCTCTTGTCAACAAGAGAAGTGAAAATGGGCATTCTAATCCGTTGACTCAGGCCCGCACAGCCGCCATATTCCCCCCCTTTTTGAACGAGACAAATACAACCTTCGATATGGAGAAAATCCGCAACATCGCCATCATAGCGCACGTCGACCATGGCAAGACCACTTTGGTGGACCAACTGCTAAAACAGTCGGGCACCTTCCGCGCCAACCAAGCCATTTCCAACGAAGTGCGTATCATGGATTCCATGGACCTCGAGCGCGAGAAGGGGATCACCATTCGCGCCAAGAACGCCTCTTTCCAATGGAGCGGCTACCAGGTGAACATCGTGGACACCCCCGGTCATGCCGACTTCGGTGGCGAGGTGGAGCGCGTCATGAAGATGGTGGACGGTGTGCTGCTGGTGGTGGACGCCCACGATGGCCCACAGGCCCAAACAAAGTTTGTCCTGAAAAAGGCGATGCAAAACGGATCCAAGGTGATTGTGGTCATCAACAAAATCGACCGCGAGAACGCCCGTCCGCACAAGGTCCTCGACATGGTGTTCGAGCTCTTCCTGGAACTCAATGCCACCGACAAGCAACTCGACTTCCCGGTAGTTTACGCCAGCGCCCGCGACGGCTACGCGATGAACGAGATCGGCCAAGTCTCCGACAACATGGGGCCGCTCTTCGAAGCCATCATCAAACATATCCCTGCGCCCGCGAAATCGGACGTCAGCTATTTTCAGATGATCGCCTCCAACCTCGACTACTCTGACTATCTGGGCCGCGTTGCCTACGGGCGGATCGTCAGTGGCCGGGTCAGCGTGGGTGATACCGTGGTCTGCATTCACGCGGACGGACACCGTGACCGGAACAACGTCACCGCGCTCTTTGGCTACAAAGGGATGCAGAAGGTCGAGTTGAAGCACGCCAGCGCCGGGGACATCGTCGGCCTTTGCGGCTTTGAAGACGTCTATATCGGCGAAACGATCACCGACACCGAGGAGCGCCTGCCCCTGCCTTTCGTGGATATCGATCCGCCGACAATCACCATGGGCATTTGCATCAACGACGGCCCGCTGGTTGGACGCGAAGGCAAACTCCTCACAGCCCGCCAGATCCGCGAGCGGCTGGTGCGCGAAACCCGCACCAACGTCTCCATCATCTTCAGCGACACCGACACTGCGGGGCAATTCGAGCTCCAGGCGCGCGGCGAAATGCAGATCGCCATTTTGGTCGAGCAGATGCGGCGCGAAGGGTTTGAACTCTTGGTCTCCCGTCCCGAAGTCATCTTCCACCGCGACGAAAAGGGAGCCCTGTTGGAGCCCATCGAATCAGTCTATGTCGATGTGCCCACCGAAAACCTGGGCGACATCCTGCAATCGCTGGCCACCCGCAAGGGGACCATCGTGAACATGAACCACGGGACCACCACGGTAACGGTGGAAGCGGAGGTTCCGACGCGCGGCTTGATCGGCTTTGAAACGGACCTGGTCAACTGCACCAAGGGCCTGGGCATCATGTCGCACCTCTTTAAGGAATACGCACCCCACAAGGGGGATATCCCCACCCGTTACAACGGCGTGCTCGTTTCCATGGAGCAAGGCACCTCCATGGGCTATTCCCTGGAAACCATCCAGGAACGCGGACGGCTCTTTATTGGGCCGCAAGAGGAGATTTACGCGGGAATGATCATCGGCGAAAACTCCCGTCCCGACGATATGCCCGTGAACCCGTGCAAGGCCAAACGGCTTAACAACATGCGTTCCAGCGGGGACGGCAAGGGCCTCACGCTGGCCGCGCCCGTTGTGATGACGTTGGAGCGCTCGCTCGAATACATCGGGCCCGATGAATACGTCGAAGTGACGCCCAAGAGCCTGCGCCTGCGCAAGAAGATCCTGGACGCCGGCCTCCGCAAACGGGCGGCGAAAAGCAGCTAACGCAAACGGCAAATATTCACCCAAACGGCGCTCCGGGAAACGGGAGCGCCGTTTTTACGTCAGAGCATCCCTTCCAATAACGGTTTTTGGGATAATTGCTCGCGGTTTATCGCGCGTTTGCCTAAAACCGTCGCCATGCAACTGATCGACGGCAAGCAGATCGCAAAGGCAGTCCATGCGGAAACCCGCGTGGCGGTGGACGCTCTCAAGGCCAAGGGGATCACCCCCGGCCTGGCAGTGGTGCTGGTAGGGGATGACCCCGCTTCGCGCTCCTACGTCCGTTCCAAGGACAAAATGTCCAAGGAACTCGGCATCCACTCCGTCAAACACGAACTCCCGGCGGAAACCACCCAGGAAGCCCTCGTCGCGCTCGTCCAAAAGCTCAACGCCGATCCCGCCATCCACGGCATCCTCGTGCAATCCCCTCCTCCCAAGCATATTGACGAAGCTGCCGTCATCGCCGCTATTGACCCGCGCAAGGACGTGGACGGCTTCCACCCCCTCAACGTCGCCAAGCTCGCGCTCGACGACCCCACCGGCTTTGTCCCCTGCACCCCCCTCGGCTGCCAGCGGCTCTTGCTCGCCAGCGGCATCGACCCCGCCGGGAAACACGCCGTCGTCCTGGGCCGTTCCATGATCGTTGGCAAACCGATGGTGCTCCTCCTCATGGCCAAGGGCAAAGGCGGTGATGCTACCGTTACCGTGGTCCACTCCCGTTCGCAGAATTTGGCGCAACTCACCAGCCAGGCGGACATCCTCATCGCCGCCATTGGCCGCCCCGGATTCGTGAAAGCCGAACACGTCCGCGCAGGAGCCGTCGTCATCGACGTGGGCATCAACCGCGTGGAAGACCCCTCCACGGAAAAAGGCTACCGTATCGTGGGCGACGTGGCGTTTGAGGAAGTTGCCCCGAAGTGCTCCCTCATCACCCCCGTTCCCGGCGGCGTCGGCCCAATGACCATCGCCATGCTCATGGCCAACACTGTCAAAGCCTGTGGCCAGATCACGGGCGGGTAGGGCAGGCGCATGGGAAGTGCTGGGGGGATCCCGACCTCCGGGCGCGATGGGAATGAGCCCACCAAGTCTCTTTCATCCGTACAAAAAAGCGGAAGCCGTCGTTGTTTTTTCCAAACCCCTCCGCCTCCCTTGCAATTTTTCCGGTGAGAGCTACGATTCCCGCTTCTCAGGAGTTCCCTTCTATTTATGAGCACGACCCATGACGATGGCAGCCCTCCCCCTCTTGTTCCCTTTTCCCCGCGCCACATTCCCGGCGGTTTGCCTTCGCTGGTAGGCATGCTCCCGGTATTGGCGCTATTAGGCGCGGCGTTTTTCGGTAGCATCTTCTATTGGACAGCCTGCCGCATCGAGCCAGGCTCGGATGAGATCGCCATCCTGATCCACAAAACGGGTAAAGACCTGCCCCCCGACCAAATCATTGCCACCGAACCCGACCAGAAGGGCATTCAACTTGCAGTGCTCCCCGAGGGCCGCTACTTCCGCAACCCCTATTCCTGGGAATGGAAAATTGAGAAAATCACCGACATCCCGGCGGGTAAATTCGGCGTCCTGACACGCCTCTACGGCAAGGATCTTCCCGAAGGGCGCATCCTGGCTTCCGAAGGAACCAAGGGGATCGTCGCGGAAGTGCTCCAGCCCGGCAAATACCGGATCAACCCCTATGCCAGCCAAGTCGAACTCTTCGACGCCACCTCCATCCAGCCCGGCCATGGCGGCGTGGTGACATTGCTGGTCGGCGACGATCTCTTCAGCAAAGAAATTCCGGCGGAGATGCGCAACAACTATGTCGCCGCTACGGGCTACAAAGGCGTGCAACCCAAGGTTCTGGAGCCAGGCACCTACTACGACAAAAACCCGTACATGTATAGCATCGCCGAGGTGAATCTCCAGAGCCAGCGCTTCGAGATGAGCGGGGATGACGCCATCAACTTTCTCACCGTGGATGGCTTCACGGTGCATGTGGAGGGGACCATCGAATATGCTCTTATCCCTGCCCAGGTCGCCAAGCTCACTCAGCAGGTTGGTGACATGGACGACATCATCAAGAAAATCATCATGCCTCTCGCCCGCGGGTTCAGCCGCATCGAGGGGAGCAAAAACCCGGCGAAAAACTACATCACTGGCGAGACCCGCCAACGTTTTCAGGACAGCCTCGAAGACCATCTCAAGGCCAAGTGCCTCGAATCCGGCGTCGCCATCCGCTCCGTCCTGATCCGCAACATCACCCCGCCCGACGAAATCGCCAGCGTCATCCGCAACCGCGAAGTGGCCGTCCAGAACGCTCGCAAAATCGAGCAGCAAATCGCCCAGGCAAAATCCCAAGCCGAACTGACCCGCCAGGAAGCGCTGGCCCAACAGAACAAGGAAAAGGTGGAGGCCGAAACCGCCGCCATCCGCGCGTTGATCTCCGCCAAGCAAGACCAGGAAGTGCGGCTCATCGCCGCCAAACAGGATCTCGAAGTAGCCAAGCTCGAAACCTCTGCCGCACAATCCCAAGCTGACGCCATCCTCCTCAAAGCTGAAGCAGAGCGCAAAGTCATCGCACTCGACAACGAAGCCACCGCAAACGTCATTTCCAACCAGATTCAAGCCTTCAACGGCGGCATGAATTTCGCCCGCTATGCATTCTTCCAAAAGCTGGGCCCCCAAATCCAGACCATCCTGACCAGCGACGACGACACTGGATTTGGCGGCCTCTTCCGCCCCTTCCTCACCCCTTCCAAGGAGCAATCCAAATGAACAAATACACTCTCACTATGTTGGCCGCCGTTCTGGTGGTATTCTTCGGCGTTTGGGAGTTCTGGCAATGGAGCTTCTGCCGGTTTTACGTCGGCCCAGGCGAAATAGCCGTCATCACCGCCAAATACGGCGAGTCCTTGCCTCCCGGTCAGATCCTCGCCAAAAAAGGCCAGCAGGGCGTGCAAGAGGATGTGCTTGCGGAAGGCCGCCATTTCCTGAACCCCATCGCCTACGACCACGAAATTCTCCCGGCAATCTCCGTCCCACCGGGTAAAGTCGGCATCGTCACCTCCAAGGGCGGCAAAGATCTCCCCGCCGGGGACTTCCTCGCCGACGCCGGTCAAAAAGGCATCTGGCGGCAGGTGCTCGGCCCAGGTAAATATCGGCTCAATCCCATCGGCTACGACGTAAAAATCATCGATGCCATCAGCATCCCCATCGGTTACGTCGGCGTAGTAACTTCCCTTTCGGGCAAGCAAACGCCGGAAGGGGAATTTGCGAACGCGGGCGAAAAGGGCATCCGGGCAGATATTCTTCAGCCGGGCCTTTATTATGTGAACCCGAGCGCATTCAAAGTGGATGTGGTGGAAGTCGGCGTGAACCAGGTCTCGCTCGTCGGTAAAACGGGCGGCAACGTCATCACCAAGAGCCAGATCGCCACCAGCAATGCCGCAATGGATGAACTCCAGCGCAACGTCCTTTCGGAGCAGCAATTAAAGCGCAAAGAATATTTCGATGCAGAAAAGAGCTCGTCAGGCATGATGAGCTCCCTGCCCGCATTGAGCCAAAAACCACAAGCCGCCAACGCACCGCAAGCCAAACCCATGCGCGCGAAGGAGAATGAAAAGCAGGGCTACCGTGACGCTTCCGCTTCATCCTCTCCGGGCAAGGCAGGGGAAATCCCCAGCCAGGCCGCTTTCATCCTGAACCAGTTCGTCGAGTTCCCTTCAAAGGACGGCTTCGAGATCAGCCTCGACATGACCGTGGAGTTTGAACTCCTGCCCGAGAACATCGCCTGGGTATATCGCAACTACGGCGATCTTCCGGCAGCGGTGGATAAAGTCATCATGCCGCAAATCCTCTCCATCTCGCGACTCAAGGGCTCTGCCTACGGCGCGCGCGACTTCATCGTCGGCGAGGGCCGCGAAAAATTCCAGAGCGACCTGACTGACGCCCTGGCCAAAGTCTTGGGTGAAAAGAAAATCGTCGTCCACAACGCCCTCATCCGGCACGTCAACGTCCCGATGCAAATCCTCGACCCCATCCAGCAAGCCAGCGTCGCCCAGGAACAAGATCTCACCAACCAGGAAAAGCAGAATACCGCCAAAAAGCAGGCGGAACTCAACACGCAACTCAGCCTCATCGATCAGGCAGGGCAGGAAGTCAGCCAGGAAACCGAAAAACTCCGAGCCAGCATCAAGGCGGACCAGAACAAGGAAGTCGCCGAAATCGGTGGTGAAACATTGCGTCAGGCAGCGGAAATCGAGAAAGCGACTGCTTCCGTCCGCGCCGAAAAAACCACCACCCTCGGCAAGGCCAAAGCCCAGGTAGTCCGCTTGGTCGAAGGAGAAAAAGCCCTCGGCTACCAGATGAAGATCAAAGCCTTTGGCGATCCCACGGCCTACAACCTCTGGACGCTCGCCTCTTCCCTCGACGACAGCATCAAAGTCAACATCCTCCACAGCGGCTCCGGCACCCTCTGGACCGACTTGCAGAAAGCGGGCTTGGGCGACCTCGGCGGCGCAAAACTATTGCAAGGCGGAAAAAAGTAATGGGGACAAATGTCTCCTTGCTCTCTCTCCGATTAGCAAATTCACTTTAGCAATCGGCAATTACGCGATCTCCCCTGTTGCCGCTCCGGCAATCTTCACCCGCTCCTCCTTGTCGATTTGCAGCGGCGGAAGGTCGTCCTCAAAGAGCGTTCGCACGATGGTTTCCGCCGCATGGGGCCGTCCCATCTTCAAAGCGCGCTCGCGCATGGATGCCAGGCGCTGCGGGTCGTCCAAGAGCGCGTCGATTTTGAAGGCAATTGTCGTCATTTCATTGCACTTGATCGCCACACCCTCTTCCAGAAGATGGTCGCTATTGCGTTCTTCCTGACCGGGGATCGGCGTCAGGATGGCCATCGGCAGCCCGCAAGCGAGGGCTTCCGCCGTGGTCAGGCCGCCCGGCTTGCCGAGATAGAGATCAGACGCCTTCATCAGATCGTGCATTCGGCGGGTGTAGCCGAGCACTTTAAAATTAGGATTCTCTTCACCCACAAGATACTGCACGCGCTCTTGGAGTTCCGCATTCTTCCCGCAAATGACGAGCGTCTGGATAGGGTGGCGCATTTGTTGGAGCCGCGTGACGACGAACTCCGCCGGGCAGACGCCATAGGCTCCCGCCGAGAAAAGAAGCGTAAAGCGATCCGGGTCCAGCCCAAACTCTCTGCGCAGTGCGTGTCGGTCGGCGGGCTCCGCAAAAACCGGATCCACCGGAATGCCAGAAACAGTGATCCGGTCCTCCGGGAGACCGAGCGCCAGCAAATGAGCCTTGGTCTCCTCCATGGCGACAAAGTAACGGTGGAACGTCTGGGAAAGCCACATCGCATGCATGTCCATGTCTGTCACCACCACGGAGAGGTGAGTCTGGATGATTCCATTTTCAATCAAATGCGCGATGATTCCCGTGGGCATGAAATGGGTGCAGATCACGATGTCCGGGCGGAAGCGGCGAATGAACTTGACGAGCTTTTGGGATTGGAGCCGGTCGAGCCGCAGCCGCATGGCATCAGTCTTCCACGGCTCGTCGCTGGCCTTATAAGCCCAGCCGAGCACCTCAGGGGCTGACTTGACCAGCCGGAGGTAGAATTTCGAATAGAAATTGTGAAACAGCTTGTTGGTGTAATCGAGAGCGTCGAGGTGTTCGACAGCTTCGACCCATTTCTGCCCGGCAAAGCTCTTGGCGAGGGCGTCGGCAGCGCGCACATGGCCAGTCCCGGCGCTGGCGGAAAGAATGAGGACCCGTTTCTTCATGTCGGTTCGATTCTTGGCTTGGTTGATCTCCTTATTCTGGCCATTCTGGATACCGTTAACAACTCCGCATTGCAACAAGAGCCTTTTTTTTGAAAGGCTCTGATCCAAACGCTTTATGAACCAGGAAATTGAACGGAAATTTCTTCTTCGGTCCCTGCCTGCCGCCTCCCTCCGCCTGCACCGCCACGAACCGCTCGCCAAAGAGGTGCGCCGCATCGCGCGAGGGCAAATTGACACCGCCTGCCGTGCCTTGGAAAGCCAGGAAAATCCGGATGGGGCCTTCCATGAAGCCCGCAAGGTACTCAAAAAACTCCGTGCCCTTCTTCAACTTGTCGCGCCGGAGTTCGGTCCTACACAGCTCAAACGGGAAAAAGCGCGGTTCCGCGATGCTGCGCGACTCCTCGCACCGGTGAGGGATGCTCAAGTGCGGGTCAAGACGCTCGATGCATTGCTCCACGGAGCGGAGTTTGCAGCGGAAGAATTTGCCCAAGTGCGTCACGATCTGCAAGCGATGGCAGATCAAAAAATCCGCCATGCGGATCTCGCCACGCGCCGTGCTGTGGAGATTCTTCGCCAGGCGCGCGCGTCCGTCCAGCGCTGGCCGCTGGCTGATCTCAAATGGAAGCCGATCCAGCGAGAAATCCAGCGCTCTTACCGCAAAGGACGGAAGGCATTACAAAGATACCAGCGCAAACCAACCCCAGAGACATTTCACACCTGGCGCAAACATCTCAAGGAAACCTGTTATCATCTGCGAATCGTCCGAAATTTACTGCCCGAAACGGCAAAACAAATCGACGCGTTGAAGGAGTTGGGGGAACTCGCCGGAAACGCACAAGACCTGACCGTCCTGCGGAAGACCCTGCCCACCCACAAGGCCGGAGTCCAAACCGCCCTGCTAATCAGAGAGATCGACGTCCGCCTGCCAGCTCTTTACCACGCGGCGCTTGAACACGGTCGCCAGATTTACGCCAGAAAACCGCGCGATTTTGCCATGCGCTAAGAACTCATCTCCCAGCCGCTACTCAGCGGATTTTTACCGTCGGTTGCTGAATCACCGGGACGAGTTTCTGGATGAATTTTTGGAGGATGGCGTCAGTCTGCGCTTCGGTGCGCCCAAATTTTTCCATATTTGCCGTGATTCGGCTCATCACGGTCACGTAAGCCCACGGCTGATTTGCCCCCTTCAAGAGCCGGTCACGGGAGTCCATAAGATAGCGCGCCGTGTGGTCCGCCGTGGTTTCCGTGCTGCCGACAAACCAATAATAAATGAGGGTGAATTCATTCGCCTGCTTGCCATCGGACGAAGCAATCGGCTTGCCGTCAGGCATAAAGAGCGGACGGATATTGTGCAGCCGCATCGTCGTTAAGGGCTGCCCTTGGAGCGTGACTTTAACGGCGTGCTGATCGACCACCGTGTAGCCTTGGGCCGGGAGACAGCGCTCCGGTCGGTGAATGCTCGCGCTCATATCCTCTCCCGCCAGCACGATGGAGACAAAAATCGCATCGCCCTGGCCATTGGTGTATTGCTTGCGCGCAAACCGCGTCTCACTGCCCAGAACACTTCTTTCTTTTTCAGTCACAGCAGCCTCCTGCCCATACCATTCGTCGATAAAATCCGGCAGAGCCATGATGACGCCGGGAGGTGGCGGTTTCGGGGCCTGAGGGAGTCGAAAGAGAGAACTCAACCCAAAAAATAGGATCGCCAGCAGCAGATAAAGGCGCTTGGTGAGGCTAGTAATCATACGAAGTAGGCTTTTTCTCCAAGGTCCTGGCCTTCGCCCCGGCAGAAGTCGCTAGTTTTTTGAAATCCAAGTTCACCAGCCAGGAGAATAAGAGCATGGCAATGAAGGCGATGGGAAAGAAAAAATATCCCGAGTATTCATGATAAATTCCCAAAGCCACCTTTGGATCGTAATACTTTGCCACCAGCTCCACGGAAAAAATGCGACCTATATTGCCGATGATGGCAAAAACGAGCGAACAGCCGAAGATCGTCACTTTTTTCCAAAGCCGATCTTGGGTGAGGTGAACGAATACCGCAGTAAGCGTCATCATCGCCATGAGGGAGTGAATACCGCTACACCCTTCGGCGATATCGAAATTAAACGATCCGTCGGTGGACATCAACGTCGTCCCACTCCCCCCTATGCCGATTCCGCACAGGGGCGAAAGCACTTTGATCACCCCAATAATAATGAATTGCAGATGGTTGGTCGCCTGCTGCAAGGCTCCCACCGGGATCATAAAAACCAAAAACGCACAGGGAAAAAAGACCACCCTGGCCTTCGCCCTCCCCCAGACAGAATGGACCGCACCGTAGAGAAGGAAAGGAACGCTCGCCAGCCCCATGCGTGGGTTGAGACACCGCACGGAAAGGACAAAGAGCAAAATCCCCGCCATCAACGGAATCCACCCCAATGCATAACCGCCTGCGGGCGCTTTCCTCAACGCCTCGCGGTGATACACAAATAAACCCATCGCGATGAAAGGCACCATGCGTCCGTAAGATTGATCCCCTTCCGGGCTCCATGCCGCCCATGCCCAGCGCGCTGTGGAAATGCTTCCATACATATAAGGGTGCAGCCAGCCAAAGAAATAGCCCAGCGTGGCCACAATCCCTGCCAAAGCCAGAGCCGCCAACGGATTCTTCGCGCACCACCTACCAAACCCCGCCAACTCCTGCAAAAGCTTCCACCCTTCCCCCAAGAGATAGAGCAGATCGTCCAAAAGCGACGGTGGAGCCTTGGTTTTCGCGGAAGAATCGGGTTTTCCTTCGGGGTCGCCTCCGCTATGTTGGGATGGATTGGTCGGGATAAGCTCGGCCATAGAACGCGACTAATACCCTCACGCCGGTGGCAATGCAAACTTTGAACACGCCAAACTTTGAAACAGTCCCCGTGCTGGGAATCCCGCTGGCTGTCACCGACTATGCCTGCGCCGTCACCCTCACGCTGGCGTGGACGCAAGAACCCCGTGCGTGGGCAGTGGCGGCAGCCAACACACATGTCGTCGCCCTCGGTCGGCACGACCCGGAATTCGGCGCAACGCTCGCGCAGTTCGACATGATCGCACCCGACGGAATGCCGCTCATTTGGGCCATGAACCGGCGCGGCGCAGCCCTAAACGACCGGGTTTATGGACCCACCCTCATGCTACACGCTCTCACCCAGCCGGGCGTCTCCCATTTCCTGCTCGGTGGCTCCGAAGCCCTCTTGGAACGCCTGACCCTCCGACTCCAGGAGCGCTTCCCCGGCATCCACATTGCCGGGAACTATTCGCCTCCCTTTGGAGAATGGTCGGAGGAGGAGAATAAGCTGATATTTCAAAAAATCGCCGCCTCTGGAGCGCGCTACATCTGGGTGGGTCTGGGCTGTCCCAAGCAGGAGCGCTGGATCGCCCGGCATAAAGCGGCCTTGCCGCCGGGAGTCTACTTCGCCATCGGAGCAGCCTTCGCGTTTCACGCTGGAATGGTCAGCCAAGCCCCGGATTGGATGCAAAAGCGTGGACTGGAGTGGCTCTACCGCCTCGCCTCCGAACCCCGCCGCCTCTGGAAACGCTACGTGGTTTATAACACCCTGTTTTTGGGCTACCTGTTGGCGGAATCCTTCACCGGCGCTTTTCGAAAATCGTGAATGCGGAAAAAATGACGCTGGGTGAAAATCCATGCGCCGAAAGATAGTGCGCCAACACGCCTGCATTATCGTAAATATCCCGCTTGGAAAGAATCACCATATCCGGCTCGGGTCTCGCATTTAAGGCTTCAGCCAAGGGATTGGCCCATATCTCCAGATTGGATTGCCGGTCAGCATCGAGTCCGTAATAACGCCCCGTTGGTTTGTCGGCAGCCCACCAGACGCGCTTCCCGGAAGCCAGAGCCTTCTGCGCAATGGCAGCGCTGGCGCGGTAGTTGTCTTTTTGGTGCGTGGGAGAAAATCGAAGCGATGTGGATGAGGCAATCCATGACGCCACCCATAAAACAACCAGCCCCCGCAACGGAGTGCGCAACAGCACATCCAGAATGACGGCTGCAAGCAGAAGAAGAAACGGAAACCCGGGCATGCAGTGCCGAGCCAATACCCGAAAATGCCCGCACACTCCCAAGGCAAGCGTGAACCCAATCGGAAGAATCCAAGCGATAGCCCCCCATACGGGCGGGAGTTTCCTGACGGATTTTCTGGTCCAAACCACGCCTCCCGCCAGCATCGAACCAAAGAGGATGAATCCCCCGGCGGCCAATGGAAAACCATAGGGAAGAAGGGCACTCACTCCTACATCCCGCAGTTGCGCTCGGTTGGGCCCCAGACCTGCAAGACCCGCGGTTTCGTATGCGGTAAAGAGACAACTCATCCAGTCGGTTTTCCCAATGGCGCTGGCTCCCGCACCCCCTTTGAGCGTTCTCAAGTAATAAAAGCCCAGCAAACCCATACTCATCACCAGCCCTCCGATGACAGCGAGAGCCGATAAATTCAAACGCAAATCACGGGTTTCTTCGGGTTGGGCTCTCCAAACCATCCAGCAGGCTGCCAAAAACGCAGACCCGGCCCATGGTACTCCCAACAGACTGCCGCCCGCCAAAATCAGCATGCCCAATACCCCCACCATCAAGAGACCCGGAGCCAGCGCCCGCCTGGGAGCGGCTTCAACTTCGAGGAGGTAAGCCAGCACCAAACAACCCCCGGCATACTCCATGGCATAGGGACGGGCTTCGTTAAGATAATAACAAAGAAACGGAGCGGTGGCAGCGAGAAGGATATAAAGCGGGCCGATGCGGGCACCCAAGCGGGAACGGCTCAAGGCAACGAGCAAAAAGGCGTGTCCCAGGAGAAGCCATGGCAGGTTCGCCAGCCGCAACGCCCGTTCGCCGGAACCAAACCCTTTTTCCCACGCCCATAACCAACCCATGTAGAGGGGCATCTGGGCATCCGAACCCCTCTCAACCCTCATGGCTTCCACCCATTGTCCGAAAGTGGGCAAACACGCCTTGAAAGCCGCATTGCCTTCATCAATCCAAAGGCTGTCCCGATTGATGGCCGCCAACCCCGCAACCAAAGAGAGGAGCAGGAGGGCAAAGATAATCGTTCTGGATTTCCGCTTTTCCGATTGCGTGGTTGCGGTGAAGGGGGCGGACTCCATGGAGGATGAACTTTAGCGGAAATTGAGTTGGTTGAGTTGATGGATCAACTCCGATGCCTTTGCTCCGAATTTGCTAAACCGCACTGTCGGTTCGCCACCATGGCGCGCACGGAAGACGATGGGGATCGAGAAATGCCGAACGGAAGGGTCTTTGCGCAAAAGGACGGCAAGCGCGACATTCGCCAAAAAGAAACTGCTTGGAATTTTATTGATCTTTCCGGCGAGGATTTTTGTTCTCATCAGCCGGTAAGGGACGTTTGCATCCACACAATATACCCGGCAAAAGAGGAGCAATGAGAACTTCAAAACCAAGCTCGCGATGACTCGCCGCCAACCATCAAGCCGCCGATAACGGCTGCCGTAGATCACATCGTAGCGGGAGCGCTCACGCCAGAACCGGAAAAAATACTGGGGATCACATTGGCCGTCCGAATCAATTTGAAAAACATAAGGGATTCCGCGTTCGTCGGCGATTCGATAGCCTTCGAGACAACTCTGTCCATGCCCTTTGTTGGCGCGACTGAGGATTTCAAAACGACTTCCCAATTGCTCACGCAACCGCTGAAGAACGATTGAGGTTTCGTCGGTCGAACCGTCATCAATAGCCAGAAACACAAAACTCTCGGTCCAATTTTCGACTTCGGCGAACCATTCAAGAACCACCTTCCTGACCGATGCCTGCTCATTGAAGACAGGCATCGCTATCATAATTTCTGGAACAGCGGACAATTCAGGTTGACTGGGGGCGGATGACATCGCTTCGATTTTCTGAGTTGCGGTCCCGTTAAATTGACTCTTTTTCAAGCAGACGACCAGCCTCAACGATGGCCAATTTTACAACCTGATCCATGTTGAGATACTGATAGGTAGCCAGCCGCCCCAGAAAGCTTGTATTTTTCTCCCGGCTGGCGAGCGCAGCGTAGCGTTGGTAGAGCTCATGAGATTCTTTGGCGGGAACGGGGTAATACGGTTCTTTTCCGGGGCTGTAGTCCTCCGGATACTCACGAACAATCGTGGTTACCGGTAGTTTTTGGCCCGTCGCATGCTTGATCTCGACAATCCGTGTGAAATCAAAATCGTTGGGATAATTCACCTGCATGGCTGGTTGATAAAACTCCATCGGCAAGGTCTCTTCCTCAAATCTCAAGGAGCGGTAAGGAAGTGCGCCGAAGCAGTTGTCATAAAACTCGTCGATCGGCCCAGTATAGATCAGATGCTTGAACTGAACATAAGGCAGGATTTCACGATAGTCTGTTTGCAGCAGAATCTTGATATTCGGATGATTCAACATCCTCTCAAAGAGTTTGGTGTATCCGTGCTTGGGCAGGGCTTGGAATTTATCCGTCAAATAACGGTCATCCCTGTTTGTCCGTAGGGGAATGCGGCCGCAGACGCTTGCGTCCAAATCCTTGGGATCGCGCTTCCATTGTTTGCGGGTGTAGTTCTTAAAGAATTTCTCGTAAAGCTGGCTGCCTACTTGGGCGAGGATGATCTCTTCGGAGTTTGCAGGGTGATCAATCGGAACGCGCCATTTTGCAAGGGTATCCTCCATTTCCTCGCTGGTGGATGGACGCCCAATCAACTGTTCAAATGTGTTGAGATTGATCGGGAATTGCCAGTGCCGTCCATCGGACCAGGAAAGAATCTTGTAATCAACCGGATGCCATTCTGTGAACTGGCTCAAATACTGAATCACCTCGTCTGAGTTGGTTCGGAAATAGTGGGGACCGTAGGAATGGATCAATACTCCGGCATTGTCAAAGTGGTCATGCGAATTACCGCCGATATGCCGTCGGCGTTCCACCACAAGACACCGCTTGCCAGCGGCTGCCAGGCGTTCAGCTAAAACGCTCCCGGCAAAGCCAGCACCCACAATTAAAAAATCAAATTGCCATGGCATCCGGCGCAATGTGGGTTCCATTTTTAAGCATATCAAGAGTTTTCAGGTTAAATACAGGTGAAGTATTTGCTCTGGAGGCGTTTTCTTTCCGGCCTCTGCCTTGGAATAACAGGCTTGCCGGGCTGCCTGAAGTAACCTATCCAATGCTTATCGTCTTTTCCCAACTTCCTATGAGCGCATCCACCAGCCAGCTTGACCTCCTCAAAACCTTCACCAAAGTCGTCGCTGACACGGGCGATTTCGAGTCCATGCGGCAGTTTCACCCGCAGGACGCCACCACCAACCCGAGCCTGATTTACCAGGCCACCCAGAAGCCTGAATACCGCTACCTGCTCGACAAAGCCCTCACCGACCGCCTCAATTCCAGCCTCCCCAAGGCCGCGCAGATCGAAGACATCATCGACCACGTCCTCGTCGCCTTCGGCCTCGAAATCCTCTCCATCGTCCCCGGTCGCGTCTCCACGGAAACCGACGCCCGGCTCTCCTTCGACACCGAGGGAACCATCGCCAAGGCCCGCCAGTTGATCGCCCTTTACGAAGCGAGCGGCGTCTCCCGCAGCCGCATCCTCATCAAAATTGCCTCCACCTGGGAAGGCATCAAAGCCGCCGAAGTGCTGGAAAAAGAAGGCATCCGCTGCAACTTGACGCTCCTCTTCTCGCTCACCCAGGCCATCGCCTGCGCCGAAGCGGGCGTCCAGCTCATCTCCCCCTTCGTTGGCCGCATCTACGACTGGTTCAAAGCCGCCAACAAGCGCGACTACGTGGGCGCGGAAGACCCCGGCGTCCAGTCCGTCACCACCATTTACAACTACTACAAGAAATTCGGCTACAAAACCGAAGTCATGGGCGCGAGCTTCCGCAACCTCGGCGAAATCACCGAACTCGCCGGGTGCGACCTCCTCACCATCAGCCCCGACCTGCTTGCCAAGCTCGCTGCCAGCAACGAGCCGCTCAAGCGCAAGCTCGACCCGGCGGTCGCCCAAACCCTCGACCTCCAAAAAGTTACGTTGGACGAAAAAACCTTCCGCTACCTCCTCAACGACGACGCCATGGCCACGGAGAAAACCGACGAAGGCATCCGTAAATTCGCCGTGGACATCATCAAGCTGGAGCAATTCATCGCCGGGCTGCTGTAAAAAAACTACTGGGTTTTTAGGCCTGAGAAAAAGTGCTGGGCTTCAGCCGGCATTCTTTCACTTTGCCACCAGCTTTAGCTGGTGGTCTTCCAGCAACCGATCTTCCAGCCGGCTTCAGCCGGACTTCTCTTTTTGCCCTGTTACCAAGCTCTAGCCCGCACTTGAACCGGCGCGCACACTGGAACCGAAGGCATCTTTGGAATTTACGAGCAAATCCCTGGTCAGGGACTCACAAAGAATCCAGTAATACGCCGCATAAATTTACCGAGCAAAAAGCCTACACGAAACAAAGGTGTCCTCAAATCACGCTTCTCGAACTCGAATCTGCGCTTCCAAAGTTGATCACCAGCCAAGTAGTCGTTAAGGGTCTCGATAATCTCCTGAGCAGTAATGTCTTCACGCACGCAATGGTAGTGCGCCGAAATATCTCCCTCTTGATACTCCAAGTGGAACCCCTTTTGTGTACAAAGCGTCTGCATATAGGTCTGTTTGTCTCGCTGGAGGATTGCAAAACGGCACCCTTCCGATTGCTCTGGAAGCGACGCGACAATGCTTAAAATAGATTCAGGCGTAGCCTCAATCGCCTCCTCTAAATATGGTGCCGTGATAGTCACGATTGCTTTGTTATCTCCCTGAATGTGGCTTTTGATACCCTCCTCCGGCAAGCCAAAAACCTGCATCCCCATTCCCTTTTGATGCAGTTATCCTTCTTAAGACTGCAAGGGCACTGGCAAACAGCGGACGCAATCCGCTTTCACGGTTGACACCACCCTTCCGGCGTGGCTCAGTTCTCTCCGTCAGGTATCAAATGAAAGGATACAATATGCAAAAATTACTCCGAATGGCTTCCCTCGGGCTCTTGTTGGTTCTCGCTGGATGTATCCCGTCCGTCCATCCGCTCTACACCGAGAAAGACTTGATCTTCGACCCCGCGCTAGTCGGAAAGTGGACGGATAAGAAAGGCAAGGAGACCTGGACGTTCACGCAGAGCGCCGAGAAGGAATACAAACTGACGTATGTGGACGAAAAGGGCAAAAAGGGGAAATTCGTCGTCCATCTCCTCAAGGTAAAGGGGCATCAGTTCCTCGATTTCTATCCTGCCGACCCCGATCTGAAAGAAAACGATTTCTACAAATTGCACCTGATGTCGATGCACACCTTCATGCGGCTTCAGCAGATCGAGCCCACGTTGCAAATGGCAACGCTGAACCCCGATTGGATCAAGAAGTTCCTCAAAAAAAATCCTGAGGCCGTCCGGCATGAGAAGGTGAATGACGGCATCCTCTTTACAGCCCAACCGAAAGAGCTACAGGCGTTCCTGATCAAGCGCGCAAAGACCGCAGATGCATGGAATGAATGCGATCCTCTGACCCGGCGAAAATAGAGAAACCAAAAAAGAGGAGACGCGAAACGCGCGCGACGCTTACGCTTTCCCAATCAGAATCTTCCCGCCTCGGCTGCCTTGCAGCGCGCGGGTAATGGCCTCCTGAATTTCCGTCACCGGATAGACATGGTCGATGGGCGTCTTGAACGCGCCGGTCTTGGCCATCTCGAAAAGCTCCGCGAACATTGCCCCGCGCTCGGCATCGGTCGCCTTCTCATACCAGCGCGTCATCCAGAATCCCAGCGCCTGGATGTCCTTGAAAATCAGCAGCCCCGTGGGGAGCTTCAACGGTTGGCGACTCATCGCGCCGAATGTCACCATCTTGCCGCCCGCACCTAGCGCGCTCGCCACCCGCGTGGCGCTCTCGCCGCCTACGGAGTTGAGCCCAAGCAGGATTTTTGTCCGCTCCGTGCGCGCCTTGATCTGCTCGTTGGCGTTTTCATCGTCCAAAATCACCACGTCCGCCCCGGCAGCGGTCAATTCCTCAATCAACTCCGGGCGACGCACCAGATTCACCGTGCGCAGGCCCAGTTTCTTGGCAATGGCGATCACCGCACGACCCACGCCGGAATTGGCCGCGTTCTGGATCACCCATGCGCCCGGCTGAGGCGGAACAAAATCGTGCAACATCCGCCAGGCCGTGGCCGGGTTGATTTTGATCATCGCCGCCTCGGCATAGGGAACCCCTTCCGGCACGGGATAAAGCTTCGCAGCCTCCACAATCCCCCCCTCACGCCAGGTGCCATAGCCGTGCGGCAGCAACACCGCCATCCCCGGCTTGAGCGCCGTCACGTCGAATCCCACCGCCGCGACCGTTCCCACCCCCTCGATGCCTGGCGTGGCCGGAAGCGCAGGACGCACCGGGTATTTTCCCTCGATCGTGTTCAAGTCCGCTGGATTGATCGGCGCGAGCACATCCTTGATGAGCACCTGACCCGGCCCCGGTTCCCCGGCTTCGGTCTCGATCACTTCCACGGTCTCGGCGGGAACGCCATACTGACAGTAAACAACGGCTTTTGGCATAAATAGAATCTCCTTGTGCCGGAAAGAGTCGCCCGCAAAGCGCCTCCGGGTCAATCCGAATCACAGAACCTCGCCACCGAAAAGGCTTGCACCGCGAGGCCGGAGCCGCAACGTTTCCGGCGATGTCCGCCAATAAAACCGGTCAACGCTTTGCCTTGCAGGGAATTCTCATCAACGCCGCGCTGGCCTTGATCAAAATCGCCGCCGGGGTGCTCGGTAACGCTTACGCCCTGATCGCAGACGGCGTGGAATCGATCCTGGACATCGGCAGTTCTCTCGTGATCTGGAGCGGACTCAAATTCGCCGCCAAACCACCAGATGAGGAACACCCTTACGGGCACGGGAAAGCTGAACCCATCGCCGCGCTCATCGTGGCGCTCTTCGTTCTCTCTACTGCGGCGGGGCTGGCGGTGCAAAGCGTGCGCGAGATTCATGCGCCGCTGCAAGCGCCCCCAAAGGTGTTCACGCTGGCGGTGCTGATAGGCGTGGTGGTGGTCAAAGAATTCCTGTTCCGGCGCGTCGTGCAATTGGGCGACAGCGTGGGGAGCACCGCGCTGAAAACAGAAGCGTGGCACCACCGAAGCGACGCCATCACTTCCGTGGCCGCCTTCATCGGTATCTCCATTGCTCTCATCGGAGGGAAAGGCTACGAAATCGCTGATAAAATCGCCGCCCTGATAGCCTGCGCCGTGATCGCCACCAACGGCGTCCTGCTGCTCATCCCCGCGTTTCTGGAAATCATGGACACCGCCCCCGCCGGAAATGTGAGCCGGGCCATCCGGGAGACGGCGCGTTTGGTGCCGGGCGTCCGGGCCATCGACAAATGCTACGTCCGCAAAATGGGCTTGGAATATTACGTCGATATCCACGTCCTAGTGGACGGCAACCTGAGCGTGCGCGAAGGCCACGACATCGCCCACGACGTGAAAGATCGCCTGCGCGCCGAGCATCCTGCCGTGCGCGACGTGCTCGTGCATATCGAACCGGCATGAGAACCGTCCATGAGCGACGCATCTTTCATCCCGCCCCACGGCAATTACGCCGAATTGCTTTCCTATCAGAAGGCAGTGGCGGTTTATGATCTCACCTTCCGCTTCTGCGGACGCTTCCTCACCAAAGGCGATCGCACCATTGACCAGATGGTGCAGGCCGCACGCTCGGGGAAAGCAAAACATTGTGGAAGGGTCCAAAGCCTCAGGCACCTCCAAGGAGATGGAGATCAAGCTGGTAAATGTAGCCCGCGCCAGCCTTGAAGAACTCTTGGTGGATTACCAAGACTTCCTCCGTGTGCGGGACTTGCCCATTTGGGAGAAGACTTCCAAGGAGGCGCTTTATGTTCGTCGGTTGGGGAATAAGTCCCATACGACCTATGAGACCTATAGGACCTATGTGGAAACCCGCCCCGCCGAAATTGTAGCCAACATCGCGCTCTGCCTCATCCACCAGACCAACTATCTGCTCGATCAGCAAATTCGACGGTTAGAACAGGATTTTCTCAAGGAAGGCGGCATCCGCGAAAGGATGACCCGCGCCCGTTTGCAACAACGCAATAGACCGTCCCAGCCGTAACGCCTTCAAGAAAGGGCTTGCCGCTCGGCCCACGGGAGATAGACTCCACAAACGTCTCGAACCGGGAATTGTTCCGCGCTCGGGGCGTTTTTTCTGCGAACTGATTTCTTGATTCTTTTTTATGGCAAATACCGTTCTTGTTGGAGCCCAATGGGGTGACGAAGGCAAAGGCAAAATCATCGACTTCCTGACTGAAAAAGTGGACATCGTCGTCCGCAGCCAGGGCGGCAACAATGCCGGGCATACCGTCATCACGGGCGACAAGAAATACGTCCTCCACCTCATCCCCTCGGGTATCCTGCGCCCCGGCAAACAATGCGTCATCGGCAACGGCGTCGTCCTCGACCCCGTTTCGCTCGTCGGCGAAATTGAAGGGCTGCGTGCCGTGGGCATTGAAGTCGGCTCCAATCTCCTCATCAGCGATTGCGCCCACCTCGTCATGCCCTACCACCGGGCGCTCGACGCCGCGAAGGAACTCGCCAAGGGCAAGTTGAAAATCGGCACCACCGGACGCGGCATCGGACCGACTTACGGGGACAAAATCGCCCGCACCGGCCTGCGCCTCGCTGACCTGATGCAGCCCGAACTCTTCTGCGAAAAACTCGCCGTCCGCGTCGAGGAAGCCAACGCGCAGCTCCAGGCGATGGGCGCAGCCCCAGTCTCCTTCCAGGAAATCCGCGACGCCAGCCTCGCCGCCGCCGAGAAGCTCCGCCCGCACGTCATCAACACTGTCCTCTATTTGCACAAGGCGCTCGCGGCCAAAAAAGAAATGCTCTTTGAGGGCGCGCAAGGCACCTTCCTCGACATTGACCACGGCACCTACCCCTACGTCACCTCCTCCAACACCACGGCAGGCGGCGCATCCACCGGTTCCGGCGTCCCGCCCCACCGCATCGACTGCGTGCTGGGCGTCATGAAAGCCTACACCACGCGTGTCGGCGAAGGCCCCTTCCCAACGGAGAACGACGAGATCGGCGACATGCTCCACGGCATGGGCCGCGAGTTCGGCGCCACCACAGGCCGCGCCCGCCGCTGCGGCTGGTTCGACGCCGTCTCCACCCGCTTCGCCTCCATGGTCAACGGCATTGACGAAATTGCCATCACCAACCTCGACGGCCTCGACACCCTCAAAACCATCAAGGTCTGCGTCGGCTACAAGCTCGATGGTCAGGACATCGAAGTGCCACCCTCGGACTACCAGCGGCTCTCCGCCTGCGAACCCGTCTATATCGAACTGCCCGGCTGGAACACTCCCACCGACCATTGCAAGACCTTCGCGGAACTCCCCCAAGCCGCCCAAGCCTACTCCCTCAAAATCGCCGAACTGACCGGTGCCAAACTCATCATCGTCAGCGTTGGCGCCAACCGCGATCAGACGATCCTCCTCTAGCCCGTGGAAAAAACGCCGCAACAACCCCCGCTCCGCCACATTGCCATCATCATGGACGGCAACGGACGCTGGGCGCGCGGCAAAGGGCTGGAGCGCCTGAGCGGCCATGAGCGCGGCGCGGAAGCCGTGCGCGATTGCGTCAAGGGCTGCCGCGAACTCGGCGTGGAATACCTCACGCTGTATGCCTTCTCCACGGAGAACTGGCAGCGGCCCAAGGCTGAAGTCGCCGGGCTCATGCACCTATTGGAACGCTTCATCAGCAAGGAAGTCCCCGAACTCAATGCCCAGGGCGTCCGGCTTCAAGCCATCGGGCGGCTGAGCGACCTCCCCGAGTCCACCCAAAAAGCGTTGCAGCAAGCCATCGAGGCCACCGCCCACAACGACAAACTGACCCTCGTCCTCGCCCTCAGCTACTCCAGCCGCACGGAAATCGTCGATGCCATTCAGGAACTCGCGCGCGAAGTCCGCTCCGGCAAACTTGATCCCGAGACCATCGACGCCGACCTCCTGAGCCGCCACCTCTACACCCGCGACTACCCCGACCCCGACCTCCTCATCCGCACCTCGGGCGAAATGCGGCTCTCCAACTTTCTTCTCTGGCAACTGAGCTACACTGAGTTCTATATTACCCAAACCCTCTGGCCGGACTTCCGCAAGGAAGACCTGCTCGAAGCCGTCCGGTCGTATAGAAAACGCCACCGCCGCTTCGGAAGCATTTAGAGAACCAAAAAAACATGTCCGAAAAGTCCCAGACCATTCTCGTCGTTGATCCGGATACCGATTTCCTCGACTGGGTTCGCAAACAGCTTGAGACCCCGCAAATCCAGGTTTTCACCGCGACCGCCTCCGACGAAGCCTATCGGATTTACTGCCAGGAATCGCCCGACCTGCTGATCACCGAGACCCACTTGCAGCCCTTCAGCGGCCTGGACCTTCTCGTCAAAGCCCGCCAGCGTGACTCGAACGCCATGGTCATCCTCACCAGCGGATTCGGCACCACGCAAACCGTCATCGAGTCGATGAAGCTTGGCGCGTTCGACTTCATCCGCAAAGAAGGTCTCCCCTTCAACCTCAAGCACGTCGTCAACGCCGCGCTCACCGAGCAAGAGCAAATGCGCTCCGCCGTCACCTTCAAGCCCCAGCTCACCGTCGAGCAACACCAGGACAGCATCGTCGGCCAGTCTGCGGCCATGCAGCAGGTCTTCAAAATGGTGGGCCGCGTTTCCCACTCCGACGCCCCCGTCATGATCACCGGCGAGAGCGGCAGCGGCAAAGAACTCGTTGCCCGCGCCATCCATGCCTACAGCCAACGCGCCAACAAGGACTTCATCGCTATTAACTGCGCCGCCATCCCGGAGCAACTTCTGGAAAGCGAACTCTTCGGCCACGAAAAAGGCGCCTTCACCGGAGCCGTTGCCCAGCGCGCCGGACGCTTCGAGCAATGCAACGGCGGCACGCTCTTTCTGGACGAGATCGGCGACATGCCGCTCCCCATCCAGAGCAAAATCCTGCGCGTCCTCCAGGAAGGCGAATTCTCGCGCGTCGGCGGCAACGAAACCCTCCGCACTGATGTGCGCATCGTCGCCGCCACCAACAAAAACCTCGAAGGGGAAGTCAGCCGCAAAGCCTTCCGCGAAGACCTCTTTTACCGGCTCAACGTCGTCCGCGTCCAACTCCCGCCGCTGCGCGCGCGCGTGGAAGACATCCGACTCCTGGCCGAATACTTCCTCCAGAAAGTCGCCGCCAAGAAACATCAGCCCCGCCTGCGCCTGAGCGAAGAAGCCATCCGGCTCATGGAAGTCTATCCGTGGCCCGGCAACGTCCGCGAACTGGA
>Ga0316225_1000803_pt1 | contig 35029 bp, 24 predicted proteins | sample TBH18015metaG_FD_206010 | JGI IMG/M metagenome (GOLD analysis project Ga0316225, IMG submission 206010) | Freshwater microbial communities from Trout Bog Lake, Wisconsin, USA - TBH18015 | ecosystem: Environmental > Aquatic > Freshwater > Lake > Hypolimnion/Profundal zone | place: USA: Wisconsin... | reverse complement strand
TTGGCCACACAACTATCCACGCACGCGTATGCATCCCCTTCCTGATCCCGGGCAATAAATTTATGGTTGTGCTCGACGTCGACCATCATCTCGACACTTATTCTTTCTTTGGTATTCTCAAATACGACTTCGATTTTCTGGATGCGGTCGTAGTATTTCACCAGCTTGCCGGACTTTTCTTCGGCATACTGCTTCAGCGGCTCGCTCACTTCCATATGACGTGATGATATTGTGACTATCATTTTATCTCCTTCCATGAGTATCGCATAAGTTCTTCCACATCACAACCTTACGCATTACCAACCGCGAATCAACCCGACTGCCCGTCCGGTGGCGTCTTTCGCGGCTGACGGGCCAGCGCCAGTGCCTCGCTCGCCGCAGATTCCCGCGCTTCCGGCTCTTTCTGCAACTCCGCCATGGCCATACGTAGCACATCAATGACCTTCTGCGGCGCCGCGGCCGGCGTGTGCGGACCGATCACGCCGCCGCTGACCAACATGCGCAAGGCATGTTCCACCGTGATCGGCAACTCCACCACCGATTCCTGCGGCACCAACAGCACATACCCGCTAAACGCCGTGGGCGATGATGGAATAAAAACCGTCAACATCTGACTGCCTGTCTTCTGAGAAAGCGATTTAAGTCCCGGCCCAGTAACCAGGCCTATCGACCATATCCCGCGCGCATGCGGCTCGACCGCCACGACCCGGCTTCCCTTAAACTGTTCGCTCTTATCGGCCAGAACAAAATCGGTCACCTGTTTTATCGCCGTGTATATCGCCCGCAGCAGGGGCACGCGCAGCAGAGCCATTTCCGCTAAACGCCATGCCGCCCTACCGATGAAATTACCCGCCACCAGCCCCACGATATATACCAGCACCACCGCCAGTGCCACCCCACCCAATTGCACGGACCATGATGGTTGGGTAGTGGTATCGGCAAGCCGCGCTATCATCCTGGCGGAATCATTGCCCAGTACGCCCCAATCACAGAGGGTTCCCGAAAGATGGCTAATGCCTTGCAGCAGATACTTCCCCATATTCTCCCAGAGGAACTCCCATACCCGCAGCATCAACCAGATCGTAATCAGCGTCGGCAGCAGCGCCGCGAGGCCGCGCAGGAAAAATCGCTTGAAATCCTGGCCAAAGCTCACCCGGGCGCCGGCTGATGGGTCTGCCGGGACGGCGTCAGAGGCTTGGGCGAAGGTTTCTTCCTTGCCTTTGGCGGATGCATCGTTCTCGATCACGTTACTTCCTTTTGCAACCGTAATACCCTCTTTTCTCGCCACCCAGCTTGGCGTTCCAATTTACGCCTTCACCTAGGTTTACACGCGCCGGCGGAAAAGATCAATTCCAGACTTGGCAGAGTTGATAGAGTTGCGCGTGTTTTGGGGTAAGGAGTGTGCTCATAGTCGTTGAAAAGGTGTTGCGGAGGGTTGGAGAAATCGGTGATCGAGAGTCACTGGAATCGAGGTTCGGTGGTCGGGGGTCGGGGGTCGTGGCAGAGGTGGCGTTTTTGAGCGAATTTTCCAATGGACTCAATGGATGGGGCGGTTTTGACGCAAGGGAGGTGGCGGGGACGGAGGGGGCGGCGGCGCGGGCGGAGGCCAGATACCGGCTGATGGTGCCCAGGGCGACGCCGAATTGACGGGTGAGCTGCTGCTGGGTGACCCAGCCGCAGCGGTACTGGCGGAAGGTAGCAGCTTGGCAAAGTTGGAGGGTAGGGGCTAACATGGGGGAGTGCGTTTTCCGTTAGTGGCGGGCGGCGTGGAGCCGGGGCGAGGTGGAAGAAGTTGAGAGGTCGCGGCGGTACTAGTGTTCCTGCTCATAAGTCCGGTGACGTATTATCGAGGGTCTTATGCGGCAGTCTTAAGCGGTCGGGGCTGATATTTACCCAGCTTGGCCAGCAGGTTGCTCAGGTCTGATCGGGTAAACTTCCACTCAAACGGCGTGGCAATGGTCTCGTAATAGGCTTGGAACGCCAGCAACTTGTTCTTGACCGCCTCAACGTCGGCAAAATCGTCCGGCGTCAGCACTTTCCGGCTGACGATGGAGAAGTAGATTTCCACTTGGTTTAACCAACTGGCATGCACAGGCAGATGCACTTGGATGGCGTTGGGATACCACTGCGCCAGCCGAGCGATGGACTTGGTTCCGATATGGGAAGAACCATTGTCGGTGATCCAGAAGACCCGATGAGCTGACCGATACGGTTCTTGCCGCATCACCAGGTCCACCAAGTGATGATAAGATTCGATTCCGGTGGTTCGCTCGCAAAGGCCGAATACCTTGGCTCGCCGTACGTCCCATGCTGCCATGTAGGCGATTACGCCGTGCCGCTCATACTCGAACTCCACCCGCCCGGCACGTCCCGGCCCCGGTGGCAATGTCGGAGCGATGCGTTTACGTGCCTGAAGCCCAGTCTTCTCGTCAGCGCTGATGACAAAATCGTTGGGGCCCAGCAGTTGGCCTTCCCAAAGTCCTTGATACAGGTCCAGCACGCGCCCAGCCTTGAAAGCGAACTGCGGATCGCGAGGGAATATCCAACTCCGGTAATGCCAAGGCTTGATGGCATCGGCCTTTAGCCACCGCCAGACGGTCGCGCCGCTGATGGAGGCAACTATCCCCCGAATGGCGGCCTGTTGGGCAATGTCCTCATGGGTGTAATGAGAGAAAGGCAAGCCGCTTTCACTGGGCAGTTCGCAGGCCAGAGCCTTGATCTGCATCACCACTTCAGGGGGAAAAAGTCCGGGGCCGGCCCCGTCTAGGTCGGCTTTCCAGTCCGGCCAGACGCTCGCCGCAGAACCGTTTTCGCCACTTGCTCACAATCTGCCGCGGTAGGTCCAGCCGCAACCCGATCTCCTTGTTCTCCAATCCCTCCGCAGCCATAAGAACGATCTTGGCCCGCGCAACATCACAATATGGTGACGTATATCTTCTAGCGATCTGTGTCAGCCTCCGTCTTTCCTCATCCGTGATAACCACAGCGAATGGCGATGTTCTTGGCATATCGTCTGACTCCTTTCAGAGACAACGATACACCGATACCACCATCGCGGCAAGTATAATACGTTATATTATTTACGAATAATACCACTAGATTAATATGGCAATTTAATTGAAAATAAAAACTATAAAATTGTACCTGCATTCAACAAGCAATAATATTTACTTCATTCAAATTGCCTGTCAAAACGGCCAGAGTTCTCTTCCAACAACATAAACCATGATCCCCACGACCCTCGTCTACCGCCAATCCGCAATGACCCCATGGAACTGAACACCGGCATCCGTGTCCATCCGTGTTCATCTGTGGCTAATTCTTCTTCCTCTGCGTCCCTGCGCGAAAATTTCCTCTCTCCGCCTGCCACCCTCTTCTCTTCCTCTTCGTGCCTGTGGTGAAATCTTCTTCCCTCTGCCGTCTGCTCTACCGATTTTTTCCCCTCGCCTGGAAATACGAGACCACTACCGGAATCAACGACACGGCAATTACCGCCAGAACCATAATCTCAAAATGCTCTTTCACAAAAGGAATCCGTGCCAGCAGATAACCCGCCATCAGGCAGATATTCACCCAGAGAATCCCCCCGGTCACACTGAATATCGCAAACCGCACTAAACTCATGCGGCCTATCCCCGCCACAAACGGAGCGAAGGTCCGGATGATCGGCACAAAACGGGCGATTATGATCGTCTTACGCCCGTGCTTCTCATAGAAATGCTGGGCCTCCAGCAGGTGCTTCTTGTTCAGAAACCGGGTCTTTTCCGTATGGAAGACCTTGGGGCCAAGGCGATATCCCACAATATAATTCACCAAATCGCCGCAGTTGGCCGCCAGGCACATCATAAGCGCTGCCAGCGGCAGACTTACCGAATGCGTTCCCGCGGCGACAGCCCCGATCGCAAACAGCAGCGAGTCCCCCGGCAGGAACGGCAGCACCACCAAACCGGTTTCGCAGAAAATTATGGCAAACAATGCCACGTAAATCCGCACCGGTCCCACGTCGCGCACGAAGTTACCCACCGCATCTACCGCCTTTACGCCGTCATGCGGATGCACCACGGGCATCAGGTGGAGAAGCATCTGTATAAGTTGGTGAAAAAACTCCATCGCCGTTCACTCCTACTCTTGTCGACCTGGTAAGCTACCTTCATAACTGAAAACATACCCCAGTGAAAGAGTGGCCGGCGGCACATCGCTAGCGTGCCCGCCATGCGACAAAAGCACGGATCGCCCAGCGCTGGCCATCGGACTCTCTTTTAAACGAGCTTGATTGTCCCCACTACCGCTATAAGATTGCTAAGAACGCTACGGATGTCGAACCAGGCGCGGTTTGACTGCGGCGGCAGAACGACTAATGAGGGGCCGATGAACATCGGCCAACAGGAGAATGGAAATGTTTGAACGATTTACGGACCGGGCCCGCAAGGTCATGGCTCTTGCCAACCAGGAAGCGCAGCGGTTCAACCACGAATACATCGGCACCGAACACATTCTTCTGGGGCTGGTTAAGGAAGGCAGTGGGGTCGGCGCCAACGTGCTCAAAAACCTCGACGTGGACCTGCGCAAGGTGCGCCTGGAGGTCGAAAAACTGGTCAAGAGCGGTCCGGACATGGTCACCATGGGCAAGCTCCCCCAGACCCCCCGCGCCAAGAAGGTCATCGAGTACGCCATTGAGGAAGCCCGTAATCTCAACCACAATTACGTCGGCACGGAACATCTTTTGCTAGGCTTGCTTCGTGAACACGATGGCGTCGCCGCCCAGGTACTCATGAACCTGGGCCTGAAGCTTGAAGAAGTCCGGGAAGAAGTCCTTAACCTCCTGGGAGCAGGCGTGGAAAACGAAGAACCAACCGCCGCCGGACAAACCGAAAAACCCGGCCCCAAGAGCCGGAGCAAGACTCCCGCCCTTGACAGCTTTGGCCGCGATCTGACCGAATTGGCACGCGAAGGACAACTTGACCCGGTCATCGGACGCAAAAACGAGATCGAACGCGTAATCCAGATCCTCTGCCGACGCCAGAAGAACAACCCCGTCCTCCTCGGCGAGGCCGGCGTGGGCAAGACAGCCATCGTCGAGGGTCTGGCTCAGATGGTCATCAGCAACACCGTCCCCGAGATCCTGCATGACCGCCGCATCGTCGTCCTGGATCTGGCCATGATGGTCGCCGGCACCAAGTACCGCGGCCAGTTCGAGGAACGCATCAAAGCCGTCATGAACGAGGTGCGCCGGGCCAAGAACGTCATTCTCTTCATTGACGAACTGCACACTCTGGTCGGGGCCGGCGGCGCCGAAGGCGCCATCGATGCCAGCAACGTGCTCAAGCCCGCCCTTTCCCGCGGCGAGATCCAGTGCATCGGGGCCACCACCTTCGATGAGTATCGCAAGTACATCGAGAAGGACGCCGCCCTGGCTCGCCGTTTCCAGCCAATCCACGTCGATCCCCCCAGCAAGGCTGACACCATCGAAATCCTCAAGGGCCTGCGCGACCGCTACGAGGCCCACCACCGCGTGCAGATCCTCGACAGCGCCCTCGTCGCCGCCGTGGAAATGTCCGACCGCTACATCACCGGCCGCTGCCTGCCCGATAAGGCCATCGACGTCGTTGACGAGGCCGGTGCACGCATCCGTCTGCGCAGCATGACCAAGCCGCCCAATCTCGCTGACCTTGAGGAACAGATCGAACGCCTGTCCATCCAGAAAGACGAGGCCGTCCGCAACGCCGAGTACGAGGAAGCCGCCCGCCTGCGCGATCAGGCCGAGACCTTGCGCAAGCAGAAGGAAGACATGCAGAAGGCTTGGCGCGAGAAATCCAAGGAAGTCGATGGCGTGGTCGATGAAGAGGTCGTCGCCGAGGTCGTCAGCAAGATGACCGGCGTGCCTCTTACCCGCCTCGAGAAGGAAGAGGCCCAGCGGTTACTCGAGTTGGAGAACGAACTGCACAAGCGCGTGGTTTCCCAGGACGAGGCCATCCGGGCCATAAGCAAGACCATCCGCCGGGCCCGTTCCGGGCTCAAGGATCCGCATCGTCCCATGGGTGCTTTCCTGTTCCTCGGCCCCTCGGGCGTCGGTAAAACGCTCTTGAGCAAGGCCCTGGCCGAGTTCATGTTCGGCGATGAGGACGCCCTGGTCGCCATCGACATGAGCGAATACATGGAGAAACACAACGTCAGCCGGCTGATCGGCGCCCCGCCGGGGTATGTGGGCTACGAGGAAGGCGGCCAGCTCACCGAGCGCATCCGCCGCCGTCCCTACAGCGTTGTCCTGCTTGACGAGGTGGAAAAAGCCCACCCCGACGTGTTCAATATGCTGCTTCAGATTATGGAAGAAGGCCGCCTTACCGACTCCTTTGGCCGCCATGTGGACTTCCGCAACGCCATCATGATAATGACCAGCAACATCGCCTCCGACCTGATCAAAGGCGGCGGTCCCTCGCCATTCGTGCTGCGTCCCAAGGGCCGGGGAATGGAGGAGGAGCGCAACTATCAGCAGATCAAGGAAACAGTCGTCAAGGAGGTGGAGCGGCATTTCCGGCCTGAGTTCATCGGTCGCCTTGACGACGTCGTGGTATTTCGTCCTCTTAACCGCGGCAACCTGGAGATCGTTGTCGAGATCGAGCTCAAGAAGGTGACCAAGCGGCTCACCGAACGCGGCCTGAGGATAGAGATCACGCAGGAAGCCAAGGATTTCCTCATCGACAAGGGAACCAGCGCCGATTTCGGCGCCCGCCCTCTGCGTCGCGCCATCGAGCAGAACGTGGAGGACCCGCTTTCCGAGGAGATCTTGCGCGGCAGTTTCAAGGACAAGGACCTGATCAAAATCACCTTGAAGCAGGAAGAATCCGGCGACAAGCACCTCTACTTCGAATCCTTCAAAACCGAGCCCAAAGCCGAGGAACGCCAACCCCTGGCCCAGGCCTCATCCGACGCGACTTAAGGTTACGCCGCCACGCCTTCCGCACCGTGTATCGGAATCACCAAAACCCAGGAAAACCACAGTGGCGATCTGGTAGAAACGGTGTTTCATCTTCCCGTCACCTCTCTGGCCATAAGACCACGCCGTCCGCATCAGACTCTGTTGTCACTGTCGTCGCCGGGTTCTTGTGCGTTGGGTCTATGACGTCGCCGCGCACCATGATATAGTTGACCTTGGCGACCGGTTGAACCGGCGTATGATTTACGTGAAACTGGCGTGCGTCGCCGCGAAAACGCCACGATCGGCGGGTAGCCGAATTCAGGAGAGTAAAACAATGCAAACCAAGCGAGCCGTTGTCGTCAATGCTGTTGTTGTCGTCTTTTGTGCCATGGCATTCGCCGCCGATCCCACGCCTCCTGCCGCCACCAGCAATCCGGCGGCCAAAGCATTCCCGACCGCCAACCCCGGCGCCGCCCCGGCGGCGCTGCCCATCCCGGCCCAGGTCAGCCAGATCAAGGTCCTGCCCGATAAAGCCCCCGATTGCACCTCGCTGGCGAACCTCGTCGCCAGCATCACTCGTGGCTGCAAGTCCAATGACGACAAAGCCATTGCCGTTTACAATTTCATGAACCTGACCCATTACCATTTCAAGGGCCCCAATCAGCGCGGCGGCCTGCCCGTCCTCAAGGAAATCAACTGCTACGGCTGGAGTCTCTGCGGCAGCCTGCACGCCGAGGAATCGGCGCTTTGGCGGGCCCTAGGCTGGAAATGGCGCTTTGTGGGATGGGACGGCCACACTACCGCCGAGGCCGGATATGACGATAAGTGGCATTACCTGGACATCTTCCTGCGCTTTTACGCCTGGATGCCCGATGGCAAAGGTGGACGAACTATCGCCGGCGAAGACGATCTGAACAACAACCCCAAGGAATTGATTGAAGCTGTCTATGTGATGGATCCCGCCCGCAAGGTGGTTTATGCCAAGGATAATCCTGTGCTTCAAAATGGCAAAACCAATATCCGCGCCATTCCCTTCCTGACTTGCGGCGACACCATTGCCGATGTGGTCGACGGCCTCAAGACCCACAAGATCGTCGGACCCCAGGAGGGGTGGACCGACGTGATTCATGCCACCGGCAACTATAGCGCCGACGTGAACCTCGCCCCGGGAATGGCGTTGACATGCACCTGGGAAGTGCTTCCCAATGCCTGTTACTGGAACGGCACCCGCTACATTCCCGGCCATAAGTGCCGCGACCACAAGGACACGCGCAACGACCCCGCCTTCGGCGCCGTTCTCGAGCCCTACGTTCCCACCAAGCCCAATCGAAGCTGGGGCAACGGCACGATTTCCTTCACGCCGGACTTCTCCAGCGACGCCGTGCTTAAGTCATTCCTGTCCACCGAAAATGTCAAGTACGCCAACAATGCTCTGGTTCCCGCCGAAGCCGGCAAATCCGCCAGCGTCGTCCTTCAGTTGGCCTCGCCGTATATCATTACCAAGGCCTCCTGTCAGGCCGCCGGCGCCGATGCGCTCGAAGTCTCCACCGACGGCGGCAAGACCTTCACCCCCATGCAAATGCCGGATTTCACCGACGCCGTTTGGGGATGGAGCATCGCCCAGGTCCGCATCACCTTTAAAGAAGCGCTCACCGCGCTGAAGGTTGAAGCCATCGTCCAGAACAACCCCGGCTCGCTGCCCTACCTCTCGCCCGGGCCCAACCAGGTGACCGTCTCGGTTGCCGACCCCAATGAACTGGGCAACAATCGGCTCATGGTGACGTACGCCTACAAACTCGGCTCGCGCAGCAAGTCCCTGGAAGAACTCGGCGCCTCGGGCAAGGAGCTTTCCATGGGCCAGGCCGCCAAGTGGTCCGACACTATCACCTACGTGCAGAAGGTTTTTTCGGCCAAGGATTTGCCCGCCACCTTCGCGATCGATTGCCCGACACCCAAAGGCGCGTACCCGGTCTATCCCCGGATGATGTTCGTCCGCCGTGAAGTCCTGTCTCCCGCAGCCAAGCCACTGCCTCTGCCGGTCGGCGCCGTCGAGGCTCAACCGGCCGCACCCGACGAACTGGTCACTCTGCCCAATCCATTCCTGTTTGGCGCCGAGGCGGGCCAGCCGGCGGAAGCCAAGGCCCAGTGATTTTTGGGCAGCATGCGGAATTTGGCCAGGCGAGCCACTATGTATTGCCGGGGTAGCACTATCCTGTGGATTGATTAGACACGACAGCCAAACGTGGCCCGGCTGGTCACCCGCTCGACGCGCAACCTGGCCAACTGCCCGGTGGTCATTCCCTGGGCCTGGAAATGCACCGAAAAATATCGTTCGCAGCGCCCGTGGCGCAGACCCGCAAAAACGCCGCCTTCCTGTTCCTGAGCCGACAACCCCTCAACCAATACCTCGACCTCCTGACCCAGGAATGATTGTCGGAAACGCAGGTTCTGCGCCGCCGTCTCCTTCCTGAGCAAGCCAATCCTATGGTTGACCACCGGCCCGCGTATGAATTGGTCGTGCCATCGCGCCGCTGCCGTTCCCGGCCGGGGGGAAAAATGGAAGGCATGAACCTGGATGAACTTTGCCTCCTGGACGACACCCAGCGTAAGGTCGAAATCCTCCCGGGTTTCCGACGGAAACCCGACTATCACGTCCGTCGTCAATGCCGGCCGGTCGAAAGCCTCCTCAAGCAGGCGGACCATTTCCAGGAAATCATCACGGCGATACTGCCGGTTCATCCGGCTCAATATCCGGTCCGACCCGCTCTGTAGCGGCAGGTGGAAATGGGGAGTCACCTGCGGAAAACTTACCAGGGTTTGCAAGAGCTCCGGAGAAATATCGCCGCTCTCCAGGCTGGAAAGGCGCAACCGTCGCAAGCCCTTCACCCGGCGGCACAGCGCCTCCACCAGAGCTGCCAGAGGCGACTGGCCGGCGCTTTCCTGGTGTATCCGCAAGGCGGTCGGATGTCCGTAGGCCCCCAGATGGATTCCGCTCAGGACCAGTTCCAGGTGTCCGCCATCCACCAACCGCTGCGCCTCGGCAACCGCATCCTCCGTGCTCTTGCTCCACATCCGCCGTCGCAGGCGTGGCACGATGCAATAGGTACACCCTGCATCACAGCCATCCTGGACCTTGAGTATGGCGCGCTGGTGCGACGGGAAAGATGGAGACACAGGGCAGCGAACGCCAGTTTCGCCATCATGATCCGGAACCCTGTGTTCTTCTTGGGGTGGTTGGCCTTTGGTTTTTGGCCTTTGGCCTTCCGCCTCCCAGGAGGAAAATAATTGTTCCAATTCGGCGCCGACATCGCCATGATGCCCCACGACGGCATCGACGCCCTTAATACTGCGTACCTCGGCCCCGTCGCTGGTAGCCCAGCAACCCAGCACCAGAATGCGACAGGTCCCAGGCAAACCTGCGTCTGCTGAAGGGGAGTTCGACGACCCAAGCCGCGCCAGTCGCCGTGCGGATTGCCGGCTCTTGCTGACCGCCTGAATAGTCACGCTGCATGTATTGACGATGCGCACATCTGCCGCCTCCGTGGGCTCGACTTGCCGCCAACCCCGCGCCAGCAGCCACTGTGCGATCTGGCCGCTCTCGTACTGGTTGACTTTGCACCCCAGGGTCTCGATGCAGAACCGTCTACCCGCGGCCAAGCCGTTGATCACGCGGAAATTATCGTTGGGTCCGCTCAACATGCCAGCCACCAGCCCTCCGGGCATTAAGATGATTATACCCAGGCGTTACGCTCACGCGTGGCCTTCTCTGCTGGGAAGCGATCGTCGAACATCGTCTTGCCACGGTTTACCTGCCGGTAAACGCGGGCCTGCCAGTCAAAAAGCCACGCCCCAATCGTATGCGAAAACCGTCATGAATGGAAAGTTGCCGCCGAATCCTGTACACTTATCACGATCAAGCGCAACGACTACAAACCGCGTTGCGGATCGGCATTGCCCTTGGCAAAAGCCGTGTGCTGTCTTACACTGCATGGCGGCTTGGTTTACGCCAAAGCGAGGCATTCAGAAACGGTCGCCTTCGGTCTTTGCGGCCTTTTTAAGAGGAAGTCGCGCCCCGGCATTGACGCCGCCAATTAGTTATGTGACGGCGATTGGGCCGAGGAATCACCAGGAGTCAACATGGCCAGTCCCCGATTCGCCTGGGGCATCGATGTAGGCAACAGGGCTCTCAAGGCAATCAAGCTCGTTCGCGATGGGGAGAAACTGCGCGTCGCCGACCTGGAGGTCATCGAGCACGAGCAAATTCTTTCCAATGCCGGCGACAACCGGGAATCGCTTATCCAGACCGCCTTGGCGAACTTCGTGCAGCGGCACAAGCTCAAAGGCGGGGTGGTGGGCATAAGCGTCAGCGGACAGTCAAGCTTCGCGCGTTTCATCAAGCTGCCTCCGGTGGAACCCAAGAAGATCCCCGATATCGTGCGCTTCGAGGCCATCCAGCAGATCCCTTTCCCGCTGGACGATGTGGAATGGAGCTACCAGCTCTTCCAGGAGAAGGACTCGCCCGACGTGGAAGTCGGCATCTTCGCAATGCGCAAGGATCTGGTTAACCAGCAAATCAAGCGCTTTACCGACGTGGAAATGAACGTGCAGGTGGTGCAGATGGGCCCTCTGGCGGTTTACAACGCCATGGCCTATGACAATCGCCTGAGCGAAACGACCATGATCGTTGACTTGGGCGCCGAAAACACCGACCTGATCATCGCCGAAGGACAAACCGTCTGGCTGCGCACTATCCCCATCGGCGGCAACAACTTTACCGATGTGCTGGCCAAGCAGTTCAAGCTCAACGCCGCCAAGGCCGAAGAGCTCAAACGCAACGCCCGCACCAGCAAATACGCCCGCCAGATTTTCCAGGCCATGCGTCCAATTTTCGCCGACCTGGTAGCCGAAATCCAACGCTCCCTTGGTTTTTACGCCTCCGTGCATCGCGAATCGCGCATCAAACGTATCATCGCTTTGGGCGCTACCTTCCGTCTACCCACGTTGATGAAGTATCTTCAGCAGAACCTCCAGATCGAGGTCGAGCAAATAGACGGCTTCGCCAGCGGGGCCCCGGCCGACGGAAGACTGGCGACGGTACTCAGCGAAAACCTCATCTCCATGACCAGCGCCTATGGGCTGGCCATCCAGGCCATGGGCAATGCCCGGATCACCAGCACCCTGCTGCCGGAGTCCATCCGCCGGGCCAAAATCTGGCAGGACAAAAATAAGTGGTTCGCCGCCGCCGCAGCCATCATAATTCTCGGCAGCGCCGGAGCCGTCGGCCGCGTGTGCCTGGATCGTCACAACTTCGAAGCCAACCAGAACGTGCGCCAACCTCTGGACAATGACGTGAAGACCGCTGAAGGCCTCGACCGGGATTGGGCGGCGCTGTCCAACGCCGGCGGCCCCGATCGCCAGGTGATTCATGAAATCACCGACATGACCACCTACCTGGACCTCTGGCCCAGGATCGTGGCGGAAATACGCAGCGCCCTCCCGCCTATTCCGGCCACCGCCAAAGAACTGATGACGAACTATCCCTCTCGAGACAAGCGGCCGCAAGTCAACATCATCGATTGGAAGTCCAACTTCGATCCCCACCTGGGCGAAAAGGTGGAAAACCTTGACAACACCGCCTTCGGCGCCTTGGCCGATGCGGCATCCGTTGGGGGCGGCCAATATAACCACATGCGTGTCGGCGCCTCCGGCCCACCAACCGCCAAGGGCAACGAAGACCGCGGCTTCCTGGTGACTCTGCATGGCACCACGCCTAATTCAGGAGGAGCCGGGTATCTCCAGAGCGCCGTGGTCAGCAAACTGGCCGCGCTCAACCAACCGACGGCGTTCAAGGCCGGCCTGCCCTTCTACTTCCATCGCGTCTTGCTTGTGCAGGTCCAAACTGCGAACCAGGCGGCCGCCAAGCCGGGAGGTCCTATGGCGTTTCGCGGACCTAGCAACCCTGTGGCGGCGGGTGGCAACTTGAACCTCGATCCCAGCACCGGGGAGTCCACCGAGGATGACACCGACTTCAAAATCCTGATCGCCGTCTATCTTGATCCCAAAGCCTCGCCCGCAACGCCGCCGCCGGGCCCGGGTAAGCCAAAGGTACATTAGCTCTTGGTGTCCAGAAGGTATTTCGTTTCGATGACGTGCATCAGCCTTGAGGAATCGCATGGATATTCTGAAAAAGAACCTGACGAACATCATCTGTTCCGTGATTGCCATCCTCGCTATCGTTGGCTCTTTCTGGCCCCTGGGCGGCTATGAGGAATCTCTCCAAAACGAGGCAACCCAGCGCGTCGGCGTGGCCGAGAAGATCAAATTGATCGTCGGCAAGCCGCGGAAGATTCCCGCCATACACCCCGATGGCAACGAGCGTGCCCTGACCATATTTCCCAACCGGGTGTTGGTTAGCGCTGTCACGGCGGCGATAAAGAATCTTGGCACCCAAAAAGACCGGATGCTCGCCAAAGCGGAACTGCTGAACGTGGCCGACCACACGCTGCTAGAGCCTGGAGCACTGCCCAATCCGACCGGCTCCGCCGCTTTCGATTTTCGCTCGAATCTCGCCAAGGAATTGACGCGACTGCGTGAGGCCGTTCTCAAGGGCGGTACGCCCCCGACCATCGACCAGATCGAGAAGGAAAAGTCGGCGGTGGCAGACCGGCATCGCAACGATCTGATTATGATCGACGGCAAACCGATCAATGAGGCGGAAGTGACCGCCGCCACTGTCGCCGAGCAGCAGATGGTTCCCCAGAAGCTGGCCGATTTGGCCGCCCGCAGCAAAAAGATCTATCTCGATCCCGACGTATTGACGATCGACTCTCACCTGAAGTCGATACCCGGCGCGCCCAGTCCATCGGACATCTGGTATGCCCAGGTGGAAGCCTGGGTACAGCAGGACATTTGCGCCGCCATCAGCCAGGCCAATCATGACAGCAAAGACATCACCGACGCGGTGGTCAAGCAACTGGTCAAGTTGGAAATCCCGCCCGATGTTTCAATGTATTGCCTTAACCCGGCGCCAACCGCTTCCCCTGCCGGCCTGCCGCCCGGCCACGCCGCGCCGGCGATGTTTTCCTCCGGCGGCGCCGGCAATTTGACGGCGACAGAAACACCCACCCGTCGCTATTGCAACGAACTCTATGACGTCGTTCACTTCCGTCTGGTGGTTTACGTCGATGCCGACAAGATCGAATCGTTTCTCAAAACGCTGCAAGCCGGCCGATTCATAACCGTCCGCAATATCGACTTTATGCAACAGGTTGTCCCCGGATCAGGCGCCGCCTTGACGCTGCCGGTCGGCGGCGCCGCCGCCGCTGGAATGCCGTCCGGCCTTTATGTCTACGGTCCGGCTCCCGTGGCCATGCTGGATTTGTCATGCGAACAGATTTTCATGCGATCGTGGACTTGGGGTGACGCCAAACACAAGCAATTGATGCCCGATGACGTCCAGAAAATTCTCAACCCCAGGAATGATGTTGCCAGCCACTGACGCTTGCCGCGGATTTATACATACCGGTGCCCTATGAACAAGTTGACCGCCTACATCGAACGATACCTCCAATGGGTCACGCTGGCGCTGGCATTGCTCTGGGTGGCATATATCGGATATGGCTTCTGGCTGAATAATCCGGTCACTGTGCCCTTCTCTGGAAAACTGTTGGCTCCGGGAGACGTTGACAAAGCCGTAGCCGATGATCCGGCCTACAAGAAACTTCAGAAAGAAATCAACGATCGGCGCGTGCCCTCGGAAATCACCATGGCGGAGGACTTTGCCGGTGAATTCGAGAGAAAGATCATGCTCGGCAACCTGGCAGGCATGGGGACCGGCAAACCTTTCTTCCAAGGCAGCGCCGCGACCATGCCCACCACGCAGGAAGTACCCACAGACCATGGGCCGGGTATTGCCATCATACCCATCTTCAATCCGCATGACCCCACCGACCATCCCGATACGTTCGTAATTCTTGGCAGCGTAGCCGGCCTGTCACAGGTGAACAAGACCCAACTTGGCGCTGCCGCCGGCGTCCCGCCAGCTCCTGGCGCCGCTCCCGTCGGCGGGCCCAACGCCGACATCGCCTGGATCACCGTTTCCGGCAAGTTCATTGCCGCCGTCTGTGCCACCGCCATGCAGAAAGCGCAGATTCCCCCTCTTGCCACTCTCACTCAATTTCTCAGGGTCGAACTGGTACGCGAGGAATTGATCGATGGCGCCTGGGTCAACCTGCAGATGATCAACCCCATTAATGCCGCCAACATGCAACCCTTCCCGCCAGGCGATACTCGGGCCGCACAACTCAACTACCTGGATTGGGCTAATAAAAACGGTCTGGACATCACCAACCCCATGTTCTACGCTTGGCTGGCCGGAGACAAATGGCGCACCATCACCCAACCGCCACCGCCCCTCGTGATGCCGGTGGCCAAAGTTTTTGATCCAGCCAACCCCGGACCAGGACCATTCACGCCGGAACAGCAAAAACAAATCGACGACTACAAGAAGTCCCATCAGCCGATTAAGCCAATACCGCACCCGCTGGTGCCGCCGTCGCATCCGCCAACACACATTGTGCCGCACAGCGGCGGCAGCGGCAGCACAGGACTGGCGTTGTCGGCAATCATAACCAACGATTCTGATATGAGCCTGGCTCAAGCCACACCGCCGAGTTGGAGTCCGTTTGCCAACCCGCAACCCGGTTCAGGCATGCCAATCGTTCCTTCTACCCCCCTCGCGCCAGGCACTCCGCCGCCCCCGGCGCCAGCTAACAAGTTCAACCCCAGCAACGTCCAGGATGCCGAAATCTGGGCCCATGACACGTCCGTCCAACCCGGCCATGTCTATCGCTACAAGATGCGCCTGTTTCTACTCAACCCGCTTTATGACACCCAGGCCTTGGCCAAAAACCCCGTGGACACAGTTATCTTGGCGGCCCCCGTCGCGGAAACCGACTGGAGCGAAGCCATCCAGGTTCCCGAACGCGTGCATTTCTTTGTTAAGGAAGTTGGCGGAGGCGGCATCTTAGCTCTCAACAGCATGGCTACGGTGGATATCTTCTTCTGGGCTAACGGTCAGTGGAACAGGTCCACGGCCAAATGTTCCGCTGGCGATGAAATCGTCTATACCGGGACAAGTCCCTTCACGACCGGATGTTTCCTCGTCGATTTCCGCGGCGACGGCGCGCTGTTCGCCAACAGCGCCAACAAGCTGCGGCTGCGCAAGCCAAAAGATGATAAGGAATCACCGCTGTATAAGTATTTGGCTGCCGTTGCCAAATAAGACCGCATTGGTAACAGGATGATTCCGACAATTGTGTGCGTGTGCTCCAAGAGAATTCTCCTTGTGGGCTCAATTGGCGCCGTGCACCGCCAGACGACACTATACGAAATCAAAAGTTCTTCCCAACAGGCGCTATGGTCCACTTAACCCGACATGGATTTCGCGAGATGCTGATTGGAGCTGTGGTGCTCCTGGTGGTCGCCGCTGGTCTGGGCGTCGTGTACTGGCCCCTGTCACTGGTGGTGATCCCCTTCCTGATCGCCCTGCTGGGTTTCTTCCGCGATCCACACCGCAAGATCACCGGTCGGCAGGATGCTATGGTCTCGCCCGCAGACGGCAAAGTGTCGGATATCACCGAATTGACCAATGATCCGCTGCTCGGCGGCCCATGCATCCGCGTGGGAATATTCCTGTCGGTGTTCAACGTGCATATAAACCGTTGTCCCTGTGACGGCAAGGTTGCCGGCGTCGTCTATAAGGAAGGCAAGTTCATAAACGCCCTGAACCATGCCGCGGCCTCCAGCGACAATGAATCGAACACTGTTCTGATCAACGATGTCGCCGGCAAGCACCCGGTTGCGGTAGTCAAGCAGATCGTCGGCCTCATAGCCCGCCGCATTGTTTGCTCAGTGAAGCCAGGACAAGCGGTCGCTCGTGGCCAGCGCATAGGCATGATCAAGTTCGGCAGCCGGACCGAGCTCTACATCCCACTTAATTTGAAGCCACAGGTCCAGGTAGTGGTCGGCCAGGCGGTCCGGGGCGGAGCGGACATCATAGCCCTGCTGGGCGTTCCTATACCGGCGACGATGCCACTTGATGAGGAATTTGAAGTCCTGGTCAGGCGGGAGACGCCGGCATGAAAGAATCCCAGCATCCCAACCGGCCTGCGGCGACTCCTACCTCATCGGGCAATCCGGTCGAGGCTGGCAGCGCCTTCCCCAACCCTCTCCAGCCCACGCGACAACAGCCCGTCGAGCTGGGCCGCCGCCGTCATCAGCATAAACGCATACGCGATCCGGAACTGCGTCAGCAACTCCGCGAACACCGGCGACGGCGCCTGCGCCGCCATGGCCGGCGGGCTTACATCCGCTCGGTATATTTTCTGCCGAGCATGGCGACCTTGGGCAACGCTATTTGCGGGTTCGCCTCGATGTACGTGGCAAGCCTGGACCGCAGTGAGCCGAACCCTGACGCATGGACAACCTGGTTCCAGGTCCACAATTTTGTCGCCGCCGCTTACCTCATTCTGATTGCCATGCTTTTCGACGCTTTGGACGGGCGCCTGGCCAGATTCACGCGTCACACGACCGATTTCGGCGGCCAGCTCGACAGCCTGGCCGACGTCATCAGCTTTGGCTGCGCCCCGGCTTTCCTGGCCCTGCACTTATTCAAGGCCATTCACCCCGAACACTGGCCTTGGGCCATGACCGTCCCGGGCATCCCACCCATGGTTTCGCGTCTGGTGTGGGCCATTGGCGCGCTGTACGTCTCCTGCGCCGCTCTGCGTCTGGCGCGTTTCAACGTCAGCAACGCCCATGGAGAGCAGCACCATTTCAGCTTCCTCGGCCTGCCCAGCCCTGGGGCCGGCGGCGCCATTGCCGCCTTGGTCCTCATGCAGCAGGATCTTTCGCTCGCCCAGTGGCACAATTCCGTTATCACTTCTATCGCCTCCTCCGCGGCCTGTGCGTGCGTCTGGTGCCTTCCTATCGTCGTGCTGGCCACCGGGCTGCTCATGATCAGCAACGTGCGCTACCCCCATCTGGTCAACCGCTACCTGCGCGGCCGCCGCTCCATCGGCCGACTCATTCTCGTGCTGGCCTTCGTATTGCTTTTCCTCGTAGCCCACCGTTACGTCCTGGCCATCGGCATGGTTCTCTACGCCCTGATGGGGCCGGCGTCCATGGCCTACGCCCGCCTGCGCAATCGTGGCACTAAATCCGTCGCCGCCTAGATACCATAGCCATCTGCCGGTTGTATTGTTTCATGTTGCATTATTCGTTTTACATCCCTTCCACCTGTCACCGCTGCTGATAGCCCCATCAATGTAAAAAACATGCGATCGAAGTTTCCCTTGCCACGATCCTCCCCTCACCCCAGAATACGCCCATGTCTTCCACACTCATCACTCGTTTCGCTCCTTCTCCCACCGGCTATCTTCACGTGGGCGGCGCTCGTACCGCCCTGTTCTGCTGGCTCCTAGCCCGCCATTACGGCGGCAAGTTCCTCCTCCGCATCGAGGACACCGACCTGGCCCGTAGCACCGAGGACGCCGTCCACAAGCTCATTGAGGACCTTCAGTGGCTGGGCCTGAACTGGGACAACCCCCAGCTCGTCTACCAATCCCAGCGACTGGACCTCTACAACCGGGCCATCGACGATCTGTTGGCCCGCGGCCTGGCCTACAAGGCCTATGAGACCCGCCAGGAGGAAGACATGCTCCGCAAGGCCGCCGAGGGCCAGCGGCGCAACTATGTCTACCGCCGGCCTCATTTGACGCCCGATCAAATTCGCCAATACGAGGCCGATGGACGTCCCCACGTGGTGCGCTTCGCCATGCCCGTCAAAGAATACCGCTTCGATGACGCCGTGCTGGGACCAGCTCAGGGCGTCGGCCCCGACCAGGTCCAGGATTTCGTCATCCGCAAGAGCGACGGCATGCCCACCTATCATTTTGCCGTCGTCGTTGACGATGCCGCCATGGGCATCACCCACGTCCTCCGCGGCCAGGAGCATCTGCTCAATACCGTCAACCATATCGCCCTTCAAGAGGCCCTGGGCTATCCCCGGCCTATCTACGCCCACCTGACCGTGATCCTCAACCCCGAAACCGGCGAAAAACTTTCCAAGCGTGACCGCGACCGCCGCCTGCGCCAGCGCAGCCACGAGTGGATCAAGAGCCGCAAAAAGACCGTCGAGGACCTGGCCGTCGCCAGCGGACTGGCCATGGAAAGAGTAAGTCAGTGGCTGGCCCAGGACACCAAGCAGCTTGACCTGGCCGAGCAGCCCAGAGTCATGGATGCCATCGGCGTGCGCGAGGGCGACCTTCCGGAAATTATGGTCCATGATTTCCGCAAGGCCGGCTATCTTCCCGAGGCGCTCAACAACTTCCTTGCCCTGCTGGGCTGGAACCCCGGCGGCGACAAAGAACACATGAGCATGGACGAACTAGTCAGCCTTTTCACGCTGGATGGCGTGGGCAAGTCCAATTCCCGTTTCAACCGGGAGAAACTGCTGAGTTTCAACACCGCCGCCTGCCAGGCCGCCTCCCCCCAGCGGCTCCTGGCGGCCTTCCGCGATTTTCTGTCGGTAAACCCCGCCTCGCCCTTGAACAAGGCCGACGACGCCACCCTGGCCAGGCTGCTCAAGATGAAGGCCGGCTTCCGCCTGTTGCGCGATGTCGAGGAGCAATCGCGGTTCCTTCTCCTGAGCGACGAAGAGATCGTCTATGACGACGCTGCCGTCGAGAAGGTCCTCCGCAAGAATGATGGCCAGGGCATGAATACCTTGCGCGACCTGCGTGGCCTCTTGGCCGGCATTGTCCCTTGGAGTGCCCCGGCCCTGGAAGCCGCCGTAGAAAAGTTCTGCCAGGAACGCGCTCTGAAGTTGAACAACGCCGCCCAGCCTCTCCGCGTCGCCATCAGTGGCACGACCATCAGCCCTCCCATATTCCAAAGTCTGGAGTTCCTCGGCAGGGAACGGACGCTGGCGCGGGTCGATCGAACCTTGGCGTAACCGTGATTGCCAGGGGTGGTGGGCGACTACGCCCACCATGCAAGTGCATTTTGGCCCCAGAGGCTACCGGATAGCCACCGGTGGAGCGACGCTTCGGCGCCGCCGAACCCATGGCATACGTGTTACGGTTGTCTCACCCTGTCAGGGACAAAGGAAGCTCTGGACCACCAAGACAAGCAACCGCAAGATGCCGGCGTTCCCCCTCACTGCGTCCTCCGTATCACCACCACATCCAAAACTCTGTGCCCATCCACCGCTCCGGCATAGTTGCAGCCATGCACCGTGCCGACCACCTGGAAATGCTCGCGGAGATCCGCCGGCGTGCGACGCCATTCGCTGTCCGGAAGCACCACCCATTTCGTCCATTGCTGCAGCGGGGTGCATCTGAGATAGTCATTCTGCGCGGCCTCGCGGATCGTTCCACCCTGATAAAATGCCAGGCTCGGCTCCTTGTAGCACGCCATAACCACGTCGCCAGGATGGGTGGCCCCCTCGGCCTTGAGCACCTCGGCAAGCTGCTCGCTAAGGCCAAAGAATGGCGCATTAGGCAGATAAACGCCCAGCACCATCGTTAAAATCGCCATCGCCCCCAGCCCCATGGTCACGCAGGAGGCAACCAACCGACGGCGGGCGAAAAGCATCAGCACCGACGCCGCGTAAACAACGGCCAGGAGCGACAGCATCGCCATCACCTTCCACGGCTGCGGGCCCAGGTGCAGATCCGGCAGATTTGACCTCCCAAATTGCATGGCCGGCAGCGCCAGCGCCCACGGTCCCAGCCCAACCACCGCCGTCGTCACGGCCCAAACTGTGGCCGCGACCACCGCGATCGGCCGGACAAGATCATCATGCTGGCGGCGGAAACATCGGATCAACGCATCGGCGGTCAGAAAGGCCAGGGGCGGAAAGGCCGGCAACACATAAAACGGCAGCTTGGTCTTCATGCATTCCTGGAAAATCCAAGGGCCGAGCAACGCCGCCAGGGCAAAACGCACCTGGGGCAGATTGCGATGCTTCCAAGCGACTGTAACGGCAGTGATGATGAACAGTCCCCATGGGAAAAAAGTGGCCAGGCACAGGGCAATGTAGAAACCTGGCGGACCATAATGGTGCTCCATGGAAGTGCCCACATGGCGCCCAGCCAGATCAAAAAGCTTAGTGAGAAACCCGGGGGACCGTACGTGCAGGGCAATCAGCCATGGAGCCAGAATGGCGGCCATTATAGGCAACCCCACCCAGGGCCGCAGACGCAACCACCAGGCAGCACCGGCGCGACGGCCACCGGGCTGGAAGTAATCCAGCACCGCCAGAGCCGCAAGCGTCGCCAGAATCACCGCCAGCACGATCGGCCCCTTGGTCATGCCAGCCAGGCCCATCGCCACCCAGAAACCCGCCGTCAAACGCCAGGACCGATTGCCGCGCCATATCCCATACAGGCAAAGCTGCCCGATAGTTATCCACAGCAGCAGCATGGCATCGGTAATGCACATCGTAGCCGACATGATGCTCAGGGCATTGCTGGCCATTATAAAAACCGTCCAGAACGCCCGTTTCGGCCCAGCCGCCCGCCATAGGGCTACCGCCAGAATCGCCAGCACGCCCAGCATGCACAGCGACGATGGCATCCGCGCCGCCAGAGCCGTCGCTCCGATGATCCCCATGACCGCCGCCTGCGCGTAATAAACTAACGGCGGCTTCTCGATACGCAGGTGGTTCAGGTAACGCGGAACCACCCAATCCGGCTGGTGGCCATCGGGACCGGCAAGTCCCTGAAGCATCTGCCGCGAACATTGGGCATAACGCGGCTCATCCCGGTCCCAGAGGCCGACACGTGCGTCAGCAAATATATATAGCAATGCGGCGGCAACAATCACCGCTAACAGGCCCCAGCGAAGAACAACCGGGCCAGGCCGAGCAATCTTGGCGGCGACATTGGAGGCAACGGGGTCCATCGGGTATACCTTATAGATAAAGAAAGGTCTTTTGTCATTTGAGCGCGGCCTATATCGTCATTATCGCCCTCCTGGCAATCTGTGGACTCTTCATGGCGTTGGAACGCCGTGGGGCGCCGCTGGTCCTCACCTTGAACTTCAAGGGTGACATCAAGCGGGAATCGCGCTGGGTGGCCCAATACGGTCAGTTCCTCTGCACTCTGGTCGCCGCCATGCTTATCTGGCGTCTCGATGGCGACAGCCGGCACACCAATGCCGTCTGGACAGTCCTCATCGGCGTCCTGGGAACATCCCTTCTGGCCACCATCATCAAACGATCTCTGGGCCGCATCCGCCCCGGGCGCGATGATGCCGGCCAATTCCTCGGACCAACCTTCCGCCACGCCAATTTCCGCGAAAGTTTCCCCTCGGCCCACAGCGCCTGCGCCGTCGCCCTGACCGTCATCCTCTGCCACTTCTACCCCGGCGGCGCGGTGATCTTCTGGCCACTGGCGCTCACCTGCGCCGTTCTTCGCTATCTCATGGATGCCCACTGGCCCAGCGACGTTTTTGGCGGCATCGCCATGGGTTATGGCGCGGCCCTGGTTGCCATCAGATTATGCGCGCATTAGCAGGCGGCTGCCTGCTCCAACGCCGCAGGTTCACATTCTGACCTATGACTGATTTCTCCACCTTAGCCGACCACCTCGGCTCGGCCATCACGACCGCTGAAGCCCAACTTCGCCTGGAACAGGCGGTCTATGGCTTAGATGCCATGGATGAGCTGGCCCTCCAGTCACTTCTGGCCCAGAGTCTGCTCCTTTTCTACGAAGTTGCCCGCGAGATCCCCTACCCATCTTCGGTGGGCAAGAAACGCAGCAACCGCCAGCGCTGCGACCTGGTTCTCTGCCCCAAGGGCTGTCCGCTGCTCCGCGACTGGGCCTCGCCGAGCCTTTTCGACCCGCCCAGGCAATCCTCCCCGCAGCATGCGCTCTGGCTGGAAATAAAGGTCGCCTACCAATTTCGCGAAGGAGGCGTTCGCCATGGCGGCTACGGCAACCAGTGGCGCAACGCTGTCGTCGACGACCTGCGTAAGATGGAGGCCGAGTCGCTTATCCGCCAGGCCGGACTGCTCCTGCTGGTCTTCAACGAATCCGAAATTGTGCTGGCCAAGGACCTGGACTTATTCGAGACGGTCCTTATGCAAAAGGAAGTTCTGGCCGGATTTCGCCACATCCGAACCATCCCCATACTCGACCGCATCGGCCATACCGTCTGTACCGTCGCGCTGTGGCCCACCATCCAACGATAAACATCGTTCAGCATTCCAGAGGCAGCTTCTTCCCCGTCAACTTTTCATACGCCTCCAGATACCTGTTCCGCGTCCCCTCCACCACCTCCTCCGGCAGCGCCGGCGCCGGAGGCGTCTTGTCCCACGGTTGGCGGTCCAGGTAATTGCGCACAAACTGCTTGTCGAAGCTCGGCTGATCCTGCCCTGGCTTATAGACATCGGCCGGCCAGAACCGGCTGCTGTCGGGGGTCAAAACCTCGTCAATCAGGATAAGCTTCCCATCCGGCAGCGTCCCGAATTCAAACTTAGTGTCGGCAATGATTACCCCACGACCGGCGGCATAATCCGCCGCCCGTGTGTAGAGCGCCAATGTGCGGTTGCGCAATTCGCCGGCGATCATGGCCCCCACACGAACGGCCGTCTCGGCAAAATCCACGTTGATGTCGTGTCCGGTTTCTTCCTTGGTGGACGGCGTGAATATCGCCTCGGGAAGTTTGCCGCATTGACCAAGCCCCGGTGGCAGTTTGATGCCGCAGACGCTCTGGCTTTTCTGGTATTCCTTCCAACCCGATCCTGCCAGGTACCCGCGTGCCACGCACTCGATAGGCACAACGCGGGCCTTCTTCACCCACATCGAACGCCCCGCCAACTGACTGTCGTAGCCCCGAACCGCGCTCGGGTAGTCCTTGACGCTGACGCCCAACAGATGATTTTCCAACGCCGGAGCACCCGCGCCAGGAGTGCTGAAAAACTCGAACCAGAACAGGCTTAGCGCCGTGAGTATTTTTCCTTTGTCAGGGATGCCGTTGGGCATGATGCAGTCATAGGCGCTGATGCGATCGGTAGCCACGATGAGCAGGCTGTCGCCCAGGTCGTACACATCGCGGACCTTGCCGCGGCGAACTGGCAACGGCAACTCGCTGCGAAGAAATGCCGGTTGGTTGGATGACATGGCCGGAAAGGTACGAGAAGTAGAGCAAAAAATAAAGCGCGTGGTCGGGCGTCTGACAGCCTACCGCCCATCACGCAGCGGCTGTCCGAATTCACCTGCGAACACAAAACTGGCCAGGGGCTTGCGCACGCGCGGCCCGGCGTCGCGCTGACGATGCTCATCGCTTGCCGAGGCCGGGTCGCCGGCATAGCCTACCGCTATGGCAGCGACAGGCTCGTGGGTCGGAGGAATGTGAAAAAGCCGGCGGGCTTGGTCCACATCAAAGCCCGCCATCTGGTGCGCGCAAAGACCCACAGCGGTAGCCTGGATGACCATATTCTCCACCGCCAGGCCAACATCGTGGAAGGCGTGGCGGTTGGGCTTGCCGTTGTGCTCAAAAGTCAGGGCGGCCACCGACAAGATGCCGATGGGGGCCGATTGCGCCCATTCGGCATTCTTGGGAACCAGACAACTGAGGAATTTTTCAAAGTACTCCGGGTTATCCCGGTTGACTACGATAAAACTCCACGGTTGGGCGTTATACGATGATGGCGCCCAGCGCGCGGCTTCCCACAAAGACTGCCTTTTTTCAGGCTCGATGGCACGGGGTGAAAATATCACCGGGCTCCAGCGCTGGCGCAGAAGCTCGTGGATCGGCTGATCGGCGGGAGCCGCCTTTTCCATGGGGCATTACTCCTCGACGCCGTTGAAACGCTTCTCGCAATAGTCCCAGTTCACCACGTTCCAGAAGGCGGTAATGTACTCGGGACGGCGATTCTGATACTTGAGGTAGTAGGCGTGTTCCCATACGTCCAGGGTGAGAATGGGATTCTTGCCTTCAGATACCGGAGAGTCCTGGTTAGCCGTGGAGTAAATTTCCAACTTTCCGGCATTCTGCACCAGCCACGCCCAACCGGAACCGAACCGCGTGGTGGCCGCCTGGGTGAACAGTTCCTTAAACTTGTCGAAGGAGGCAAAAGTACTGTTGATGGCCTTGCCGAGGTTGCCAGTAGGAGCGCCGCCGCCCTTGGGCTTAAGCATCTTCCAGAACAGATCGTGGTTGTAGACTCCACCGCCATTGTTGCGCACCGGCGTCTTAATGGCCTCGGGAATGACTTCCAGACCATTGGCCAGAATGTCGCGCACGCGCTTGGCTGCCAGTTGCGGCGCCGCCTCCAGAGCCTTGTTAAGATTATTCACGTAAGCGGCGTGGTGTTTGCCGTGGTGAATTTCCATTGTCTGCTTGTCAAAATATGGTTCCAAAGCGTCGGATGCATAGGGCAACGGGGCAAGGGTGAAAGCCATTAGTATCTCCTCAATTAATGCTCGACCGCAGCCGAGTCTCTTTTAAATATCGCCAGGCGCAATGCCTTGGTACTTAGCCAAGGTTAGGCCGCTCACAATGGTGGGTCAAGAAGTCGCGGCGAAGCCGCAATGGATAGAGAGACAAGATAACCTGTAAAGTAGAGGCGCTTCCATCGCAGTCTACACGCTACTTTCCACTCTCCAGCCAGTTCAGGGAAGGCGCTGGCGGTGCGCGGTATTGAAGACCGCGGCCACGGGTGGGGTGTCGACCAGATGGGCTTTATCGATGGCTATCTCGGTAATTGTTTGCTTCTTTTTGTAGTCGAACCATTTAATGGAAAGGAATATAAGCATAAAGGCGATCGCCCCCGAACCAATGTACCAGCCACCCTTTTTAATATGCGCTTCCACTACCTCGAGATGCTGGCCGAATTTGTAACCAAGGAAGAGGAACAATCCGCCGCTGACCATGGCGGCCAGGCCGTCGGCGATCAGAAACTTGACACGATTGAACCGCATGGTGCCGGCGGCAATCACCATGGCCCCGCGAATCCCGGCAAACAGACGGCCGACGGCCACGACCCACACGCCGTATTTGTCGAAAAGCCGCTCGGCTTTGAGAATGCGCCGCTCTGTAACGTGCCGGCCGATGAAGGGAACCCTGGTGATCCCCAACCCAAACGCTTTGCCAAGATGATAAAGAACCATGTCGCCGCCGATTATGCCGCACCAGGCCAGGGCGGCGGCCAGAGGCAGGTTATGCATCTTGTGGGATCCGAGCAGCGCGCCGGCCACCAGAAGGGGAACATCCTCAGGAATAGGCACGCCAATGCCACAAGTGAAGAGAAGACCGAAAAGGACCAGGTAGCTGGGCCAGCCGATATTCATCAATTCCAGCACGCGCTGGATGGGATCCTTCCAAAAACACATGGCAAGCATTACGTGCATCAGACTCTCCCGAGGGGCTGTCTAAACGTTTAGACAGAGCCTGACCGCGCTGGCTGGACGACGAGCATCCGCACTACCAACCCAATGGCGCGGTCGTATTCTTCAACTAGCATAACGAATCGGGCGATTCAGGCACAGTGATGGAGTACATTTCGTCGGCGGGATGAATCGGCCGATGGAAATGCGTATGATCGGCAATATGGATCACGCAAGACGACTTACCATCGGATTGGTGTTGCTGCTGGCGGCGACCGCTTCGACGGCTGTCGCGGCCAACCACGCCGGTATCGAGGCGGCTCTGAATGCAACAGTGTTGGAACCGGGCAAGCAGGCGGTCCTGGCGATCGTGATCGATGTCTCCAATGGTTTTCATATTCAAAGCCATAGCCCCTTAGATAAGAATGCCATCCAATTGGAAGTGAAAGTTGCGCTGCCGGAGGACATCACCGCACTGCCGCCGGTGTATCCGCCGCCGCGGATCGAGGACTATCCGGCCTTGGGAAAACTGAGCGTGTACACGGGGCGACTGATTGTTTACGTGCCGCTGGAGGTGAAGGCCGCCGCCGTGGCCGGGCCACGCACGCTAACGGTGCATGCCGGCTATCAGGCCTGTGATGACACAACGTGCTTTGCACCGGAGAACCTGACCACGGAAATGCGGACAAGCATCGCCAGTGGAGGCGGGATGCCACGACAGCCGGAACTTTTTCGTGATTTTAACCCTGCGACGGCGACGGAGCCGGGTAGCGCTACTGCGAATACCGAACCCGCGGCGGAAGTCGAAGTCCGCGGCATGAAGGGCCAGACGAGTTGGGGCCAGTGGTTCAGCAGGGCATGGTTTGTGTGGACGGTGGTGGCGATCCTGGTGCTAATGGCCTTGGGAATGTTCGGCCTGTTCACGTTCCGCCTGCCCCTGGGCGTTTACACCATCGAGCCGCGGCACGATACCTACGTGGGAAATTTTTTGTTTGGGATATTAACCGCCGTGCTGTCAACGCCGTGTACCGCCCCACTGTTTCCCGGACTGCTGGCCTGGGCGGCATTGCAGGCCCAAAGCGGCGGGCGCATGGTCGGCGTGGGCGTGGTGACCATGGTCGGGGTAGGCATGGCTCTGCCATACCTGCTGCTCAGCGCCATGCCCGAGCTGGCACGCAAACTGCCGCGAACCGGGCCATGGTCGGCGCTGATTAAGCAGATGATGGCATTCCTGCTGCTGGGGGTGGCGGCATACTTCGCCGGGCAACGTGTCCTGCCAGGCGGGCTGTTTGTGTGGTTGATCTTCGCCATTGCCCTGGCTGCCGGCGTGTTCCTGGTGTATCGGACGGCCAAACTCATGCCCCGAGCGCGACCGGTGACTATCGCTGCGCTGCTGGCGGTGCTGCTGGCCGGCGGAATGTTCTATTTCGCAATTTCCTGGCAAGGCCAGGGCACTACCCGTTGGCAACCGTATTCCCAGTCGGCGCTGGCCGAGGCGCGGGGGAATAAGCAGATGGTTCTGGTGGACTTCACGGCCAACTGGTGTTTTAACTGCAAGTACGTGGAGAGGACGGTTTTCCCGGATGCCGCCATCCGCGGTGCGTTGGAGAAGCACCGTGTGGTGATGCTCCAGGCGGACCTGACCCGGGGCGACGCCCCTGGCTGGGATCTGCTTATGAAGCTCAACCCCTCCGGCGGCATTCCCCTGACGGCGATATATGCGCCCAAGCTTTCCGAGCCGATCCTGCTGCCGAGCATATATCGCCCCACCCGACTGGTGGCGGCGCTGGATGCCGCGGCCAGGGGAGTGCAGCCTGTCGAAGAGCGGCCCATGTCGGACCTGTCGGCCTTCGCGATCGCGCTGCTGGTGGGGATTATCTTCAATGTGATGCCCTGTGTACTGCCGGTGCTGCCGTTGAAGGCCATGGGTTTCTACGAAGTCGCCCAGCACAACCGGGCCAAGAGCGTTAGCTTTGGGCTGGTGTTCAGTTTGGGGATCGTGGCGACGTTCGGAGTGCTGGCGCTGCTGGTGTTGCCGATTGCGCGCTAAGGGCCTGTGGTTCGCAGCTGGTGATGTGACCATCTTCAGCACAGGCGACACGCACAAGCCATTACAGCGCAGACCCTCTCGGACTTCGGACGACCGAGGCCGCATTTCTGCAGCGAACAGGGGCTTCGCCCCTGTACCCCAGGAAGGGTAAAGGGTCAGAGCACAAAGTGCAAAGAGTTAATGCAAGCCCACGCCAGCCGCAACCACCGCCACCCGGAAGCCGTAGCCGCCGCGCCGGTAGCCAGGAACGCCCCTGCCGCGGTACGCCGAGCGGCAGTACCACGGATCGCTGATCCAGGAACCGCCACGCAGCACGCGGAGGCCAACTGTGGTTGCTCCTGTAGGATCGGTCGCCGGTCCCTTCTCGTAGTCTCCATAAAGGTCTGAGCACCACTGCCAGACGCTTCCGTGCATGTCGTACAGACCCCAGGCATTGGGCTTGAAGCTGCCCACCGGGAGTGGTCCATCTTCACGGGAATCGCCAGCGCGGTTGCTGGGGTAAGTCCACCACAAACCGTAGTTAGCCATATCACGGGCAAGCACGCTGCCCGTGTTGAAGGGCGTGGTAGTGCCGGCCCGGCAGGCGTATTCCCATTGCGCCTCCATCGGCAGACCAACCTTCCGGCCCGTCCGCTTGGAAATGGAAGCACAGAACGCCGTCGCTTCATCCCACGACACCGTCTCCACAGGGTTCTTCGCACCCTTATACTCACTGGGATTGCTTCCCATCACCGCCTCGTATTGCTCCTGCGTCACCGCTGTCTCGCCTATGTAGAAAGACTTGCTGATGGTCACTTCGTGCTGTGTCTCGTGGTCGCCCCATCGTTGGCGGTCTGCTTCATCGGCCGGCGAGCCCATCGTGAAATGGCCCGCCGGGATCAATGCCAGACGCATCGTGATGCCCTTGCCCAACTCAAGATCGACCCGCTTGGGCAGGTGATCAACCGAAAGTACGGTGCCCGGGGTGAACTGCACGGCGGGCTCGGGGCGACCTGAGTAATGAACCACCCAAGCCAAGGCAAGGCTCGCGGCCACGATGCCGGCGCATGCCGTCAACATAGTCCGGCGCGACACCAGGGGCTTGGGCGGCGGCACAACCGGCCGAAGTTCCGCCCGCCGTTCACCGCACTCCGAGCAGATCGCACCGCTAGCGCGCAGGTCATACCCGCAGTAGAGGCACAGACCCTCCCTGCGCCTTCGCCGCAGGGTGCGCCGGCGTCGCAGTACCACAAATGCCGGCCACAACAGCACCAGCAAGGGCAGCCAATCGGGAACCACCACGGCAGCTAATGTCCCGCTATTGCCCGCCGACCGACTGCTTTCGCTATGCAGATTAACCCCGCCCCAAAGCCAGCGCGGCCTGGGCGCAAAGCCAGAGTTTCCGGCGGCGTTAATCGCCGAAGCGGCGACGCGGGCTTCCGGGGTACTGCGGAAAATCACCTCCGTCGGCTTGCCCCCGTACCAGTCCACCTGCGTGTTGTTGGGAATATCCGCCAGCGTGGAGATCAGGAAAATCCCGCCGTGGTTTGAGCCGATGACAATCCGGCGGTCTACGCCCTGGGTTCCAGCCTTTGGCTTCCACGTACACCACGCCGCTTCATCGGCCCGCCAGAAGCTGCGCACCGCCAGCACAACCACGCCAAGAGCCAGAAGCGTATACAACCAGAAGAAAACACGGCGTATGCCGAGGATCTTTCGCATGTGATCGTCTCCTGTTTGGGGCCGACAGAGTCTATCGAACAGAACATGCCCCGCACGCCTGCTTCACTGGCCAATAATCCTCGCCCGCCGCCAGGTCAAGGCGGAGAGAACCATCGCTATGACGACGAAAAGCAACAGGGGACCGGCGGCGTGGAAAAGAGGAACTTGACCGCGCGACAGGTCGGCCAGACGGGATTGCCAATCTGAAGTTGGTGCCTTGGGCCCAGCCGTCTTGATGTCCAAGGCATTAACCGCTCGCAAGTCCGAGCTGTCTGGAAGCTGATAAAGGCCGGGCCAGAGACCCGGTTCGCTGACCATGGCGGCGGTGTTGGCGGCGCCGGGGGCCAACTGGCGAGCTTGCCAGGGAGCATCGAGCAACCCGACGCTCTGGGAGGTGTAGCCGCCGGGGCCGTTGAGAAAATCAAAAACATTAGCCCAAAAGATAACGTAATCGGCCTGGTGGACGAAAGACGGATTGTCGAAACCAACCCATACCTGGCGCTCGGGTGCCTGGCGGAAGGCCAGAAGGATATGCGACCCGACAGTCACCAGGGGCGTCCAGCCATCACCGGCCGGCGGCGCGGACGCAACCATAGCCCCGGCCATGACCTGCTTCCAATCGACGTTCGCCGTCACGGGGTTCGAGGAGATGATGGATAAAGTGGTGGGCAGAGTTGTGGCGGCGCCGGGGCCATAAAGGCTGGCCAGTAATACGCCGCATTCCTGGCTGCCAAGTTCGTTGGGACTCTGGACGACAAATACCGGCGCGATGTCTCGCGCGGGCATTCGCGAGTGTTGGTAGACCTCGACCATGCGATGCAGTGCCTCGGACAGGGGCGGGCGTTCCTCGACGGGCCTCCACCGCCGGCGGACCAGGAAGGCCTGCTTATCGGCGGCCAGATCGGCGGCGGCCACAAGAGTAACTTCCATCACATCGCCAAGGGCAGGTGGAGCGATGAAGTAGTTGCGCTGCGATCCGGAAGGTGGCAAGGCGATGGGCTGCTCTGTGATCTGGCCGCCGGTGGAAATGCGTAAGCGCGCCTCGGTTGCTGGAGATTGGTTGCCCACGCCAACCATGACCTGGGGAATCGGGTCAATGGCGGCGGCAATGCGGACCAGGCCGACATTGCGTACGGGCGTCGAGGGGGCGACCTGAACCAGGCGCGGGTTGGAAATATCCAGAGACCGGTCGCTTAAGACAATGACCATCGACTGATCCCGAAGCAACTCCCGTGCCGCGGTGGCAGCCAGTTGCTCGGTGGTCTCCACAGCGCTCGACGGGCGCTGGGCAATAATCTCGGCCCAATGGGTTCGGTTGGTGGTAAACGAAGCTCCCGATGGAACTTCAATTAAACGCACCGGACCATCGCCCAAAGTCCGGCGCACAGATTCGGAAACCGACTTGGCCAACTGGGCAAACATCGGCGTAACGACTGTTGTTGCCTGCCAGCCCCCACTGGCTGACATGGTGGCACCACGATCGACGATTATAGTAATGGACGGCGACCGGGAGACGGACGATGACAGGCGCAGCGCCGGGCGGGAAGCGGCCATGATTGCGGCCAGCATGGCGAGAATCGCCAGTGCCAGAGCCAAGGGCGGCGGTTGCATGGCCCGCGTGGCACTCTGAGCAAGGACCGGACCGTGCCATAAGGGCAGAAACGGCACGGGCTGACGCTTGCGGCGGCCCCAGAGCAGCAACACCGTCACCGCGCTCCACGGCAACAGACCGAACAACCACCATGGTGAGAGCACAAACATCGCGTGGGATAGTCTACCGAGGCAACGCCACGGCGTCATGGAATGGGCGAAAGCTGCTCACCCAAAGACGCGGCATATTGCCGCGTTCCTGAACAGGCGGGCCGCCGCTTTTATGCAGACGAAGCAGAATGCGGAGCGTGCCCTACTTTCCAAGCTTCTTGCGAAGCTCCGTCAATAGCGCCAATGCCTCAATGGGCGTGAGCTGGTCCGGATCGGCGCCGGCAATGGCCTTAACGACTTCGACGGCGGGGTCGACAAACAGGTCGAGCTGGTTCTCGTTTTCAAGGCGCCGGTTCTTGGCCAGGCGATTGTGGCCTACATGGTGGACGGCCAACTCGCCCAGAAGCTGGCGGGCACGCTGAAGCACTTGGCGCGGGACGCCGGCCAGCCGGGCGACATGTATGCCGTAGGAGCGATCCGTCCCACCTTCGACGATCCGGTGCAGGAAAATCACCTGGTCTTCCCACTCGCGCACCGCGACATTCATATTTTTCACGCCCCGGAACCGCTGGGCCAAGTCGGTCAGTTCATGGTAGTGCGTGGCAAACAGCGTGCGACTGCGGACGCTGGAGGCGATGTGCTCAGCGATGGCCCAGGCCAGGCTCAGACCGTCCAGGGTGCTGGTGCCGCGGCCAATCTCGTCGAGAATCACCAGGCTGCGCTCGGAGGCGTTGTTGAGGATATTCGCGGTCTCGGTCATCTCGACCATGAAGGTGGATTGGCCGGCGTGAATCTCGTCGCTGGCGCCGATGCGAGTGAAAATCCGGTCGGCCAAGCCGATGGTCGCGGCTTTGGCGGGTACGTAGCTGCCCACCTGAGCCATCAAGGTTATCAGGGCCACCTGGCGGATGTAGGTGCTTTTGCCGGACATGTTAGGTCCGGTGATGAGCTGGAGTGCGTCATCGGAACCGAAAGTAACGTCGTTGGCGACAAATTCGCTGCCCAGTTGCTGTTCGAGAACCGGATGACGGCCATCCACGATGCGGAGCTGGCGGTCCTCGGTAATCGCCGGCCGGCAGTAACGCCGCTCCTGAGCCAGCACCGCAAAGCCGGCCAGCACGTCGAGGCGCGCCAGGGCATAGGCCAATTCCTGGAACGCCGGAACATGCGGCAGGAGCCGCTGACGGACCTGCTCGAACAGAGTCTGCTCCAGACTGATCGACCGCTGGCGGGCGCCCAGGGCCTCATTTTCGAATTTCTTCAGTTCTTCGGTGATATAGCGCTCGGCATTCTTGACGGTCTGCTTGCGCGTCCAGGCCACCGGCACTTTGGCGCGATGGGCATCGGTCACCTCAATGTAATAGCCGAAAACCTTGTTATAGCCGACCTTCAACGAGCGGATGTCCGATTCATCCATGAGTTTGCGCTGATACTCGGTGAGCCATTTCTGGCTGTTCTGGTCAATGTCGCGCAAGCGATCGAGTTCCGCATCGAAGCCGGAAGCGATCACGCCGCCTTCGCGAAGATGCGTCGGCGGATCATCGTGGATGGCGCTGCGCAGAAATTCGGCTTGCTGGCGGCAGAATTCCCGCTGGGCCACGAGTTCGGGGGCGACATCCTTGAACTGTGGCAATGCCCCCAGGCGATCCAGAAGCTCCGGCAGGGACTCCAAACACTGGGCCAGGGCCCACATATCACGGGGACCAACCCGGCCCACGGAAACGCGGGCGATAATGCGCTCAACATCGCAGGTGTTGCCCAGCCGCGCGGTGATCGCCTTCAAATCCGACGGCGCTGACAGTAACGCCGTGACCGCCTCCTGGCGGGCGGTGATATGTTCAGCATCGCACAGCGGCGAGCGCAACCACTGCCGCAGCAGACGACCGCCCATGCTGGTCTGGGTACGTTCAATGGCCCACAGCAGTGAACCCTCGGTGGAGCCGGAGCGGACGGTGCGGTCGATCTCCAGGCTGCGCCAACTCGCCGGGTCGATGTTCAAATAGTCTTCGATGATATGCCGCCGCAGGGGGCGGAGATGGGCAAGGTCGCTCTTTTGGGTCTCCTGCAGATAGCTTAGGATAGCCGCGGTGGCGAAAATCGCCGGATCATCATCGGTGAAACCAAACCCCCCGGCGGTAGTGGTCTGCCATTGGCGCGTAAGTTCCTCGCGGGCGTGATGGGCAGTGAACTGCCAGCCGGGGCGTGGCGTGATGGCCTTTATGCCCACAGCCTGGATTTGTTTGCTGATCTCATGAGGAACGCCGGTGGCGTGTTCGGGAACCAGCACCTCGGCCGGCCGCAGGCGGGCGATCTCATCGAGAACCTGGCCTGCGTTGCCGCTCATGGCGACAAACGTGCCGGTGGAAAGCTCCACCCAGGCCAGGGCGGCCCGGAAGCCATCGGCCTTGGTCAAGTTAAAAGCGACGGCGGCCAGGTAATTATCGGCCCGACCATCGAGCAATGGCTCATCGGTCAGTGTCCCTGGGGTCATGAGACGGACGACTTCGCGTTTGATGAGCCCCTTGGCGTTGGCCGGGTCCTCGGCCTGCTCACAGATGGCCACCTTGTACCCGGCGGCGATCATCTTGCGCAGATAGCCATCGACGGCATGAAATGGCACCCCGGCCATGGGAATGGCATCGGCGGCATCGAGGCCCCCACGGCTGCGACTGGTGAGTACCACGCCCAGCACGCGATTGGCTGTCCGGGCATCCTCCCAGAACATTTCGTAAAAATCCCCCATGCGGAAGAAGAGAATGTAGTCGGGGTATTGGGTCTTGAACTGCTGGTATTGGCGCATGGCCGGCGAGAGCCCGGAAAGGTCTTCCCGGGCGGTGGCGGGGACGCAGACGCGGGAAGACGTGGGCGGATCGGAGGGGGATTGGTCCATAGAAACTCAGGCAGGATATATAACACCAAAGGAGGAAAAATGTCGAGAGTATGGGCAAACGCCACTAGGGTGTGTCCAATTTTTCGGGCAAGCGTTAATTATGGTTGGGGAAAGTTTCAGAAAAAGACAGGATTGGATCCAGCGTTTTTCAATTGCAAGGTCAGAGGCCCGAGGTCGTTGAGGCGTGAATTGGGTAATCAATTTGTTCGCCCATCTTTACTATCTCTACTATGTTCACACAATTGTGTGATACGAAATGGCGTTTTTGAGGGAATTTCCCAGACTTGGTCAGACTTTGCAGAGTTGGGCGTATTTCCCAAGTTAGGGATGGGTAGGAACCAGTACCAGAGGCCACGGAGTTGGAGATGGTAGAA